>Ga0081538_10000878_pt1 | contig 32474 bp, 27 predicted proteins | sample TabmetS5T2R1_FD_71022 | JGI IMG/M metagenome (GOLD analysis project Ga0081538, IMG submission 71022) | Tabebuia heterophylla rhizosphere microbial communities from the University of Puerto Rico - S5T2R1 | ecosystem: Host-associated > Plants > Roots > Rhizosphere ...
GGCGGCGTCCCCCCCCCCGAGCAGGAGGCTGCCGGCCAGCAGCAGCGGCCAGCCCCCCCCCCCCGCCGCGGCCACCACCAGCCCGGCGCCTCCGGTCCCGGCCAGGTAGGCGGCGGCCAGCCCGACGCGCCGTCCGGCGATGCTCATGACCCGCGCCACCGCCACCGCGCCGACCCCCGAGCCCAGCACCAGCAGCGACAGCGGCAGCCCGGTGGCCGCGGCGCTGCCGGTCAGGTGCTCGGCCAGCAGCGCCCCCGACGTGCCGCCGGCGGCCAGGCCAAGGGCCCCCAGCAACTGGGCGATGACCAGCACCCGCATGGTGCGTCGCTGCAGCAAGGGCACGGACAGCGAGGGCGGTGGAGTCGACACTGGCGCTGCGCCTCCTGGCAGGGTCGAGGTCGAGACCGGACACCGCCAGGGTTGCCGGGCCGGGCGGGCGCCGTCCAACACCTATCCGCGACCGATTCACGCGCCTAGAGTGTCAATCGAGTCGGGGGAGGTGCCGGGGCGATGACGAGCGAGCTGGACCTGCGCCTGCTGCGCCACTTCGTGGCGGTCGCCGAAGAGCTGCACTTCACCCGCGCCGCCGCCCGGCTGTACCTGGCCCAGCAGGCCCTCAGCCGCGACATCGCCCGGCTGGAGCGGCAGCTGGGGGTGCGCCTGTTCACCCGCACCACCCGACGGGTCGGGCTCACCCCTGACGGCGAGCGGCTGCTCGTCCGCGCCCGCGAGCTGCTCGCCCTCCACGACCAGACGCTCCAGGAGCTCCACGGCCCCGACAGGGATCGGCCGCTGCTGGTCGACCTGCTCACCGAGGGGCACACCCCGACCCGGGTGCTGCAGGCCGCCCGTCAGCACGCTCCCCAGGCCGAGCTGGTCGCCCGCTTCCACGGCGGCTTTGGAGCGGCGCTCGAGCTGCTGCTCGCGGGCCGCCTCGACGTCGCCTTCGGCCGCAGCGAAGGGCTAAGCCGGCCGTTCCCCAGCCAGCTGGCCCGCCGGCCGGTCCGGCTGGAGCCGCTGGCGCTGCTGCTGCCCGAGGAGCACCCGCTGGCCGCCCTGGACGCCGTCCCCATGGAGGCGCTGCGCGGCACCCGCGTGGACGCCAGCGTCGGCAACGAGCACGCCCCCGAGTGGGTCGACCTCGGGACGCGCCTGTTGGCCGCCTTCGGCGCCGAGCCGTCCCCGGCCCACCTGCACGCCGAGGGGCTGGAGGAGACGGTGCGGCACCTACGCGCCGAGGGACTGCCGATCCTGACCCTGCCGGAGCGGTCGCTCGCGCCGGGCGTGCTGGTGCGGCCGCTCACCGAGCCGGTGCCGCTGTACCCGTGGACCATGGTCCACGGTCGCGACCTGCGCCACTCCGGCCTGGACGCCCTGCACGCCGGCGTCGACGAGCTCGCCCGCCAGGAGCGCTGGCTCGAGCCTCCCCCGGACCACTGGCTCCCGGCACCCGACGCGGCCGTGTTCGGGTTGGCCTAGCCGTTGAGGTTGCCGGTCAGCGTCGGCGGCATCGAGCTGTCACCTGGTCGCGCCGGTAGTGGATCACGTCCCACACGCCGTGGCCGACCAGCGCCACGACACCGCCGACTGCCCACCCGCCAGGCCGAGCGCGCTCGGCCAGCGGTGCCTATGCCCTGGGAGCGGGGCGCGTCCTCGGCGGTGGTGGAGGTCGAGGCATTCATGGCCGATGCTCCAATCGCGGTCGCCGCTCCCCCCAGGGTCGGGTCGGACGAGGGGGGCGAGAACTCCGTTGACCCCTGCCAGGCTGCGGTTGTCCGACCAGGAGGCGGCAGACCGCTACCTTGTGGTGCTGCAGACCCCAAGCGCAGTGAGCTCTGCCCCACATGACCGACACCACGCCACAACAGCCCGCCGGCCACCGGCTCCGGCCGGCGACCGGGTCGGACGCCGCGAGCGTCGCCGCGCTCGTCGACGCCGCCTACGGCCACTACGTCGAACGCATCGGGATGCTGCCCGGCCCGATGACCGACGACTACGCCGCGGTCATCCGCGACCGCCAGGTCACCGTGGCCGAGCACGACGGAGCCATCGTCGGGATCGTCGTCCTCACCGTCACCGACGAAGGGTTCCTCATCGACAACGTCGCCGTGCATCCTTCCCGTCGCGGGACCGGGCTCGGCAGGGCGCTCCTGCAGTTCGCGGAAGCGGAGGCACGTCGCGCCGGGTTTGACGCCATCCACCTCTACACCCACGAGAGGATGACCGAGAACCTCGCGCTCTACTCGAGGATCGGCTACGTGGAGTACGACCGGCGCTCCCAGGGCGCGTTCTCACTGGTCTACATGCGAAAGCAGCTTGGATGAGCACAGCGCTCGTGGTCCAACCATCGCAGCTGGACGAATCGGCCAGAGTGTCGCCTTCTGATCGAGGGTGGCCTCTATTGGCGAGTCAGCACCTGGGGTAGCGAGACCGACGGGCGACCGGTGAGGTCGGTGACCGCGTCGGACGTGGCCTCCCAGCGGCGTTGGCGGATGGAGTCGAACATGCTGGAGTAGGCGTAGATCCACCACGGTTCCTCGCCGAGACGCAGGAGCGTGGCGGCGAACTCGGCGGGCGTGGTGTCCGTGTATCGGTAACCGGCGGCCGCAGCGATCGCGCCAACGGGCAGACTGTCCGGTCCCGTCACGTCGTGGTGCCGGTTGGTGGGTTCGCCCAGCGCCAGCGCGGCCAGGCACCGCGCCACATCCTCACGCGCGACGAGCGACACGCGGCCATCGGCTGCCGGTAGCGCGACCGCACCGTCAGGGCCGCCGGTGCTGACCTGCCGCATCAGCATGAGGAAGAACTCCGCGAACAAGCTGGCGCGCACGATCGAGTACGGGCGGCCGCTCGCCCCTAGCAGCCGCTCGGTGTCGCCGTTGGTGAACGCGTAACAGAACGGCGAGTCCAGAGCCACATCCATGCCACTGAGCAACACGACGTGGCCAACCCCGCAGTCGGTCGCCGCCTGCAGAACGTTGCGGTGGTGAACGATCACCCGGGCCGCCTCGCCGTCGCTGGACACGAAGACCAGCGTCTCGACACCCTCCAGCGCCACGCGCAGCGCCGATGGATCGTCGTACGGCGCAGTACGGCTCGACAGCGCGACCACCTCGTGCCGTCCTGTATCGGCCAACAGCTGTGCGACCCGGCCGCCGATCCGACCGGTACCCCCGGTGACCGCGATCCTCATCGGCTCCCTCTGTCGGTCGAGCTGGCAGGCCGCAGGCAACTGGCTGTGTCGAGCGAGTCCAGCAGGCCATCCAGACGACTGCAAGCCGGCAATCGCCCGCAGACCGGGTCCGCGAGTGGCTCGGTCAGTGGTGGCGCCCCACGACCCGGAATCGCTGGACCCGCCGTCCGCCAATCGTCTCGGCGGTGTAGAGGTTGCCCTTGGAGTCCAGGTCCAGGGTGTGCACGTAGGAGAACTCGCCCGCCATGTGACCAGGCCGGCCGTAGGAGGCCAGCGTGTCCCCGTCGGCGTGGGCAAGCGTCCAGATGAGCTGCTCTTCGCCGTCGGCGACGTAGATCAGGCGCTGGTTGCGGTCGACCGAGAAGGCCATGTCCCAGGAGGTGCCGATGACTGCCGGGTCGCTCAGGCCGTAGCCCCGGTTGACCCAGATGTTGCGCACGAAGGTGCCATCCTTGTCGAAGACCTGGATCCGGTTGCCCTTCCGGTCGTTGACGTAGACCAGTCCGTCCTTGCCGAGGTTGACGCCGTGCACCACGGCCAGGAACTTCCCGCCGACGCCCGCTTCGGCTTCGGCCAGGGTCGCCTGTTCGCCCCACTGGCGCAGGTAGCGGCCGTCTCTGTCGAAGACCACGATCCTGCGGTTGCCGTACCCGTCGGCGATGTAGACGTCCCCGTTGTCGGGGTCCACCGCGATGTCAGCGGGCCGGTTCAGCCGGGTGCGGCTGCTGTTGGTGGGGGTGCCGGTGATGGTCCCGTCAGAGGAGTCGAAGCGGCCCTTCTCGCCGATCTGCAGCAGCAGCGTCTGCAGGTTGTGGCTGTACTTCTGGACGATGGCGTCGGCGTTGCCGGCGATCCAGACGTTGTCCTGGTGGTCGACGAAGCAGCCGTGCAGCCCGTCGGGCAGCACCGGCGGGGTGGCGGAGCGCACGACGTTGCCGGCCAGGTCGTACACCACGAAGGCGGGCGAGGGTGCCGCATTGCGCTGCTCGGTGTCGATCAGGTTGCGTCGGTTGACCGTGTACAGCCGGTCTCTGGAGTCGAAGGCGGTACCGGCCACCTCGCCCGTCACCCAGTACCGTCCGGTCGCCGGGTCGCGCGGCAGCGGCTTGGGCCAGAACGGGTCCACCCGGAACCGCAGCGGAGCCACGACCGTCGTCCGCGCGTCGGCGTCCAGCACCTTGAACGCCCCGGGCAGCACGCTTGGAGCAACACCAGCGATCGCCACCGTCTTGAGCACGTCCCGCCGAGAGAGCATCGGACCCTTGGACATGGGGGGGTGTCCTCCTTCCTGCTGGTACGGAGATGCCGGACAGCAGTCCGGCGCAGCGGGACGGGAGGGCCGCGGGCACCGCCCACCGGAGATCCGCAGCGGGTCTCTCGAGGAACGGTGCGCGCTACATCCATGCCGGCCACATTGGCGGCCGGAGAAGCTCCCTTTGCGGATACCGCGTCCCTTGGCCGCCTTCTTAACTCCACCATCGTTCAGGGCCTGTGTCCAGGGGTACGGGAAGGCGCTGGGTCCCGTCCCGCCGGTCCTCGTGGTCCCTGGCGTCCCCGGGACGACTGCCGGATGCTCCTGTTGGATCATGACGGCTCCGGGAACTGCTTGATCACCGTGCTGCTGAACTCCTCCATCTGGTCCAGCACTTCGGCCACGGTGTGGCCCGGGAACACCAGACCCGCCAGGTGGTCAACGCCGGTCCGCTCGATCGCTGCCACGCGGCGGCACACCTCCTCGGGGGTGCCGATCAGGTTGGCGCCGAGGAACCCTTCGAGTGGGACGCCCGACAGGCCCACCGTGGTCCATTCCTGGTAGACCGGGGAGGCCTTGAAGCGCGCCTCCGCCTCGGCCTGCGTCCGTCCCAGGCACACCACCAGCTGGGTCGCGACCGACAGTTGGGCTGGGTCACGGCCGGCTTCCTCGGCGTAGGCGCGCAGGCGCGCCTTGCCGGCGGCCAGCTGCGGGAGCGGCAGGCTCGCCGGCAGCCAGCCGTCGCCCCACCGGGCGGTCCGGCGGATGGCACGCTCGGTGTTGCCGGCGACGAACAAGGGCAGCCGCGGCTGCTTGGCCTTGGGGTACAGCTCGACGTCCTCGAAGCGGTAGTAGCGCCCGTGGAAGCTTGCCCTGCGCTGGCCGAGCAGGATGCGCAGGGCCTGGACGCCCTCGTCGAGGGTGGAATGCTGCGCGCGCGGGTGCCGGCCGCCGGGTGGCCGAAGGTGCCACCGGAGCCTGGAGTCGACCGAGGCCGCGCGGCCGAGGATCGCCTGGCCGAGCGGAGCTCCCCGCCCGGGTCATGGGCGAGGTGGCCGCCGTCCCCGGATTGCGGTCACAGCCCGAAGTGGCCAGCGCCATGGGCCGGACCTGGCCTGGGGGCTTCGGTGCACCGGTGGGTTCATGGTCACTCCGAGGTGACGGCGCGGAGTACGTCGATGCGAGCGGCCCAGCGGCCGGGCAGGACGGCGGCGGCCAGGCTGGCGACCGCCGCGGCGGCGACCAGGCCGACGCCGGCGACGACCCGGAGGCGACCGACCCGCTCGACCGCCATCCCCAAGCCCTCATCGCGCATGGCCACGAGCGGCGGGACGGCGGTGGCCTTGCGGGCCGGCAGCAGGGCCGAGGCGACCGTGACCAGGACCCGACGACGACCGGGGCTCCAAGGGCGACCGGCGAGAGCCCGCCGAGCAGGGCGCCGAGGCCGGCGCCGGGGGCGGCCCCGCCTCCCAGCCGGGAGAGCTGCCGGGCCAGCGCGGCCGCGACCAGCGGGCCCGCCAGCGTGCCCAGCAGCGACGCGGCCACCCCGACGACCAGCGCCTCCAGCAGCACCGCGTTGCGGACCTGCCCGGTGGTCGCGCCCAGGCAGCGCAGCAGGGCCAGCTCCCTGGTGCGCTGGGCGACCATGATCGAGAAGGCGTTGGCGACCAGGAACCCGCCGATCAGCAGGGCCACGAGCACGAACCACAGCATCGTCTGGCGGACGCTGCGCACCTCGCGGTCGCGCTCGGCCCGCTGCTGGCGCTCGACGGCGGCGCCGGTGTCGACCTCGGGGCCGCGCCTGAGGGCGGCCGCCACCCGCCGGCGCAGCGCCTCCGGGTCCGAGCCCGGCGCCGCGGCCACCTGGACCTCATCGAGCTGGCCGGCCCGGCCCAGCAGCCGCTGCGCGGTCGGCAGGTCGAAGCCGGCCACCCGGCCGGCCAGCTCGCCGCCACGGCCGGCGGCCCCCACGATGCCGCTGATCGTGAACGCCTGGGCGCGGCCGTCGGCGCCCACGACCTCGACCCGGCCGCCGACGGCCAGGTCCAGGGCCCGGGCGCTGGTGGCGTCCAGGACCGCCTCGCCGCCGCCCGGCAGCCGCCCCTCGGCCAGGCTGGCCTGCGGCTCCAGCCCGTCGGCCTGGCTCAGCGAGACCCCGAGGGTCGGCTCGCCGGCGGCGGCGACCGGTGCCCCGCCGGCGCCGAGGAGCGTGACCGGCCGGTGGACGACGCCGCGGACGGCGGCGACGCCGTCCACGCCGGCGACCCGTCCGGCCACCGCCTCCTCAAGCGGCTGGCGCGGGGCCTGCCGCTCCGGCGAGCGGCCGGAGAGGGCGTCCAGCGCCGGGCCGCGCACGACCAGGTCGGGCTGGTCGGCGGCGGGCGGGCCGGCGCGGGCGGCGGTCATCGCCCCGGTGAGCGTGAGCGTCCCGGCGACCAGGGCCACGCCGAGGGCGATGGCCAGCACCGTCAGCCCGAGCCGGAGCTTGTGGGCCAGCAGGTTGCGCCGGGTCGCCTTGCCCACCGGTCAGCCCCCCAGGGCCCGCATGCGGTCCAGGACCTGCTCGGCGCTGGGGTCCAGGACCTGGCCGACGATGCGGCCGTCGGCCAGGAACACCAGGTCGGGCTGGCCGGTCAGGGCCCTGGCCACGGCCACCCGCTGCTGCTGGCCGCCGGACAGCTCCGCGGGCCGGTGGTGGAGCCGGTCGGCCAGCCCGGCCAGGCAGTGCAGCAGGGTCGACTTGCGGCACTCATCCCGGTGGGATGTTCTGGTTGAGCCGGAACAGGTTGGTCGGGTCGTAGCGGCCCTTGATCGCCACCAGCCGGTCCCAGGTGGAGCCGGGGTAGGCGTCGCGGACCCGGGCCTGGCCCTCGTCGCCGAGGAAGTTGACGTAGGCGCCATCGTCGCCCTGGCGGAGGGCGGCAGCGAAGTCGACGACCCAGCCCTCGCGCACGGCCCGGTCCTCAGGGCCCTGGTAGAAGGCGGCCACGTTGACCATGATCCGGCGCTGGCGGTGGGCGAACGCGGTGGCCTGGACGGGCACGCGGGCCATCGCCCCACCGAGCACGCGCAACTGCGCCACCCGCATGGGCGCATCCGACGCCTGTAGGCGCTCGACGATCGTCTCGGCCGCGTCGCGATTGATGCCGTCCACGAACATCGTTCGTGCCACCGCGGTTGGGTGATAGTCCTCCTCGGGAGGATAGATCGCCGGATAGGGCATGGGCCGGACCATGTCCGCGATCGGCGCCGCCAGGGCCCGGAACGGCGCGACCGCCCGTTCTCCGGCGTCCAGCTCGCCGGCATGGACCAGCATGGCCATGATGACGAGTCGGCCATGGTGCTCGGGAGGCACGAAGGGCATGGGTGGGGCGACCATGACGTTGGCGATGGTCGACAGCTCCTCCGGGGCGGCCTCCGCCTCGGCGACGAACGAGGCGATCACCTCCGGGGTGGCCGGCAGCAGGAGCATGCCCCCGACGATGGTCGAGACCTCGTGGAGCTGGAACTGGAGGCGGGTGGCGATCCCGAAGTTGCCGCCGCCGCCGCGGATGGCCCAGAACAGGTCCGGGTGGGTCTGGGCGTCCACATGGAGCAGCTGGCCGTCGGCGGTCACCAGCTCCGCCGCTAGCAGGTCATCGATGGTCAGGCCGTGCTTGCGGACCAGGTAGCCGATCCCACCGCCCAGGGTGATGCCGCCGATGCCGACCGAGCCGGTGTCGCCGAACCCGGTGGCCAGGCCGTATGCCCCCGCCGCGGTCGTGTACTGCCCGGCGGTCAGCCCCGTTTGGGCCCAGGCGGTCCGCTGGTCTGCATCGATGCTCAGGGCGGTCATGGCCCCCAGGTCAAGCAGGATGCCGCCCTCGGTCGTGCTGTGGCCGGCGGTGCTGTGGCCGCCGCTGCGGACGGCCAGCTCCAACCCGGTCTCACGGGCCAACGCCACGACATGGGCGACCTCGCCGGCGTCCTCGGGCCGGACCACGACCGCCGGGCGGCGGTCGATGCCGCCGTAGAAGACGGCGCGGGCCTGGTCGTAGCCCGGGTCGCCGGGCGTGATGACTCGACCGTTGACGGCGGCGTGCAGCCGCGAGATCAAGTTCGTGGCGAAACGGTCTGTCTGCGGGATGGTCGTGTCGTGCATGGAATCCTCTCTGGTCGCAAGAGCGGTTCCGGCTGGCCGGTCGGGCACCTGTTCCCGGCTCAGTACGGAAGAAGACGTCCGGATGGGGTGCGTCGGTCGATGCGGCTGGCCGGTCGGCGTGGGGGCTTCCGCCTGGTCGTCCGGAGCCGCTGCGGTCTGGGGTTCCGCGGTTGCCACCTCGAGGTGGGAAGCTGTTGCATCGTCGCCTCGCTGTCGGTTACGGCTCGGGGTTGGTGTGGCGGACCGAGATGAGTGGCAGGCCTAGGTCACGGACCTTGGCGAGCAGGCCGTGCAGCGCTGCCTGATCGGCAACCGGCCCGGCGATCAGGGTCTGGCCGGACGCGTCGCCCGTGATCTCCAGCCCCTCGAACCAGCCGGACCAGCGGCTGTCCAGGACGCCCTTGACGCGGATCTCGACCCGCGCCGGTGGTTCGGTTGGCATGTGGTCTCCTGGCGGCCTGCTCATCCCATGGCCCTTCCCTCCTCGAGGTGTCTGACCGGCACGCTAGAGATGTGGCCGGACTGGGGCATCGCCCAAAGGTGGGAGTGAGGGTGGGAACCTCGCCGGTGACATACGCACCACTACAATGAGGCCGCCGTGAGGGAGTGACGCCGGACGGGCTGAGGGTGGGATCCCGATGGCTGAGCCGGCCATGACGATGCGATCCATTGGCGTCGGACACGAGCGCGACGCGCTGCTGGCGACCAAGCTGCACATACCGCGACCGCGGGCGGGGCTGGTGGCGCGGCCGCGGCTGGTGGAGCGCCTGGATGAGGGCCTGGCCCGCGAGCTGGTGTTGGTCTGCACTCCGGCCGGCTTTGGCAAGACAACCCTGCTGGCCGACTGGGTCCGAGGTGGCCAGCGGCCGGTTGCCTGGCTGTCGCTGGATGAGGGCGACAACGACCCGGTGCGGTTCTGGCGGCATGTCGCCGCCGCCCTGGACACGGTCCGACCCGGGGTGGCCGAACGGGTCGTGCCGCTGCTTGGCAGCCTCCACTCAGCCGCGCTCGACGTGGTGGTCGCCACGCTGGTCAACACGCTGACCGGGATGGCCGAGGAGGTCGTGCTGGTCGTGGACGACTACCATCTGATCGAGGCCCGGTCGGTCCACGCCTCCCTGGAGTTTCTGCTGGAGCACCTGCCGTCGTCGCTGCGGCTGGTGCTGGCCAGCCGGGCCGACCCGCCGCTGCCGCTGGCCAGGCTGCGGGCCCGCGGGCAACTGACCGAGCTCCGCGAGGCCGACCTGCGCTTCACCCCCACGGAGGCCGCCGAGGTCCTGCGGGCTGCGATGGGGCCGGATGTGCCCGAGGTGGCCGTCGCCGCGCTGGGGGAACGCACCGAAGGCTGGGTCGCTGGGCTGCAGCTGGCCGCCCTCTCGCTTCAGGGCCAGCTCGACAGTACTGCCTTCGTCCAGACCTTCTCGGGCAGCCACCGCTACGTGCTCGACTACCTGACCGAGGAGGTCCTGGACCGCCAACCCCCTCGGCTCCGCCAGTTCCTGCTGGAGACCTCGATCCTGGACCGGGTCTGCGGGCCGCTGGCGGACGCGGTCACCGGCCGCAGCGACAGCCAGGCGATGCTGGAGCAGGTGGAGCGGGCCAACCTGTTCCTGATGCCGCTGGATGCGGTGCGGGGCTGGTGGCGCTACCACCATCTCTTCACCGACCTGCTCCGCGCCCGGCTGCAGCAGGAGCAGCCCGCTCGGATGCTGGAGCTGCACCGGGCCGCGGCCGCCTGGTCCGAGCGACACGAGCTGGTCGACGAGGCGATGCGCCACGCCTTGGCCGCCGGCGACACCACCTGGGCCGCCCGGCTCATCGAGCGCCACTACGAGGCGTTGCTGGGCCGCAGCGAGGACGCGACGCTGCGCCGGTGGCTGGAGGCGCTGCCCGCCGAGGCGGTGCGTTCCAGGCCGCGGCTGTGCCTGGCCCAAGCCTTCTGGGCGCTCATCGGCGGCCGCCTGGAGGCGGTGGAGCCGCTGCTGGACGCGGCCGAGCGCGCGTCCGTGGATGCTGGCGACGAGCCGTACGAACCATCGGTCGGCCGGGACGCGAGCCTGGTCGCGAACATCCCAGCGGCGGTCGCCCGCACGCGGGCCGCCGTGGCCCATCTCCGCGGTGATCCCGAGCAAACCGTCGCGTTCGCCCGCCAGGCCCTGGCCGAGCTGGACGAGGGCGAATGGATGCTGGAGTCCGTCACTCGCTGGTACCTGGCGACGGCCGCGTGGCTGCGCGGCCGGCCGGCGGAGGCGGAGCGGGCCTTGTCCAGCGTCTCCGGCATCGCCGGCTGGCGCGGGATCGGCCAGGTCACCCTGGCCGCGTGGGGCTACCACTACCTCGGCCAGGTCCAGCGCGCCCAGGGTCACCTCAGCGCCGCCCTGCGGACCTACCACGAGGCGTTGAAGGCGGCCGAGGAGCCGAGCGGGTCGACGCTGCCGGGTGCCGGGGTCGCCTATGTGGGCATGGCCGGCGTGCTGTACGAACGAGACGAGCTCGACACGGCCCTGGACCACGCCACCCGGGGCGTGGCGTGGTCCAGGCAGCTCGGCTGGACCCTGCCGCTGGTCAATGGCCTGGTCATCCTGGCCTGGATCCGGCAGGCCCGGGGTGACCGGGCCGGCGCCCTGGACGCCATCGGGGAGGCCGAGCGGGTCCAGCTGAGCCCGGCCATCGTGGGCCTCCTGAACCCCCTGCCGACCCTGCAGGCCCGGCTCGCCCTGGCCACTGGCGAGGTCGACGAGGCGGCCGGCTGGGTGCGGGCCCGTGGCCTGGGCGCCGGGGATGAGCCCAGCTATCCGCGGGAGCGTGAGTACCTGGTCCTGGCCCGGGTGCTGCTGGCCGAGCAGGCCCCCGAGCCGGCCCTGGGGCTGCTGGAGCGATGCCACGCCCTGGCCGTGGCCCAGGGGCGGACGGCCAGCCGCATCGAGCTCCGGGCCCTCCAGGCCCTGGCCCAGGCGGCCGCCGGCGACCAGCCCGCCGCCCTGGCCGCCCTGGCTGACGGGCTTGCCCTGGCCGCCCCCGAGGGCTACCTGCGGGTGTTCGTCGACGAGGGCCCCCCGATGGCCGCCCTGCTGGGGGAGCTGGTCGACCGGCGCCAGCGCCCGGCGGTGGTCGAGGGGGTGCCGCGGGGCTATCTGGCTCGGCTGGTGGAGGCGGTGGAGGGGGCCGGGTTGCCGGTGCGGCCGGCGGTCCGTCGGGGTGGGGTGGTGGTGGCCGGGCTGGTCGAGCCGTTGACCGAGCGGGAGCTGGAGGTGTTGCGGCTGGTGGCTGGCGGGGCGCCGAATCGGGCGATTGCCGGCCAGCTGATGATCAGCCTGGACACGGTCAAGCGTCATGTCAGTCATCTGTTCGCCAAGCTCGGGGTGGCCAACCGCACCCAGGCCGTGGCCCGGGCCCGGGAGCTGGGGCTCCTGCCCTAGGTCGACGCCCCAATTCGCCTTCCGGCTTCCACCTTTGGTGTGTGTCAGGCGCGCGAGCCGGGTGGCCGCCCGACCGAATGAGCCCTCCTCGGCGACGGCGGCCAGGGTGACCATGGATGCTGCGGTCTATTGTCGTGCTGCAGACGTCTTCATGAAGCGAGCACCAGAACAAGGAGGCCGGCCTGTTCGACTACGACGCCGAGCTACGGCGCTACCACCAGCGGCTACGGACCGTCATCGACGTCTCCCCGGGTGAGCGCGTCCTCGATATCGGGTGCGGCACCGGTCAGACCACACGGGAGGCGGCCAGGGCCGCGGTCGCGGGAAGCGCCGTCGGCGTGGACATCTCCGCCCGGATGCTGGCGCGTGCTCGCCGGCTCAGCGCGGAGGAAGGGCTCCACAATGTCACCTTCGCGCAGGCCGATGCCCAGGTCCACCGCTTCCCTGCGCGGCACTTCACCCTGGCGATCAGCCGGTTCGGCACGATGTTCTTCACCGACCCGGTCGCCGCCTTCACCAACATCGGGCGTGCGCTGAGCCCAGGGGCGCGGCTGGTCCAGATCGTCTGGCAGGGCAGAGATCGTCAGGAGTGGGACATCGTGCTTCGCCACGCCCTCGCCGACGCACCGGCACGGCCAGACCCCGCCACGCCTGACCCCTTCTCGCTCGCCGATCCGGCCACGGTCAAAGCCGTCCTGACTGCGGCCGGCTTCAACAAGGTGAGTCTCACCGACGTGCGAGAACCCATCTACTACGGCCCAGACGCGGACGCCGCCTGCAACGCCGCACTCAGCTTGCAGATGACGAAGGATCTGCTCGCAAAGCTGGACGCCACCCAAGCCCAGCGTGCCCTCCAACGACTCCACGCCAGCCTCACCGCCCGCGACACCGGCGAGGGCGTGTGGTTCGACTCACGTGCCTGGATCATCACCGCCCACCACCACTGACCCGAGGTGTCGCGTGCCACCCCGCCCACACCATGCCAACGACGAAGGAGCAGGGAAATGACGAAGGTATTCGCCGCGTTGGCCACTTCCGTGGACGGCTACATCACCGGCCCGAACCCCGGACCCGACCAGCCGCTCGGCGATGGCGGAGCGGAGCTGGTGGGACGGAGGAGGTCCGCATCCAACCGCGCCGCCGTTCGTGCTCACCCGGCCTCCCCTGCCTGACCTGCCGATCACCTCGTCGCAGACCTTCGTCACCACCGGCATCACTGACCTTGCTGAGGCCCCGCCCATCCCGGGCTTCGGCGGCGGTCGTCATCCAATTGGGTGGAGCTCGAAGACACGTCGGCCCTCGGCCGCTTCCACCGGATGGTCGAGATCGACACCATCGACGATGCGAATGAACCAGCCACCGAGCGGTATGCCTCGCGCGTGAGGACCGAGGATGTCGCGAAAGAAGCCGATTCGCTGTGTCGGGTCCAGCTCGGTCGCGCGTACTTCTTCTTTCCGGCCGCGGACCGAAATAGTCGCGCGGCCGGCGGCGCGCAGATTGCGCACCCATTGGACCTCGCCCCAGGGGGCCCAGACCCAACGCCTGCCTCCTACCTCAACAATCGCCAACGGCGTGGTGCGAGGCAGGCCGCTCTTCCGGCCGCGGATGGTGACCAGCCCATTGGGACCCAGCGGTATGCCAGCGACCAGAAGGAACTTCAGGATTGGGCTGAAGAACCGGACCCGCCGTGGCAGACGTGGACGCTGCGTCATTACGACCTCCTCAATTCGCTTCGTCTCACCGGCAAACAGCACCGCGCCGCTGGCGTGGACGAGCACCACGTCGGGCGTGATGGGCTGCAGCCGAACCGGATAGCCGCTTCCCAAGCGGGTGTGCCTGAGGACCGAGTCGAAGATCGCTGATGGGAGCCGGCGATCTCCTGCCGCCCGACGACGCGCTCACGGGAGCATTGTCATAGGTGGCGTCCTCGCTGACCATGCTTTCCATACCTCAGCAGCCGTTGTGTGCGCGCCTGCCGACGACCTCCGGCTCATGCGCAGGTGGCGGAACAGGGGTGCTCGGCCGCAGCTTGGCCGATCAGGTCGGTGCCCTGCGGCCCACCGTAGCCCTCGCGCGGCCGTGGGTCCTCACCGCCAGCGCCCATCTGCGCCTGGGGGTCGGCTGGAATCGTGTGCTACCTGCTACCTGCAAGGCCAGACAGGGCGTTGGCACGTCACGGTCTGCACCCATGCCCGAACCGGCTTGTCGCTGGAATCTGGCTCCCGGCCTGGACCAACGCGGTTGCGTGGCGTCGGACCACGACAGGGTCATCGGGAAAATGCGAACGAATGCGAGCTCGGGTGGCGGTGACCTCCAGCACGCCAGTCGTGGTGCGGCTGCCCCTGCCTCCCTGTCTGCTACCGTCGGGTGGCCGGCTGCTGCGGCTCGCACACCCACGCACCCATGGCGCCGCGGTGCTGGCCAGGAGCCCACAGCCGCCAGCACCCAGATTCGGTGGAGGCAGGGCGTGAGCAAGCTGATCGTGCAGGAATTCCTGACCCTTGATGGGGTCATGCAGGCACCCGGACCCAACGACGACGACCGCGAGGGCGGGTTCGAGTACGGCGGGTGGCTGGCGCCCTACGTCGACGACGTGTTGTGGCAGACCATCGGCCAGCTTCACGCCCAAGCCGGTGGGCTGCTGCTTGGCCGCAAGACCTACCAGACCATGGCCGGCTACTGGCCGCAGGTCACCGATACGGACAACCCGCTGGCGTCGACCATGAACCGCCTGGCCAAATACGTCGCCTCGGGGAGCTTGCGCGAACCAGCGTGGAGCAACACCACCCTGCTCGGCGGCGACCTTGTCGAGGAGGTCGCCCGCCTCAAGCGCCGTTGAGTTGTCTAGCAGCGGCGGCCTTCGGCTCCTATCCTCCCGCTATGGCCGAGGTGGGGTCTGCCGAGACGCTCGGCGACCTGCTGGCGTCTCGCCGGCGGCGCCGGTTCGTCGGCCGCGTATCCGAGATCGAGCTGTTTCGGGTGGCGCTCGAGTCGGCCGAACCGTTGTTCTCGATGCTCCACATCCACGGACCGGCGGGTATCGGCAAGACGAGGTTGCTGGATGTGTTCGCTGGACTGGCCGCCGACGCGGGCGCCAGCGTGGTTCGTCTGGACGGCCGCGATCTCCTCCCGTCGCCGCCGGCGGTGCTGGAGGCGCTGGGAGGGGTGCTGCAGGTGCCCGAGGGGGAGGGCGCCATCCTGGGGCCGTCCGACGGCGGCCGGGTGGTGGTCTTCTTCGACACCTATGAGCGGCTGGGCCCGCTGGACGACTGGGTGCGTACCGGGTTGCTGCCGCGGCTGCCGGCCACCGCATTGACCGTGGTCGCCGGTCGGGCGGCGCCGGGTTCGGCCTGGCGCGCCGATCCGGCCTGGCGGGAGCTGTTGCGGGTGGTGTCGCTGCGCAACCTGAGCCCGGAAGACAGCCGCCAGTATCTGCACGCCTGCGGTGTGGACCCGGCCCGCCATGACGAGTTGGTCGAGCTGGCCCATGGCCACCCGCTGGGGCTGTCGCTGCTGGCCGACGTGGTCGTCCGCGGCGGGGAGGCGGCCGCCGATCCGCTGGCCCCGGATCTGGTGGGCACGCTGTTGCGACGGTTCGTGGAGATCGTCCCCAGCGGCCAGCATCGCCGTGCCCTGGAGGTGTGCGCGCTGGCCAGGGTGACCACCGAGGCACTGGTGCGGGAGGTGCTCGGGCCGGAGGAAGCGCACGAGCTGTTCACCTGGCTGAGGGAGCTGTCCTTTGTGGAGTCTGGGCCGGAGGGCGTGTTCCCGCACGACCTGGCCCGTGACGCCCTGGAGGCCGACCTGCGCTGGCGTGACCCCGACGGCTACCGACAGGTGTTCCGCGGGGTCCGCGGGCACATCAACGGTCGCCTGCAGATGGCTCGGGGCCAGGAGCAGCAGCGCGCGATCGCCGACGCCAAGTACCTGTTTCGCCGCCTTCCCGGCGTCGTGTCGCCGGTCGATTGGGACGCCTGGGGCCAGCAGTACCCCGAGCCGGCACGGCCGGGAGACCGGGAACCGATCCTGGACCTGGTCCTGGGATGGGAGGGGGAGGTATCGGCGGCGATCGCGGCGCGATGGTGGGAGCGGCAGCCCGAGGCCTTCTTCGTGGTTCGGGGCCAGGACGGCGTGGTTGGTGGCTTCCTCGCCCTGCTGGACCTGACCCGAGCCTCTGCCCAGGACATTGCGGCCGACCCTGGCGCCCGCGCGGCCTGGGACTACGCCCGGCAACACGCTCCGCCGCGGCCTGGCGAGACGGTCACCCAGTCACGTTTCGTCATTGACCGGGAGGTCTACCAGGGCCCCTCCCCGACCCTGAATGCCACGCCGATCCTGTCCTTCCAGCGCTATCTGGGCAGCCCGGAGCTGGCCTGGGACTTCCTCACCCTGGCCGAGCCGGAGCGATGGGACGCCTACTTCGCCGCTGCCGACCTGCCGCGCGTGGCCGGCGCCGATTTCTGGGCGGGTGGTCGCCGCTATGGGCTGTTCGCCCACGACTTCCGTCGGGTCCCGGTGGAGGCTCTGCTGGAGTTGGTGACCGAGCGTGCCTTGGCTCAAGACCTGACGCCGTCCCCGCCGACGGTCAGGCCGCCGCTGCTGGTGCTCTCCCAGCCGGAGTTCGACAACGCTGTCCGTCAGGCGTTGCGTGACCTACGCCGACCCGACCTGCTGGGGCGCAACCCGCTGCTGCGGACCCGCCTGGTCCATGACCGCGCCGGGAACGAAGAGCCGGGCGCAGCGACGCTGGAGGTGCTGGTGCGCGCGGCGGTGGAGACCCTGCGTGAGCATCCTCGGGACGACAAGCTGTGGCGGGCCGTCGAGCGAACCTATGTGCGTCCGGCGGCCACCCAGGAGCGGGCCGCCGCGGCACTGGGGCTGCCGTTCAGCACCTACCGCCGCCACCTCACCCAGGGCGTGGACCGGGTCGTGGCCTGGCTGTGGGACCAGGAGGTCTACGGCGAGCACCACTGAGCACAACTGAGCAGCTTCTGGTCTGGGAACCGAGCAGCCGCTGGGCGCAGCCTCCCGGTAACCGAGGAGGTAGCCGCGATGCATCCACAGATTGGAGACCGCGCGGTGGTGCTCGGCGCCGGCATGGCCGGGCTGCTGGCCGCCCACGTGCTCGCCGACGCCTACGGGCAGGTGACGGTGATCGACCGGGACCAGCTGCCCCAGGCACCGAGGCATCGGCGGGGCGTCCCCCATGGCCGCCACCTGCATGCGTTGGCGGCGCGCGGGCAGCAAGCCCTGGAGGAGCTGTTCCCCGGGCTCACCGCGGACCTGGTCGCCCACGGGGCGCCGGCCGGAAGCCTGCTGGCCAACGCGCGCCTGTACCTCAGCGGCCACCGGCTTCGCCAACCGGATACCGGACTGGTGCTCCTGTGCGCCAGCCGACCCTTGCTGGAAGGTCACCTGCGTGCCCGGGTGCGGGCTCTCCCCAACGTGACCTTGCTTGACCGCCGCGACGTCGTCGGGCTGGCCACCACCCAGGATGGCCGCCGCGTGACCGGAGCGTGGGTGCTGCGTCGGGCCGACGGCAGCGCCGAGGAGTTCCTGGGCGCCGACGTGGTGGTCGACGCCAGCGGCCGTGGCTCCCGCACCCCGATCTGGCTGGAGGCACTTGGGTATGCCCGGCCGGCCAAGGACCAGGTGCGGATCGGGCTGGGCTATGCCACCCGGACCTACCGGCTGCCGCCCGACGCCCTCGGCGGCGACCTTGCGGTCCTGCAGGCCGCGACCCCCCGGCATCCACGGACCGGGGCCCTTCAGAGGCTCGAAGGCGACCGGTGGATGCTGACCCTGGCCGGCATCCTGGGTGACCACCCGCCGACCGATCCCGACGGCTTCCTGGGCTTCGCCCGGTCCCTCCGGTTCCCCGACATCTACCAGGCGATCCGGGATGGCGAGCCGCTGGACGACCCGGTGCCCTTCCGCTTCCCGGCCAGCGTCCGGCACCACTACGAGCGGCTGGACCGCTTCCCCGACGGCCTGCTGGTGCTGGGCGACGCGGTCGCCAGCTTCAACCCGATCTACGGCCAGGGCATGAGCGTGGCCGCGGTCGAGGCGCTGGCCCTGCGCCGCCACCTGGAACGCGGCACCGAGCCGCAACCGCGCCGCTGGTTTCGCGACCTCGCCCAGGTGGTCGATGTGGCCTGGGACATGTCGGCCGGCGGCGACCTCGCCTTCCCCGGCGTCCCAGGCCGACGAACCCCCAAGGTCCGGCTCTTCAACGCCTACATCATCCGGCTCCACGCCGCGGCCGGCCGCGACGCCAGCCTCGCCAGCGCCTTCATCCGCGTCGCCGGCCTCGTCGCCCCACCCCAGACACTCCTCCGTCCCCAAGTCGCCGTTCGCATGCTCCGGGCAAGCCAGCATTCAGCGGCGACGACACCTGGTCGCCTCCAGCACCGGGACGCCGACGACCCCGGCGAAGAACTACCCATCCCCCCGGCCTCGGAGTTGGGAGATTCTTCCGAAGCCGCCGGATCCCCGACTTCCTAGGGTCGGAGCATCAGCCACAACGTGAGAGGTGCACGATGCGGTTCGGCGACCACGCGCACTACCGGATCCTGATCGTAGGGGCAGGGCTGGCCGGCCTGGCGCTGGCCAGAGCCCTGGGCCAGGCCGGGTTCAGGCCGGAGCTGATCGAAGGGCAGGCCAGCTGGGAGGTTGCCGGGACCGGCATGTACCTGCCCGCCAACGGTGTGCGCGCCCTGCGTGCGCTGGACCTCGAGGCCGCCGTGGCCACCCGGGCGGCCACGATTCCCCACCAGCGGCTGCTCGACCACCGCGGACGCCTGCTCGCCCACATCGACCTCCACCGGCTCTGGGGCGATGTCGGCTCCTGTCTCGCCCTGACCCGAGCCGACCTGCACGAGATCCTGCGGGAGGGCGTGGCGGTACGGATGGGCGAGACCGTCCGGTCACTGGATCGCCTGGACGGGCCGGTCCACGTCACCCTCGACGACGGCAGCAGCGGCGACTTCGACCTGGTCGTCGGCGCCGACGGGCTGCGCTCGGCTATCCGGCGGCTGGCCGTCGACCCCCGACCGCCGGTCCCGGTCGGCCAGCACAGCTGGCGGTTCCTTGCCCGCTGCCCGCCGCAGGTCACCACCTGGACGGTCCTGCTGGGCCAAGGAGGTTCGTTTCTGACCGTCCCGGTCGGCCAGGGCCTGGTCTACTGCTACGCCGACCTCACCACTGACAGCCTCGCCGGCGACGACCTGGACGGCGATCCCGTCGGGCACCTGCGCCAGCGCTTCGCCGGCTTCGCCGCCCCCGTTCCGCAGCTGCTGGAGCAGCTGCAGGACCCAGCCCGGATCCATGTGGCGCCGATCGAGCAGGTCGCTGAGGAACGATGGGGTCGCGGGGCGGTGGTGCTGGTCGGCGACGCCGCCCACGGCATGTCCCCCAACATGGCCCAGGGCGCCGCTCTGGCCTTCGAGGACGCCCTGGTGCTGGCCGCCTGCCTGCGGGACGCCGCCACCGTCACCGACGCGGCGGCCACCTTCGTCGCCCGGCGGAGCCGGCGCACCGGCTGGGTCCGGGCCCAGACTCACCGCCGCGACCAGACCCGCAACCTTCCGCCAATGCTGCGCGACCTCACCCTGCGGGCCTTCGGGCGACAGATCTTCCGGGCCAACTACCGGCCCCTGCTGGAGCCCATCTGAACGCCCAGTCAGACAAGCAGAGGAGCACTCATGGCACACGCCAAGATCAACGGTATCGAACTGGCCCATGAGGTCATGGGGTCGGGTGAGGCCATGCTGCTCATTCACGGCTCGCACATCGCCGACGCGCTCCAGCCGCTCGTGACGGAACCGGCACTCGAGCGCTTCCAGCGCATCCGCTACCACCGGCGGGGTCTGGGTGGAAGCACCCGCCCGGTCGAGGCGGGGCCGACCAGCGTCGCCATCCAGGCCGAGGACGCCGTCGGGCTCCTCGACCACCTCAGAGCGGATCGCGCCCACGTCGTCGGGCACTCCCTCGGAGGAGCGATCGCCCTGGAGCTCGCGGCCCAGCACCCGACCAGGGTGGCGTCCCTCGCGCTGCTCGAACCGGTGCTGCTCATGACGCCGGCCGGGGCGGCCTTCGCACGCGCATTGGCGCCCCTGATCGAACGCTACCAAGCCGGCGACGCCGAGGGCGCCGTGCACGGCTTCCTGGCACTCGAGGGTGACCGCAACTGGCGCGAGGCGATCGACCAGACCGTGCCGGGCGGGATCGCGCAGGCCGTGAAGGACGCCGCGACCTTCTTCGAGACCGAGGTGCCTGGAGTCCCGGAGTGGACCTTCGGGCCGGAGCAGGCCGCGGCCATCACCTGCCCGGTGCTGTCGGTCCTCGGCAGCAACAGTAGCCCGCTGTTCGTCGAGGGCCGCCGGCTGCTCCACGCCTGGTTCCCGGCCTGCCAGGACGCCGACATCGACGGCGCGACCCACCTGCTCCCGATGGAGGCGCCGGGGCCGGTGGCCGCAGCGATCGCCGCCTTCCTGTGACGCGGGCTCGTTGCTGCGCGACTGAGCGTCGAAGTCCGTTGGTAGGTTGACAGGACGACCGAGTCGCCGGGGGTGTCCGATGATCACACGACAGCTGGGAACCATGGGCCCGCAGGTGTCGGCGGTCGGCCTGGGCTGCATGGGGATGTCCGGCACCTATGGCCCTGCCGTCGAGACGGAGAGCATCGCCACGATCGGGGCGGCCCTTGACGCCGGGATCAGCCTGCTCGACACCGGCGACTACTACGGCATGGGCCACAACGAGCTCCTCATCCGCCAGGCGCTGCGCGGCCGGGACCGCGACGGCGTGGTGCTCAGCGTGAAGTTCGGCGCCTTGCGCGCCCCCGACCTCACCTACATCGGGATCGACGGCCGACCGGTGGCGGTGCGGAACTTCCTCGCCTATACCCTGCAGCGCCTGGGCACCGACTACGTCGACATCTACCGTCTTGGTCGGGTGGACCCGCAGGTCCCGATCGAGGACACCGTCGGGGCGATCGCCGAGATGATCGATGCGGGCTACGTGCGCCACGTTGGCCTGTCCGAGGCGGGCGCCGAGACCCTTCGCCGCGCCTGTGCCACCCATCCCGTGGCCGACCTGCAGATCGAGTACTCCCTGCTCTCGCGCGGGATCGAGGCGGAGATCCTGCCCACCTGTCGGGAGCTGGGCGTGGGCCTGACCGCCTACGGGGTGCTGTCGCGCGGGCTGCTCGGCGGCCGCTGGTCACCAGGGCAGGCCGCCGCACCCGGTGACATCCGCGCCCGCATGCCCCGCTTCCGCCCCGAGAACCTGGAGCGCAACCTCGCCCTGGTCGATACGCTCCGCGAGATCGCCGCGGCCAAGGGCGCAACCGTCGCCCAGCTCGCGATCGCGTGGGTGCTGGCCGGTGGCGATGACATCGTCCCACTGGTGGGGACGACCAGGCGTGAGCGCCTCGCCGAGGCGCTCGAGGCGCTCCAGGTCGAGCTCGGCGAGGTCGACCTGGCCGCGATCGAGGCCGCGGCGCCGCCCGGCGCCGCGGCCGGTGATCGCTACGACGAACGCCAGATGGCCATGCTCGACAGCGAGCGCGGCCGTCCTGCTGAAGGTTGACGCCTGACCGCGACCAGGACCGCCGGAACGGGTCAGGCGGCCGCATCGCTGGTCGGCTCGACGGGATACTGGGACCGCCAGGCGTTCAGGCCGCCCTGGAGCGCCTCGGCGTGCTGGAAGCCGAGCTTGCGGAGCTGCAACGCCGCACGGGCGCTGGTCTGTTCCCGCGGTCAGGTGCAGTACAGCACATAGGGCTGGTCGCGGAGGCGGTCGGCCGCCCACTCGGCGACCTGGTCGGGCAGGACCCGGACGCTGCCGGGGATACGGACACCGTCGCGGTCGTACTCCGAGCGGCTGCGCACATCCAGCACCACCGGTGGGTTGGGCCCGGCCAGGCGTTCGGCCAGCTGGGATGGAGTGACTCGCGGAATGTCGTCGGGGCTCTGGGTGAACAGCTCGGCGGCCGTGCCGGCGCGTTCCTCGGCCAGGGTCTCCTGACTGGCTTTGCGGGCGTACCAGCGGGAGAACGGGGTGGCGGTGACCCCGTGGGCGACCACCGACACCAGCACCACCACCCCGATCACGGCGAACAGCCGCTCGCCGCCGGGCACGGCTTGCTGGACCACCAGCAGGGCGAACAGCAGGCTGTTGAGGCCGCGGGGCCCAAACCAGCCGATGAACTGGCGGGCATAGCGGCTGAGGCCGGCCCGACCCAGTCGCAGCACCGACCAGACGACCAGCGGCCGGATGACGAAGATGGCGAGTGCGGCCAGGGCCAGGGTCGCCGGCAGCGGCACCTCCCCCACCAGGGTGGACAACAGGGCGCCGAAGAGCACGAAGGCCAGCAGCATGGTCGTCTCGGCGATGACCTGGCCGAATTCCAGGAAGCAGTCGCACAGGGTCTGGTTGACGACGGTCACGGCCAGCCCGGCGGCGAAGGCGGCCAGGAACCCGTCCCCACCCACAGCCTCACCGGTGACGAAGGCGCCGAGGACCAGGCCGATGCCGTAGAGCGACTGGTATTCGCGGCGGATGTGGAAGCGCTCGTCGACCCTGCCCATGACCCAGGACCCGGCCGCACCCACGCCGAAGCCCACCGCTGGGCCGAGCACCAGCAACCGGCCGAGGAAGCCCAGCCAGTCGGCCACACCGCCGAGGTCGGCGTGGGCGATGGCGATCAGGACTAGCAGGGCAGGCAGGACCACGATGTCGTTGGTGCCCGCCTCCACGCTCAAGGTTCGCCGCACCGAGCGGGGGATGCGCGGGTCGCGGAGCACGTCGCGCAGCACCACCGGGTCGGTGGAGGCCAGGATCGTCCCCAGCAGTAGGGCGAGGACCACCGGCAGGTCGAGCAGCAGCATCCCGAGCCCGGCGAGCAGCCCGATGACCAGCAGCGTGCCCGGTCCCAGAACCAGGACGGGGACCAGCCAGTCGCGCCGCAGCTCGGTGAGCTCCAGGTTGACCGCGTCCAGGAACAGCACCAGCGCCAGGGTCACGATGGCCACGACCTCCAGCACGCGGCTGTCGAGACCGATCGAGATGAGCTGGAGGCCGCGGTCCCCGAGCAGGAACCCCAGCCCTAGGAACAGAATCGGGAACGACAAGGGGGCGCGCTCGATCAGGCCGGCGGCCAGGGCGGACACGACCAGGACCCCGGCGATCAGACCGAACGCGGTCTCCAGCTCCAACAACGTCTCCTGTGCCCAGCAGGACTCAGTCGTCCCGGCCAGCATGGGGTGTACCAAGCAATCAGCCAAGCTGACCGGGATCGCCGGCCAGGAAGTTCGTCCTCGGCCGCCGCCCTCCGCGCTGCGGCACCCGCCGGACTGGCCCCACGGCACCAAGCAGGTCACCGGCCCAACCCCGACCGCTCCATGACCGCGACCGACGATCCCGCCCGCCCAGGACCACGCCAGGCCCTGGAGCGGCTCATCGACTTCGTCAACACCAACGAACTCCAGGAATCCCAGGACCGGCTCCGCAGTCCCGAACAGACCCGGGCCTGGCTGCTGGCCCAAGGGTTCGAGGTCGGGGAGCTGGGCCGCGACGACTGGGCGGCCCTGCTCGCCTTCCGGGAAGGGGTCGGCGCCGCCGCGGCGGCCAACAACGGCTACGACCTCGACGCCGACGCGGTCACGGCCCTGCGAGGCGCGATCGACCGGCTCGGCTTCACCGTCCGGGCCACCGCAGACCCCCGCCTGGAGGTTGCCGCCACCACCTCGGCCGGACGGGCCCTCGCCCCCCTGGTCGGCACCCTCATGGCCGCCCAAGCCGACGGCATCTGGGCCCGGGTCAAGGCCTGCGCCCAGGACTCCTGCCGGTGGCTGTTCTACGACACCACCCGCAACCACTCCCGGACCTGGTGCACCAGCACCACCTGCGGCAGCCGCGAGAAGGCCAAGCGGTACTACCGCCGCCAGCTCCAGCACGGCACGCCCAACCGGTCCTCACAGGTCAGGTCAGGGATGCCGTCGACCGCTTGAGATCGGAGCGGTACCAGCGTTCGATCAGGCGCGGATGCGGCGGGTCAGGTCGGCCAGCTCGCGGTTGAAGCGCTCGGGCTGCTCCAGGAACGGGGTGTGGCCGACGCCGTCGTACCAGGAGGCCTGGGCGGTCGGGCAGGTGGCCAGGACGTGGTCGGCCATCGCCGGGAGCACGACCGTGTCCGCCCGGCCGTGGCTGACCAGCAGCGGCACCTGGAGGGTGCGCAGGACGTCGTCGCCGTCGATCTCGCGGGCCGCGAGGTTGGCGCGGATCCGCGCGGGCACGGTCATGCTCGAGGCCAGCAGCGTCTCGAGGTCGTCGGGCGGGTACGGCTTGGCCGGCCAGCCCTTGACCAGGCCGCGCATGCCGCGGATGTTGGTCGGCAGGTCGTCAGCGGTGGCGTCGGGGAAGTGGTCGAGGAAGCCCGGGCCGATCAGGGTGCCGAACGCCGCCCCGCTGAGGCTGACCACCGCACCGGCGAAGTCGACCGCGGCGATGCGGTCTTGGCCGTGGGCGCGCAGGTAGTCGCAGATGACGAAACCGCCATAGGACCAGCCGACCAGCACCGGCCGGTCCAGCCCGAGCTGCTCGATGATCGCGGCCAGGTCGTCGGCCCAGAGCGCGCTGTCGGTGTAGTGCTCGGGTTCGAGGGGCGCCTGGGACATGCCGTGGCCGCGGAGGTCGTAGGCGACCAGCCGGAACTCCTCGGCGAGCGCGCTCTGGTACTGCCTGGCCCAGCAGAGGTGGCTCTGGGACAGGCCGTGGATGAACAGGATCGGTGGTCCGTCGGCCCGGCCCCACTCGCGCACGTGCAGTCGCAGGCCGCCCCCGCCCCGCACCTCGTGGATGTTCGTCCTAGGCTGTGCGACCGTTGTCATCTGGCGCCTCCTCGCTCCGTCGCAATGAATGGATCGTCGCCGTGGAGGGGGCTGGGCCGCATCGGTCGAGAGCGACGTATCCTCCCCCGCCGGCGTACGTATCCTCCCGCCGCTGGATGCGTACGGGCGCCTTCCACGCCCGGGTCGGCGGCGTGATACTGGCCGAATGAAGGCCCGCGCCAGCGCGGTATTCGTCGGACGCGTACGCGAGCTCGGAGAGCTCGGGCGCGCGCTGGACGCGGCGCGGAACGGGAGCGGCACGGCCGTCCTGGTCGCCGGGGAGGCGGGCATCGGCAAGACCCGGCTGGCATTGGAGCTGGCGGCACGCGCCCGCGATGAAGGGTTTGAGGTCCTCCTCGGGCGCTCGATCGATCTGGTCGGCACCGAGCTGCCGTACCAGCCGTTCGTCGAGGCCGTGGGCCCGCTCGGAGGCCTCCCGCGGGTCGACGAGCAGGCGGCGGGCTCGCAGCTGCGGGTGTTCCAGGAGACGCTTGAGCTGCTGGGTGACCGGGCGGCCGCCGCGCCGGTGCTGCTGGTGCTCGAGGACCTGCACTGGGCCGATGCCTCCACGCTCGACCTGGTCGTCTTCCTCGCCCACAACCTGCGCGACCGGCGGGTCCTGCTGCTGGCGACCTACCGCGGGGGCGAACTCGCTCGGCCGAGCGCGTGCGCCGGCTGGCGGATGGCGTGCGGCGCTCGGGCGCCGCGCTGGCGGTCGAGCTCGGCCCGCTCCAGCGCGCGGAGCTGACCGCGCTGCTGGCGGCTGGCGCCGACACCCTGCCGCCGGCGGCGCTGACGGACGAGATCGTCGCCCGCTCTGAGGGCAACCCGTTCTTCGCCGAGGAGCTGCTGGCCGCCGCCGGCGACCAGGGTGGCGCGCTGCCGCGTGGCCTGCGCAAGCTGCTGCTGCAGCGCACCGCGCGGCTCGATCCTCCGACCCAGAGCGTGCTGCGGCTGGCCGCGGCCGCCGGCCGCGACGTGGGCTACCCACTGCTCCGCACGGTGGCGGCGCTGCCCGAGCCCCAGGTGCGCGAGTCGCTGCGGCAGGCGGTGGAGCATGGCGTGCTGGTGGCGGTGCAGGCGACGGGCAGCTTCCGTTTCCGCCACGCGCTGCTGGCCGAGGCGGTCTACGCGACGCTGCTGCCCGGCGAACGCGAGGAGCTGCACGGGCGGCTGGCTGAGGAGTCGCGCGCAGCGGCGCCGCGGCGGCGGCGGAGCTGGCGCCGCACTAGGCGGCGGCCGGCCGCACCAAGGAGGCGCTGGCCGCCGCGACCGAGGCGGCGCGCCAGGCGCAGGCCGTCTTCGGCCTGGCGGAGGCGCTGGCGCACCTCGAGCGCACGCTCAGGCTGTGGGACGCAGTGCCCGACGCCGCCGCGCTCGTGGACGTCGACCTCGCCGGGCTGTGCGCCTGGGCGGCCGAGCTGGCCTGGGACACGGGTGCGCCGCCGCGCGCGGTCGAGCTCGCGCAACGAGCGATCGAGTTGGTCGGCGACGGCGACCCGCCGCGCGCCGCGCTGCTGCACGAGGGCCTGGGCCGCTACCTGCACGACAGCGGCCGTGGCGACGCCGCCTTCGCGGTGATCGAGCGCGCGGTCGAGCTGGTGCCGGCGCAGCCACCGTCGCCGGAGCGCGCGCAGGTACTCGCGATACTCGGAAACCTGCTGATGGTGAACTGGCGCTTCGACGAGGCGGTGCCGGCCTGCGAGCAGGCGCTCGCGGTCGCCCGCGCGGTCGGCGCAAGCACGGCCGAGATCCTGGCGCTCAGGGCATTCGGCGCAGCTCTCGCCTACACCGGCCGCGGCGGCGAGGGCCTCGCGCAGCTCTGGCTGGCCCTGCGGCTCGCGCAGGAACGCTCAGATCCCAATGCACACCATGCGTACGTCTCGCTCACCGACGTGCTGACGATGCTGGGGCGGCCAGGCGAGTCGGCACGGCTCGCGGCGACCGCGCACGAGGCGCTGCACCGCTACGGGCGCGACCGCACCACGCTCGTCGCCAACCAGGTCGAGGCCCTGGTCGCGATCGGCGAGTGGGACCAGGCCGACCGGATCAGCGCAGCGGCACTCCGCGCGATGACGGCCAGCTTGCCCCACCAGCCCCTCATCCTCCGCGCCAGCCTCGAGGTCGGCCGTGGCGACTTCGACGCCGCACGGGCGCACCTGGAGGCCGCGGCGCCCTTCGTACACGTGGACCCCGACGTGGCCACCTATGACGCCTATCTCGCGGAGCTCGCCCTTTGGGAGCGCCGCTGGGCGGACGCCGACCAGGCCGTGCGCGACGGCCTGGCGCGGGCGCGGACCCGCGAGATGGCCCAGCTCCGCGTCTGGCTGTGCGCCAAGGGGCTGCGCGCGCAGGCGGAGCTGGCAGGGCTCGCGCGCGCCCACCACGACGACGACGCCGTCGGCGGCTGGCTCGGTCGCGCGCGGGAGCTGCTGGCCACCGCCCGCCGCGCCGCTGCCGAGGCCGCCGCTGTGACGCCCAACGCCAACGGCTGGCTCGCCCTGGCCGAGGCCGAGCACGAGCGCGCCCGCGGCGCCGCACGGCCCCACCTGTGGGCCGACGCCGCGGACACCTGGGAACGGCTCGAGCGCCCGCCGCTCGCCGCCTACTGCCGCTGGCGCCAGGCCGAGGCGCTGGTCGCCGCCGGCGCCTCCCGCGCCGAGGCAAGCGGGCCACTCCAGCAGGCACACGCCATCGCGGCCCGGATCGGAGCAACGCCCCTGGCCGGGCAGCTCGAGCTGCTCGCCCAACGCGCACGGCTGGAGCTCGCTCCGCCGGACGCCGGACCGCCCGACCGGACCCAGGGCCTGGAGGGACTCCTCGGCCTCACGCCGCGCGAGGCGGAGGTCCTGGCCCTCCTCGCCCGCGGCTACACCAACCGCGAGATCGCGGCGACCCTGGTGATCAGCGTCAGGACGGCCGGCGTTCACGTCTCGCACATCCTGCGCAAGCTCGGCGCGCCCAACCGGCTGGAGGCGGCCGCCATCGCCCACCGCCTCGCCCCGCCGCACGTTGGGCAACCCGAGCTTCCGGCCTAAGGGATCTACGAGGAGTCTCTGCCGGATTCGGCGGTCCGGCCGCACAACTGCGGTACTTCTCCGACGGGTACGAGCTTTCCGCGGCCGAGCGAGTCGGATCCAGACCGGTCCCGTCGGATCGTCTGGATGATCAACCGGATGATCAAGCAAGGCAGGCACGCACGATGGGTCGAGGTCAGGTAAGGCCTCCAGATATTGAGTCTGGCGCCCTGTCCACAGGACGCGGCCGGCGCGATGGTTTGCGGTTCGTGTCGGTGGTAACTCGTGCGGCATGCGCTTTGGGAACGTGGAAGTCCGCCCGCTCGGTGGCGGGATCGGCTGCCTGTTCATGGTGCTGTTCTCGATCGTCGCCTCGGTGGTGCTGACGGTGCTGGTCAACCTGCTGCTGCAGTAGCACCTCTGGGCTGGATTGCGTTCTCTGCGGCGCCCGGTCCGAGGCGCGTGATTACAAGACAGCAGCGGATCGTCCACGGCGTGCTGGCGAGTGCTGTCCTTGCAGGTCAGGTTGGAGGGGTCGTCCAGCCACTGCGCTCCAGTAGGGCCGAGTAGCCCCTGGTGGAATGACTGCGGGAATGACCGCTACCGGCTCCCCGGACGGTGGGAGAACTAGTCTGGCGCCGTCCAACCCGAGGACCGTAACGCTCCCGGGACGGACGGCGGCCACACTGGCCCGTGACCGACCAGGCTCGTGCCGATGTCCAAGAGCCGGAGCGCCGTAGATGCGTCGAGGACCATGATCCTGACTCCTGTGACCCGCCGCACCCGACCACGCTGGTGGCCGGGTGTAGCGGCCTGGGCGCTGTGGGCGCTGGCCATCCTCGGCATGGCCGCGACCTTCTGGCTGCACCAGCTGCTGGTCCAAGCCGGCCGCCCGATGACGTTGGATCCGCTGCTGGTGGTGGCGATGGTGAGCGCGGCGACGGTCGGGGCGGTGCTGGCAAGCCGACGCCCCCGCCACCCGGTGGGGTGGCTGCTGCTGGCCTTCGCCGTGCTGCTTGACGCGACCGGGATGGCCGCAGCCTACGGGCCCTACGGGCTGCTGGCCCGGCCCGGCGCCCTGCCCGCCGCCGGCTTCGTGGCCGTGTACTACCCGCCGTTCGCGGTGGCGTCGCTGGCCTGCCTCGCCCTGGTGCTGCTGCTCACCCCGACCGGGTCGCTGCCCTGGGCGCGCTGGCGCTGGTGGGCCCGGACCACCGTGGCCGCCGCGGTCGCCTTCCTGCTGGTGGTGACCGTGGCGCCCAAGCCGTCGCCGCTGGACTATCAGGCGTTGGACAGCCCCTTCGACTTCGACGCCTTCGGCGGGGTCGTGCTGGTGGTCGATCTGCTGGCCCAGGTGATCACCATCCTGGCGATGGTGGTGGGTGCTGGGTCGCTGGTCCTGCGCTTTCGCCGTGCCCGTGGGGTGGAGCGCCAGCAGCTGCGCTGGGTGGCGTGGGCAGCGGGCCTGACGGCGGCGGGGGCGGCGCTCGCCCTGGTCGGCCTGGCGCTGGGGACCTCGGCGCTGATCGGCTCGGTGATCACGCAGGCGTTGTTGGCCTTGGTGCTGGTGGCAATCGGTGCCGCGGTGCTGCGCTACCGTCTGTTCGACCTGGACCGGATCATCAGCCGCACCCTGGCTTACGGCCTGCTCACGCTACTGCTGGGCGGTGGTTATGCCCTGGTCGTCCTCGGGCTGGGCCAGCTCCTGGGACGGGATTCCCCCTTGGTGGTGGCGGCCGCGACCCTGGCCGTGGCGGCGGTATTCCAGCCGGCCCGCCGCCGGGTCCAGGCAGCGGTCGATCGGCGCTTCAACCGCCGCCGCCATGACGCCGCCCAGGCACTTGACGTCTTCGCGGTCCGTCTCCGTGACCAGGTCGACCTCGACACCCTGACGGCCGACCTGCTGGCGGTGGTCGACCAGACCATGCAGCCGACCCAGACCTCGCTGTGGCTGCGGTCAGCGCCAGAGCCGGCACGCCCACCCCCAGGTGCCGTGGCCTCGCCATGACACCGGTGGAAACCGAATGGCGCGCCGCGAGGGATTCGAACCCCCAACCGCCAGATCCGTAGGCTGGTGCTCTCCGTCCACGCAGTGCGCCTGAGTGCTGTCTGTGCAGCTCAGGTCAGGTGCCAAATCCAGCTGGACCGCCTGAGTCCTGTCTGGTACTGGCTGGTGGACTGACACCGGGACTGACATGCCCAGCTCTCGCTACGCTACCGAGGTGCAGAACCAGCCCCAGCGAGAGGCGAACACGGTGGGCGGGGACGGTGAGCTGGTGCGAGGCCGCGAGGCCGCCGTGCGGCTCGCGTGGGCCGATGCGTATGCCGCGCTCTCGCTGGCCGACCAGTCCTCCTCTCTGGCGGCGGAGGATCTGGAGCTGCTGGCGACCGCGGCCTACCTCCTCGGCCGCGTGGACGATTGCCTGGGGGCGCTGCAGCGCGCCCAGCAGCTGCATGCCGAGGCCGGCGAGAACCGGCGGGCTGCCCGGTGCGCGCTCTGGCTGGCATTCCACCTGGGCAGCGCGGGGGAGCTGGCGCAGGCCGGCGGTTGGTTGGCCCGGGCCAACCGGCTCCTGGAGCATGCGCCGCCGGACTGCGCCGAGCGCGGCCACCTGCTGCTCCCGGTCGCGATCCAGCACATCGTGGCGGGCGACAACGCGGCCGCGCGGGAGCTGGCGGCGCGGGCGGCCGCGATCGGCCGGCACGCCAGCGATGCCGACCTGGTCGCGCTGGGGCTGCAGGTCCAGGGCCGTGCCCTGGTGCGGTTGGGCCGGGTGGGCGAGGCCATGGCCGCGTTTGACGAGGCCATGGTGGCGGTGGTCGCCGGCGAGCTCTCCCCGGTGGTAGTCGGCACCGTCTACTGCTCGATGCTGGAGGGCTGCCAGGAGATCCTGGAGTGGCGGCGTGCCCGCGAGTGGACCCAGGCGCTGACGGCCTGGTGCGGCAGCCAGCCCGACATGGTCACCTTCTCCGGTAGGTGCCTGGTCCATCGCGCCGAGATCCTGCACCTGGACGGGGCATGGCCGGAGGCGGTCGAGGAGGCCAGGCGGGCCGGTCAGCGGCTGGCCCACGCCGCCGACAGCTGGGCCACCGGTGGGGCCTTGTACCGGCAGGCGGAAGTCTACCGGGTCCTGGGAGACTTCACGGCCGCGGAGGACGCCTACCAGCAGGCCAGCCGTTGGGGCCACCAGCCGCAACCAGGACTGGCGCTGCTGCGGCTGGCCCAAGGCAGGACCGACGCGGCCCAGGCGGCGAGCCGCCGGCTGGTGGCCGAGACCACCGACCGGCTCGGGCGGGCGAGGCTGCTCCCCGCCCAGGTCGAGATCATGCTGGCGGTCGGCGACCTACAGGCGGCCCACGATGCCGCCGGGGAGCTGACCGAGATTGCCGAGCGCTACCACACGCTGGCGCTGCGCGCCGTGGCGGACCACGCCCGGGGCGCGGTACTCCTCGCCGAGGGCGACGCCCGCGACGCCGTGGTCGCGCTACGCAGCGCCTGGCGGGCCTGGCAGGAGCTGGAGGCGCCGTACGAGGCCGCACGGGTGCGGGTGCTGGTCGGGCTCGGCTGCCGGGCGCTGGGGGACGAGGAGGCAGCGGCCATGGAGCTGGAAGCCGCCCGGACCGCGTTCGCCCAGCTCGGCGCCGCACCCGACCTCGCCCAGCTGGACACACTCGCCCATCGCGAGTCCGCCGGGAAGGCGCGCGGGCTGACCGCGCGGGAGCTGCAGGTGCTGCGGCTGGTGGCCACCGGCGCCACCAACCACGCCATCGCCGGCCAGCTGTTCGTGGCCGAGAAGACGGTCGACCGGCACGTCAGCAACATCTTCACCAAGCTCGGCGTGTCCTCGCGCGCCGCGGCCACCGCCTACGCCTACCGGCATCGGCTCCTCTAGCCGCACCTGGGGAAAACCACCCATCCGCTCCAGACCCCCAGGTTGGGGGGTTTCCCCGACGCCAGGCCGCCAGCCGGCCCCTAGCGTCGAGCCCAGGCACACGCCCAGAACAGGAGGACGACCATGACCCCGACGACGACCACCTCCGGGCTGATCCAGGCCGGCACCACCAAGCTGTACCACGAGGTGCGGGGCAGCGGACCAGCGCTACTCATCACCGGCGGCACCGGGGATGCGGGCGAGTGGGCGAAGCTGGCGCCCACCCTGGCCGAGGGGTGCACGATGGTGACCTATGACTGGCGCGGGATGTCCCGCAGTCCGCGCCCAGATGGCTGGACCGCCACCAGCATGGCCGAGGCGGCCGACGACCTGGCGGCGCTGCTGCGCGCCCTTGACCTCGCGCCGGCGGTGGTGGTCGGCCACAGCGGCGGCGCCTCGGTCGCCTGCAGCCTGGTGGTGCGCCATCCCGAGGTTGTGCGGCACGCCGTGCTCTTCGAGCCGCCGCTGCTGGCGGTGGTGCCCCAGGGCCAGCAGATGGTGGCCGGCATGCGGGCCGTGATCGAGCCGGCCATGGCCGAGGGCGGGCCGCGCCACGCCATGGAGGCGTTCATCCGGGGCAACGCCGGCGACGAGGTCGCCGACCAGTGGTTCGAGTCGCTCGACCCT
>Ga0081538_10000879_pt1 | contig 32440 bp, 32 predicted proteins | sample TabmetS5T2R1_FD_71022 | JGI IMG/M metagenome (GOLD analysis project Ga0081538, IMG submission 71022) | Tabebuia heterophylla rhizosphere microbial communities from the University of Puerto Rico - S5T2R1 | ecosystem: Host-associated > Plants > Roots > Rhizosphere ...
AGCCTCGCAGCCGTCCAGGAGGCCCTGGCGGGCGAGAGCTACCTCGCCGACCGGGGCCTCTCCGTCGCCGTCTTCCTCGCGGTGGCCCTCGAGCAGCCGTTGCTTCTCGAGGGCGAGGCCGGTGTCGGCAAGACCGAGGTCGGCAAGGCGCTGGCCGGCGCGAGCGGGGCGCGGCTGATACGGCTCCAGTGCCACGAGGGCATCGACCTCCACCACGCGCTCTACGACTGGGACTATCCGCGCCAGCTGCTGCACCTGCGCGCAGGCCACGAAGAGCCGCTCTACTCCGAGCGCTTCCTGCTCCGCCGGCCACTGCTCGACGCCCTCCGGGCCAGCGAGCCCGTGGTGCTGCTGATCGACGAGATCGACCGGGCGGACGACGAGTTCGAGGCGTTCCTGCTCGAGTTCCTGTCGGACTTCCAGGTCTCGATCCCCGAGCTCGGGACCGTCAGCGCCGAGCGCCGGCCGCTCGTGGTCGTGACCTCCAACCGCACTCGCGAGCTGCACGACGCGCTCAAACGGCGCTGTCTGTACCACTGGATCGACTATCCGTCTCCCCAGCGGGAGGCCGAGATCGTCCACGCCCGGCTTCCGGGCGTGTCGGACGCGGTTGCGGAGCGAGTCTGCGCCGCCGTCGCGCGGCTGCGTGACGAGGATCTCTACAAGCTCCCGGGCGTGGGCGAGACGATCGCCTGGGCACAGGCCCTGCTCGCGCTCGACTCCGGCGATCTCGAGGAGACGCTCGGGGTCGCGCTCAAGGTGCGCGAAGACATCGATCAGGTGCGTGAGCGGGGTGTGCTGCGCGATTTCGCCGCTCCCGCGGGGGAGGCCCCGTGAGCCGCGAGCGGCCGGGCGCCCGGCTGACCGGGCGGCTCACGCTGCTCGTAGCCTCCATGCGCGCCGGCGGCGCGCGCGTGGGGGTGGGAGAGCTGCTGGCGGCACACCGCGTGCTCGGCGCCATCGACCCCTCGGACCGCGCCACCGCCTACTTCGCGCTTCGGGCTGCGCTCTGCTCGCGCCGGGACGACCTCGCTGCGTTTGACGCCGCCTTTGCCGAATGGTTCTCGGCGCCTCCGCCCGAGCAGCCCGAGGCGCCGGAAAGCCTCGACGAGGTGGCCTCGCTCGTGTTGCCTCGTGTGGCGGTGCCGGCTTCCGAGATCCCTGGCCTCGCGCCCGCCGACGACTCCGAGCTCGCGCCGGCCGCATGGTCCGAGGTCGAGCTCCTCAGAGAGAAGGACTTCGCGGATTATTCCGAGGCCGAACGGCGAATCGCACGTGCGCTCATGCGGCGGCTCGCGGGCAGCGGGCCCACCCGGCCGAGCCGCAGGACCAGGCCGGCGCGCCGGCGTGGCGCACCGCCGCACGCCGCCCGACCGGATCTGCGCCAGACCATCCGCTCGTCGCTCCGCAGCGGCGGTGACCCGTTCGAGCGCCACTGGCGCGAGCCGCGTGAGCGGCCACGCCCGCTCGTGCTCGTCTGCGACGTGTCGGGGTCGATGGAGCCCTACGCCCGCATGCTGCTCCAGTACATGCAGGCCTGCGTGGCCGCCCGCCGGCGCGTGGAGGCGTTCGTGTTCGGGACCCGGCTCACGCGCGTGACCGCCGAGCTTGCCGGGCGCGACCCCGACCGCGCTCTCGACCGCGCGGCCAACGCGGCCGATGACTGGTCGGGTGGAACCCGCATCGGCGACGCACTGGCCATGCTCAACCGCGAGCATGGCCGCCGCCTTGGGCGCGGCGCGATCGTCGTGCTGCTCTCGGACGGCTGGGATCGCGGCGATCCGGAGCAGCTCGGCGCCGAGATGGCGAGGCTCGGGCGCTGCGCGCACACGCTCGTGTGGCTCAATCCGCTGAAGGCTCATCCCGCCTATGAGCCGCTCACGCTCGGCATGCAGGCGGCGCTCCCCTATGTCGACCACTTCCTGGCGGGCAACTCGCTTGCATCGCTGGAAGAGTTGGCACAGTTGATGGAGAGTGGCCTGAAATGAACGAATTTGGCTTGAGATGACTCCATCATGGGAACAGTCCGCAAGAAGGGAAGGAACCCGGTGAAGGATGTGCTGGATGACGTGCGCGGTTGGCATGACCGAGGTGACCGCGTTGCGATAGCGACCGTTGTTGCGGTCAAACGCTCGGCTCCCCGTCCGCCGGGCGCCAAGATGGCGGTCAACGAGCACGGCGAGGTGTCGGGCGCCGTGTCGGGCGGCTGCGTCGAGGGCGCGGTCGTGGAGGCGGCAGCCGAGGTGCTTGGCGGCGACGGTCCCAAGCTTCTCCACTTCGGCATCGCGGACAGCGACGCCTGGGATGTCGGGCTTCCGTGTGGTGGCGAGATCGACGTATTCGTCGAGGAGTACGACATCGCTCCGCGCCCGGCCGAGCCGGGCGCCTCGCGCGAGGCGCGCGCTTGAGCGCGCAGGGGGAATTCGCGCGCATCGCCGGCGAGGACGGCCGCGCGGCGCTTGTGAGCGTGATCGCGGGCGGCGACCTGAGCGCGAAGCTGCTGGTGAGTGCCGACGGGGCCACCGAGGGCGGGCTCGGGAATAAGGAGCTCGACCGGGTGGCTGTGGAGGCCGCCGAGGAGCTCATGTGGGCGGAGCGCTCCGAGCAGCGCGAGGCCGGCGAGGTCACCCTGTTCGTCGACGTGACCGCACCGGCGCCGCGGCTCGTCGTGTTCGGGGCGGTCGACTACGCGGCGGCGCTCTGCCGCCTCGCACGGGCCGCCGGCTGGCGGCCCTTCGTTTGCGACCCACGCTCGCAGTTCGCCACGCCCGAGCGCTTCCCCGCGGCCGAGGAGGTAATCGCCGCGTGGCCCGACGAGGCGTTTGCGCGGATCGGCGGCATCGATCGCGCCACGTACGTTGCGGTGCTCACCCACGACCCCAAGCTCGACGACGCCGCGCTCGAGCTGGCGCTGCGCTCGGAAGCGCCCTACGTGGGTGCGATGGGGAGCCGGCGGGCCCAAGCGCAGCGGCGCGAGCGGCTGCTCGCGGCCGGGCTGGAGGAGGAGCTCCTCGACCGCATCGCCGCCCCGATCGGGCTCGACCTCGGCGCGGTGACCCCGGAGGAGACCGCGCTCTCGATCATGGCCGAGGTCGTAGCGGTTCGTAACGGGCGCGACGGCGGGCGGCTCTCGGAGGCAGGCGGCCGGATCCACGAGGTCGGCGCGTGATCGGAGGCATCGTCCTCGCGGCCGGCGAAGCCACTCGCTTCGGGAGCGCGAAGCAGCTCGCCCTGCTCGACGGGCGACCGCTCCTCGAGCACTCCTTGAGAGCCATCACGGCAGCACCGGTCGGGCGCGTGATCGTCGTCCTCGGGGCGGGCGCGGAGGAGGTCATCGCCGGGGTCGACCTGCACGGGGCCGAGCCGTGCGTCTGCCCGCGTTGGCAGGAGGGTCAGGCGGCGTCGCTCGCGTGCGGCCTTGCCGAGCTGTCGGATTGCGAGGCCGTGGTGGTGATACTCGGCGACCAGCCGCGCATCGCAGCGGACGCGATCCGGCGTGTCATAGCGGCACGAGGCACCGGCGCGTTGGCGGTTCGCGCGACCTACCACGGCGACCCCGGGCACCCGGTTCTGCTCGAGAAGAGGCTGTTCGCCCGGATGCGCAACGTCACGGGCGACCACGGCGCACGCAACCTGCTGATGAGCGTGCCTGTGCGCGAGGTGGCCTGCGACGACCTGGGCGGCGGCGAGGACGTGGACACGCCGTCCGAGCTCGACGCGCTCAGGGCCGGCGGACCCGTGGCGTGAAGCTCCAACAGTCGTTCGAGGTGCGCGCTCCGGTCGAGCGCGTCTGGGAGACGCTGATCGACATCGAGCTCGTGGCGCCCTGCCTCCCGGGCGCCGAGATCACCGAGGCCGAGGGCGACGGCACCTATCGCGGCACCTTCACCGTGAAGCTCGGGCCGACCACGGCCTCCTACCGCGGCGAGCTGCACATGGAGGAGACAGACGCATCCGCCCATCGCGCGGTCATGCACGCCAGCGGCCAGGACAAGCGCGGGCAGGGGTCGGCCAAGGCCACGGTCGTTTCGCAGCTGGAGGCGGCGGGCGAGGTCACGCGCGTCGAGGTCGACACGGACTTCACGATCACCGGCCGGCTCGCCCGCTTCGGCCGCGGCGGCATGATCCAGGACATCTCGAACCGGCTGCTGAAGGACTTTGCTGAGTGCCTCCAGCAGCGGATCGAGGCGGAGCCGGCCGCGGGCGCCGAGACCGCAGCGGCGGCCGCCGCCGACTCGGCCGCGTCGCCTCCCGGCGACGCGACCTCGGGGCCGACCGACACGACCGCGACACCGCCCGACTCGGCCGCGACGCCGACCGACTCGTCCGCGGCAGCGCCCGCGGCCCGTTCGCCTGCCGAACCCGTGGCGGCCACCAAGCCGATCAGCGGCTTCTCCCTCTTCTTCCGGGCGCTCTGGGACCGGATCCGCCGGATCTTCGGCCGCGGCCCGCGCTGAGGGGCCGCCGCCCGTCCGCGCCCGCGTGGCCCCGCCCCCCGGCCGCCGCCGGGTCAGCAGCTACACTTGTTGCTCCCGCAACCAACTACTTTCGATGAGCACGAACCTCGACAAGACGACGAATCGCGACAAGACGACCGCCCTTCTCGATTCCGAGGAGCTGGGGGCGTGGCGCGGCATGCTGCGTGTGCACGCGGAGCTGACCAGAGCGCTCGACGCCGAGTTGTCCGAGGCGTACGGGCTCCCGCTCTCGTCGTATGAGGTTCTGCTCTTCCTGGCCGATTCCCCCGAGGGCAGGATGCGGATGTCCGAGCTCGCCGACTCAGTGCTCCTCAGCCGCAGCGGCCTGACACGGCTTGTCGACCGCCTCGAGCGGAACGGTCTGCTCGAACGCGTCCAGTGCAGCGAGGACGCACGCGGCTACTTCGCCCAGATCACGCCGGAAGGCCGCGCACTCTTCGCCCAGGCGCGCCAGACTCACCTAGCGGGCGTGCGCAGGCTCTTCCTGAATCGCTTCTCGCGCGAGGAACTGCGGGAGCTCGGCGGGCTCTGGGAACGGCTCGGCTAGCCCCGCCCGTTGCTAGGACATCGGCGCCGCCACGGCCCGGCGGGACCGGCGGCGCACTTCGCGGATCGCGCGGGCGAGGCGTCTGACGCCCTCGTCCAGCTCGGCCGGCGAGACCAGGGAGAAGGAGAGGCGCATCGAGGTCTGCGAGCGCCGCTCGGCCGTCACGACGCCGCCCGGTGTGAAGGTCACGCCGTGCCGGGACGCTTCGGAGTAGAGGGCGCGCTCGTCGAGCGGCCGCGTGAGCGTGACCCACAGGTGGTGGCCTCCGCTCGGGATGTCCGCCCGGTACTCGCCCGGCAAGTGGCGCTCGAGCGCGTCGACCAACGCGTCCCGGCGCTCGCGATAGAAGGGCAGGGTGTTCCTCACATGACGGTCGTGTGCGCCGGCGGCGAGCCAGCGCGCGGCGACGTGCTGGATGAGAGTCGGCGTGTGGAAGTCGTCGCCGAGCTTGAGTATCGCTAGGCGCTCGCGTACCGGTCCGCGCGCCGCAATCCAGCCCGCCCGCAGCCCGCCGCCGACGACCTTCGAGAGCGAGTTCACGTAGATCACGTGGGCCGGCGCCAGCTCGCGCAGTGACCGTGGCGGCTCCGCCTCGAAGCTCGCATCCGCGTACACGCGGTCCTCGAGGATGAAGAAGTTGCGTTCGATCGCCAGCCCGGCGAGCCGCCTCCGGCGCTCCTCGGAGATGTTGCGGCCCGTGGGGTTCTGGCAGGCCGTCTGTAGCGCGACCAGCCTCACCTCGTGACGTGCGAGCAGCCGCTCGAGGGTGTCGATGTCGAGGCCGTCCTCGTCGACCGGCGCCCCGATCACGCGTGCACCGGTGTGGCGCAGCGACTCGAGCATGCCAAGGAAGGTCGGCGATTCGATGACGGCGACATCGCCCTCCTCGAGGGTCGCCTGAGCGACGAGGCTGAGTCCCTGCTTCGCCCCGGACACGACGATGATCTCGTCGGCATCCTGCGCGTAGCCGTACTGCCTCCCGCGCAGCGCAAGCTGCTCGCGGAAGGCGTACAGCCCCTCGGCGGGCAGGTATGAGAGCGCCTCGCCGCCCTCCTCGGCGAAGACGTCCGCGGTGATGCGGGCGAGCTCGGCGGTCGGGTAGACGCTCGGCGATGGCCAGCCCACGGCCAGCGAGATCAGGTCGGGATCGGCCGCGTCGGCGAACGAGTCGGCGAGCACGCGCTCCGGATAGGAGATGTCGTGCTCGGGCAGGGCATAGACCTGCCAGTCGTCCCCGTACTCCTGGCTTGCCTCGGGAGCGAGCGCGCGGACGAACGTCCCCCGGCCGACGCTGGCGCTCACATAGCCGAGCTCGGCAAGCTTGCGGTACACGCGCGCGGCCGTGAGGTGATTCACCCCCACCTCGGACGCGAGCTCGCGTGTCGGCGGCAGCTTCTCGCCGGGGTCGAGCTCGCCGGCGTCGATCGCTTGCGTGAAGCGCTCGACCAATTGCTGCGTCAGGGACACCTCTCCGTCCCTCTTCAATCCAGACAAGTTGATCTTGTATGACATTGGCTGGCGCCTTGTAGGTCATACACTACAGGAGCAAGGTCATACAGGCAACCCCGCAGCCCAAGGAGGTCGTCAGAAATGCAGAACGTCACCGTCCGCCGCTCCGATTCAGGCGACCTCGTAGAGCTCGCTCGACTTGCTGCACTCGACAGCGCGAGCCCCCCGAGGGGCCCGGCCCTCATAGCGGAGGCCGATTCCCGGATGCTGGCCGCGCTCCCGATCGGCTCCGGCCGCCCGATTGCGGATCCGTTCGAGCCGACGGCCGAGCTCGTCGCCTTGCTCGAGCTGCGCCGGGCGCAGATTGAGCGCGCGGAGGCCCACATGTCCCGCCGCGGCGGGCGCCTGCGCTCCCTCCTACGCGGGTTCTCGCACGCACGCGCGTAGCGGACTCCGCCTCCGACGGGGGTCCCAACCTCCCCCCGTGAAGCGGCGCCATGAGGCGCCGCTTTGCGTTGGTGCCGGGCTCAGCGTCGCCCCGGCGGACGCCGCCGGGCGGCGCTCTCCCTGGAATCATCCGCGCGTGGCCGACACCGTCCTCAGTGCACGCGAGCTCGGCCGCGCGACCCTGGCCCGGCAGCTCCTGCTCGAACGGCACTCGCTGGGCGCCGTCGAGGCGGTCGGCCGGTTGGCAGGGATGCAGGCCCAGGAGCCCGGCCCTCCCTATCTCGGCCTGTGGTCGCGGCTCGTGGGCTTCGAGGCCGCCGAACTGGCCGCGGCGATCGAGGAGCGGACCGTCGTCAGGGCCACGTCGATGCGCGGGACGGTGCACCTTCTCGCGGCCGACGACTACGTGCGGCTCCACTCGGCGGTCGCCTCCGCGCTCGAGGGGGACATGGCCAACTACCTCGGTTCCCGGCTCGAGGGGGTGGACATTGCGGCGCTGGTCGAGGACGGGCGAGGGATCTTCGAGCACGAAGAGTCGATGTCCGCCGCGGCGCTGCGCGACGCGCTGGCCGAGCGTCATCCGGAGGCCGACGTCCGCGCGATCGCCGCGGTCGTGCGAAGAAGCCTCCCGCTCGTGCGCGTGCCGGACGGCGGGCGCTGGGGCTTCACGCCCAAGGCTCCCTTCACCGACGCCGAGCGCTGGCTCGGGCGACCGCTGCGCAAACGCCAGGACCGCGCCGAACTGGTGCGCCGTTACCTCGCCGCCTTCGGGCCGGCCACGGTGCGCGACGCGGAGGCGTGGCTGGGCGGTGGCGGCCTTGGCCCGGTGTTCGAGAAACTGAGCGCCGAGCTGGCGGCCTTTCGGGACGAGTCGGGCCGCGAGCTGTTCGACTTACCGTCGGCGCCGCGGCCGCCCTCCGATGCTCCGGCGCCGGTGCGGTTGCTGCCCGAGTTCGACAACCTCGTGCTCGCCCACGCGGATCGCAGGCGCGTGATCGCCGACGAGCATCGCAAGGCTCTGACAACGAAGAACCTGCGCGTGCGGGCGACCGTGCTGGTGGACGGCGCGGTGGCAGGCTTCTGGAGGGTCGAGAAGTCACGCGGCGGCGCCGCGGTCGTTGTCGAGCCACTCCTGAAGCTGCGCGCGGCGGACCGCCGGGCGGTCCTGGCGGAAGCCGAGGCCGCGGCCCGGTTCCTCGAGCCCATCGCCAAGGCGCACGAGGCTCGGCTGGCTTGAAGGGCTAGGCGGCGCTCGTCTCGCCCGCCACCGGCTCGCCGCGCGCGTCCTTCGGCAGGCCGTGCCGCTCGACGACGCGGTCGTAGTTGAGGCGGATCATCGCGATCACGTCGCGCACGTCGTCCTCGTTCTCGATTCTGCGTGAGGCATGGCCGGGCTTCCCCGGGAAGACTGGGTGATAGTCGACCCTGCCCTCGTCGTAGAGCTCCTGCCACACGTCCTTCGGGAAAGCGAGATGGGCGGCGTGGTCACCGTGGAGGTGGCCGATCTCCCGGGGCCCGACCTTGAATGAGAACTCGCCGCGCCTGCCGTGGCCGGCGCTCACGCCGGGCCAGGATGTGACCTCGTCCGTGATCTGGCCGAAAGGGCTGCGTGACTCTGTCATGACTGACTCCTCGATGTTCGTGGTCTTGGGCCACCCATGGTCGAGGTTCAAGCGCGCTTGAAGTCAAGTCCGAGCCGAGCGCCGGCTGTCGCGGAACGCGGGCTGTCGCCGAGGCTGCCTGTCAGCGAGCGCCGCCTGTCAGCATGAGGGAGTGGCAGGTCGTGCAGTGACAAAAGCAAAACGGGGCCGCGGGGCCTCCGAGCCATCGGCCTCCAAGCCAACCGCGCTCGAGATAGAGACCCCTCACGGCCCAGCGAGGGCGCACCTGCAGGCCGCCGAGCGGCCGGTCGGCGCGCTCGTGCTCGGCCACGGCGCGGGCGGCGGGGTGAGTGCTCCAGACCTCGTGGCGGCGACCGGCGCCGCACTCTCCGAGAGCTTCAGCGTCGCGCTCGTCGAGCAGCCCTACCTGGTCGCCGGGCGGCGCTCTCCCGCTCCGGCCGCGCAGCTCGACGCCGCGTGGACAGCCGTGGTCGAACGCCTGCGCGCCGGGAAGCTGCGCGACCTGCCTCTCGTGACCGGCGGGCGGTCCGCGGGCGCGCGCGTGGCGTGCCGCACCGCGACGGAGACCGGCGCGATCGGCGTGCTCTGCCTCGCGTTCCCGCTCCACGCGCCGGGCCGGGCGTCGGACCCGTCCAAGTCGCGTCAACACGAACTCGACGCCGTGCAGGTGCCGGTGCTCGTGGTGCAGGGGGACCGCGACCCATTCGGAATGCCGCGGGTGGGCCCGCCGCACACGCTCGTGACGGTGCCCGGCAACCACAGCCTCCGCGCAGGGCTGGACGCCGTGGCCGCGCCGGTGGGCGAGTGGCTGCGCCGGCTCGTGCGCTGACCCGCTGCGAGACGCCGTGCGGGGGCCGCTCGGCGAATCCCGGCGAGGGTGGGGGCCGGTGCTGGGGCGGCCGCTCATCAGTCCGGTAGCTGCGGCACGGTCGGGTCCTCGCGACGGCCCAGCAGCACCGCGCGCGTAATCGCCTCAGAGCCGTAGCGGTCGCGCACGTCGTCGACGGTCGCGTCCAGTGCGCTGGCGTTCCGGCGCTCGACCGCCAGTGCCAGCTGGACGGGGTCGTCGTCGAGGTTGGCCAGGCTGATGCCGACGAGCGTCACGCCTCGCTGCTCGATCGTCGGCATGGCGCCGGCCAGAAGCTCGCGTGCGGTGGCCAGGATCGTCCGGGTCTCCGCGGTCGACTCGGGCAGGGTGTGCGACCGCGTTCCACGCGCGAAGTCGTCGAAGCGCAGCCTCAGCACGACGGTGCGGCAGACACGCTCCGCCTTGCGCAGCCGCCGTGCCAGGCGATCCACGAGCGCGACGAGCACGGTGTCGAGGGCCTCCGGCGACTTCGGGGAGCGACGCCCGAGTGCGCGCTGCGTACCCATCGACCTGCGCCGCCGGCGGCGGCGGACAGGGCGCGGGTCGTGGTTGTGCGCCAGCGCGTGGAGATGCCGGCCCGCGGCTCGCCCCAGGATCGACACGAGCTCGGCCTCGCCCAGCTCCGCAACCTGGGCGACCGTCTCGATTCCCCGCTCCCGGAGCTTCACAGCCGTGACCCGGCCCACCCCCCACAGCCGCTCCACCGGCAGGGGGTGGAGAAAGGCCAGCTCGCCGCCCGCGGGCACGATCAGCAGACCGTCGGGCTTCGCGACGCCGCTCGCCACCTTGGCGAGGAACTTCGTGCTTGCGACCCCGACGGTCACCGGCAGCCCCACCCGCTCGCGCAGCACACGCCGCAGCCTTACCGCGATCTCCGCGGGCGGTCCGGCGATGCGCTCCATCCCGCCCACGTCAAGGAACGCCTCGTCGATTGAGAGCGCCTCGACCGTGGGAGAGGTCTCGGCGAAGACCTCGAACATCGCCTCGCTCGCCTCCACGTACGCCGACATACGCGGTTCCACGACCACCGCCTGAGGGCAGAGGCGGCGTGCCCGCGTGCCCCCCATCGCGCTGTGCACACCGAATGCCTTGGCCTCGTAGCTCGCGGCGAGGACCACGCCCTTTCCGACGATGACGGGGCGGCCGCGAAGGCTCGGGTCGTCACGCTGCTCGACGGACGCAAAGAACGAGTCGACGTCCGCGTGCAGGATGGTGGCCTCGGGTTTCGACACGAACATATGTTCGCGCCCGAGCCGGACGGAAGGGGCGAGGTCTACGGACGGAAAGGGCGAGGTCTAGAGTCGATGGCCCAGACCGGGGGAGGGCTCTTGCGGCTCGGCGTGAAAGCTGCGCTCGTCGATGGCCGGCTGGTCGACGGAGATCTGACAATCGACGACGGTGTGATCACCGCCGTGGGCGTCGAGCCGGCGGGCGCTGAGGGCATCGCGGTACCCGGCTTCGTCGATCTTCACCTCAACGGGATCGCGGGCGTGGATTTCCTCACCGCCGACCCGTCTGACTACGACCGCGCGGGCGAGGCGCTGGCGCGCACCGGCGTGGTGGCCTACCAGCCGTCCTTCGTCTCATCGCCCGAAGACGCCTACACGGAGCCGCTTGCAAGCGCTCGGGAGGCCGCCGCGGGCGCGCCTACGAAAGGGCTGCCGCTGATCTGCGGCGTGCATCTCGAGGGACCCTTCCTGTCGCCCGAGTGGCCGGGCGCGCACGAGCCGGAGTACCTGCAGCTCCCAGACCCGCGGCTCGCCGAGCGCCTGCTCGCCGGCGGCGCGGTGACCATGATGACCCTCGCCCCCGAGCTGCCCGGTGCGCTCGAGCTGGTCGAGTGGCTGGTGGCGCGCGGCGTCGTGGTCTCGTGCGGGCACTCCGACGCCGACGCCGAGCAGGCCCACGCCGCGTTCGACCGCGGCGCCCGCGCGATCACGCACATCCACAACGCCCACCGCCGCTGGCGCCCCCGCGATCCCGGCGTCGGCGGCGCGGCGCTCGTGCGCGCGGACGTGACCGTGCAGGCCATCGTCGACGACGTCCACCTCGCGCCCGAGTCTGCCCACGGCGTGCTCCTCGCCGCCGGCCGGCGCTTCTGCCTCGTGAGCGACGCGATCGAGGCGGCCATGCTCGAGGCCGGCGAGTACGAGCTCGGCGGGCGCGCGGTGCGCGTGCGCGACGGCGCGGTGCGCCTGCCTGACGGGAGGCTGGCGGGCAGCGTGCTGACCATGGACCAGGCGGTCCGGAACCTGGTTGCGGGAGGGGCGTCCATGCCGGACGCCGTGTACGCCGCCTCGGCCGCGCCGGCCGCGCTGCTCGGCCGCGACGACCTCGGGGAGCTGCTGCCGGGGCGCCCCGCGCACATCGCGGTGCTGGACGACGAGCTGCGCGTGCAGCGCACCCTCGTGGGCGGGGCCGAGGCGCTCAGCGCGTCAGCGTGACTCGTGCGCGGGCCACCACCGTGTTGCCCGCCACGTCGGCGCCCCGGGCGTGCACGGTGACGATCGCATGCCGCGCTCCTCGAAGCAGAGTGCGGCCACGGCGGGCGATGCGGAGGGTGGCGAGGTGGGAGCTGGCGGGGGCGAGCGTCATTGACCCGATCGGCAGCGCCCGTCTCCTGCCGGGCCGGCGCGCCCCGCTGCCCGGGCGCGGCCGTAGGACCACACGCACTCGCAGGGAGCAGGGCTCGCTGCAGATTGCGCTCAGCGGGAGTCCGCGGCGCAGCACGCGCGCCAGCGGCATCCGGCGCTTGACGCGCAGCGAGAGGCGAGGAGCCTTGCGGTCACTCGCCAGGGCCGTGCCGCTCCGGGGCTTAGCCGATGTGAGCGCGCCCGACCGCTGGGGTGCAGCGGCGCCGGGATGGGCTCCTTGGATGGCGGGCGAGGCCGCTTCGAGCATGCGGCGCAGGTCGAGCCGCCCGCCGCTCGCCATCCGCCCGACGAGCGGCGCCAGCACGTCCACGCCGGCGAGCAGGCCCATCCGGAGTCCCGCCGTGTTCAGGTCCGGCCGAGCGGCCAGGAGCAGGGCGGCCGCACCCGCAACGTGCGGTGTGGCCATCGAGGTGCCGCTCAAGTACTGATAGCCGCCTCCCGGCCAGGTGCTCAGGATCGAGTCGCCCGGGGCGGCGAGGTCAACCGTGGCGCCGCCGTAGTTCGAGGCGAAGGCGAGCTGGTCTTGGATGTTGGTGGCCGCCACACAGACGATGTTGCCCAGCGGGTAGGCGCACGGATACTCGGGGAAGCGGTCGTTGTCGTCACCAATGCCGTCGGCCCCGCCGTTGCCGGCGGCGGTCACGAACAGCACCCCGGGGGCGGCCGCAATCGCGTCCTGCTCGGCGCGCGAGAACGCGGGGGACCCGAAGCTGAGGTTGACGACGCGCGCGCCCTTGGCGGCGGCGTAGCGATACGCCCGCACGAAGTTCGCGACCGTCCCAACGCCGTCGGCAGACATGGTCCGCAGTGCCATCAAGCGGCTGTTCCAGCTGGTGCCGGCCACGCCCTGACCGTTTCCGGTGCGGGCGCCAACCGTGCCCGCCACGTGGGTGCCGTGGCCGTTCGGGTCGGCGGGGTTCGGGTCCCCGCTCACCCAGTCCCAACCGCGGACGTCGTCGACGAGGCCGTTGCCGTCGTCGTCGACTCCGTTGCTCTCCCGGCCAAGGCCGCTCTCGCCGGGATTCGCCCAACTCGCTCCGCCGAGGTCAGGATGGTCGAGCGCGAGACCAGTGTCGACCACCCCCACAACGGTCGACGGGCTTCCCGTTGTGATGTCCCAGGCGGCCACCGCGTTGATGTCCGCGCCCGGCAGGCCGCCGAACTGCCCGACGTTCTCGAAGGCCCATTGCGACCCGAAGCCCGGGTCGTTGGGGCGCAGGAAGGCGCGCCGGTAGTAGTTCGGCTCGGCGTACAGCACGTCGCCGCTGCGCTCCAGCGCACGCTCGGCGTCCTCCGTGGACTGGCCCTGAGCGACATCCACCAGTTGCAGCCCGGGGACGGGCAGCGCCGCGTCGAGCCCAACCCCCGCCTGTTCGCGGATCTCGTGCCGGTCGCCCGCGTCGGCGCCGGGCGCGAAGCGGACGATCAGCTCACCGGGGGCGGCATCGCTGTTCGCCTGCGCGGGACCCGCCGCAGCCGGGCCCGCCGTCAGCACGAGGAACAGCGCAAGGAATCTGGTGGAGGTGAGACGCACGCAGGCGTGCCGCTCGGGCGTCGGGGCGACACATGCTACGCCTCAGCGCGTGCTCAGCCAGCGGCACGCGGCCCTGAGGGCCTCGCGGGCGCTCGGGCACGCGTCGATGATCCCGGCGAACCCGTGCAGCTGGCCCTCGTTGAGAGCCAGCGTGACGTCGGCACCCGCCTCGCGTAGACGGGCGCCATAGGCGAGCCCCTCGTCGTAGAGCGGGTCGAAGCCGGCCAGCGCCAGGTACGCCGGGGCCAGACCGGAGAGATCGTCGGCCAGCAGTGGCGAGGCGCGCGGGTCGTGAGCGTCCTCCTCGCTCGTCAGATAGAGATCACGAAGCCAGCGCATTTCCCGTGCGGTCAGGAACGGCGCCTCGCCGAAGGTGGCGTACGACGGATGCTCGCGCGACAGGTCGGTGACCGGATAGATCAGGAGCTGGAAGGCGACGCGCGTCCGCGCCTCGCGGGCGAGCACGGCCGCGAGGTTGCCGCCCGCGCTGTCGCCCCCGACTCCGACGCGCACGGCGCCCAGGGAGGCGGCATTGGCGAGCGCCCACGCGAGCGCGGCGCGCGCGTCGTCGACCGCGGCGGGGAAGCGATTCTCGGGAGCCAGCCGGTAGGAGCTCGAGACCACGCGGATGCCCGCGTGGCGGGCGATGAAGCGGCAGCGGGAGTCGTGCGTGGCCAGCGAACCCGACATCCATCCCCCGCCGTGGAAATAGAGCAGCAGCGGGCCGCCGTCAGCCGCCCTCCGCGGCAGGTACAGCCGCGCGGCGATCGGGCGCGCCGGGCCAGGGACGGACAGCTCGCGAACCTCCACACCGGGAACCGGCCGCGACGAGAACCTGAGCGACTCCAGCTCGGTCCGCCATCTCACCTCGGGAGCCGGCATCCCGACGTAATCTGGCCACCCGAAGCGATCGTGCAGGCCGAGCATCAGTTCGACATCGGGTTCGAGCCGCCGCCCGCCCAGCTCGCGGCCCGGCCCCGAGAGCAGCCCGTGGAGGGCCTTCGGCAACGCTCCGGCTATGCCCAGCACGAGGCGCTGGAAGCGCGGCCGCTGCCAGACCGATCCCGCCGTTGAGTCCACGCGGGCGTGATATACCATCGCGCCCCCGCGAGTCGAGGCGAGCCAATTCGTAACGGATCCCTCCCAGCATGAGCGAGCACGTCCTCGGCTTCGACGTCGGTCTCTCCGGAGTGCGTGCGACGGTCGTGCGCGACGACGGCCTGCTCGTGGCGAGCGCACGGCGCGCACACGAGCGTGCTCGGCTCGGCGACGGCATCGCCGAGCACGATCCCGCGGACTGGCTCGAGGGTGTGGAGCGCACGGGCAGCGAGGCTGTCGGGGGCGCGGGCGACGTACCGATCGCCGCGATCGGCGTCGCCGCGCTCGGGCCGGCGCCCGTGCTCGTGGACGACGACCTGCGGCCGCTGACGACGGCCCCCCTGTTCGCGCTCGACCGCCGTGCGGAGTCACAGCGGCGCCGCATGGCCGCTGCAGCCGCCGAGGATCAGGCCGCCGCGACCCTGGACAACGCCCTGCCGAAGCTGGCGTGGTGGATCGAGCGGGATCCGACCCTGGCCGAACGTGCGACCTGGGCCCTCGACGCCACGGGCTTCGTCGTCGGGTCGCTGTCCGGCCTACCCGTGATGGACTCGATCACCGCCGAGGACTACAGGCTGCGCGGCGCGGATGCTCCGGTCCCCTCTCCCGCCCCCGTTGATCCCTTGACATCACCCGGAGGGCTGCGGCCGGGATGGGCCGAGCGGCTCGGCGTCCCCGCCGGCGTGCCTGTGATCGCCGGTACCTACGACTCCTTCGTCGACATCGCGGCCGCCGGGGTGCGCGGCCCCGGAGACAGCGGGCTCGTGCTCGGCAGCACGATGATCGTCTGCCGCGCCACCGGCGCCGGGCTCGACCCCCCGCCGGGCCTCGGTGTCTCGGCGTACCCGGGCGAGGGCGCGCTCATCGGGGGCTGGACGCTCGCCGGCGGGCTCGTGCTCGACTGGTTCGAGGCTCGCTTCGGTGGCGGCGGGGACCTGACCGCCGCCGAGCGGCAGGCCGAGCAGCCCTCCCTCCTGGCCCTGCCCTACCTGGCCGGAGAGCGCACTCCGCTGTGGGACCCGCTCGCCCGCGGAGCCCTGGTCGGCCTGACCCCCGACATGGGTCCTGCCGAGGTGTATCGCGCCCTGGTCGAATCGCTCGCCCTGGTGGTGCTCGACCATGCCGATCGCCTCGAGCAGGCACTCGGTCCGGCCGTCTCCTGGCGGGTGACTGGAGGAGGCGTGCGCAACGAGCCATGGCTCCAGGCAACGGCCGACGCGCTCGGCGCGCCGCTCGAGATCCCTCCCGACGCAGCCGAGGGGGTGGGCCCGTCGTTGCTGGCACTGCGCGCCCTGGGGGTCGACCCCGAGCGGAGCCCGGCCCGGACCGTGATGCCCGACCAGCACGCCGGCGAGCGGCTGCGCAGCCGGCTCGTCCTCTTCCGCGAGCTCTCGCGCCTCGTCGCGCCGACCGTGCACGCACTGGCCGATCCCGGACTCGAGGGAACGCTCCGGTGATCCCCGCCACGATGCGGGTCGCGCGGCTGCACGGCAGGGCTGACCTGCGCGTCGAGACCGTCCCCGTGCCCCGGCCAGGGCCGGACGAGGTACTCGTGCGCATCGAGGCCTGCGGCATCTGCCCGACGGACGCTCGCAAGTACGCCATCGGGACGGACCACGGCGACTATCCGCTGAACCCCGGCCACGAGTGGGTGGGACGGGTGGTGGCCGCCGGGCCCGAGGTGGACGGCCTCGATCCCGGAACGCGGGTCTATGGCGACACGTACGCGGGCTACGCGGAGTTCGCGACGATCGCCGGCCGGCCAGACGGCTGGTCGCACGGAGCGCTCCGGGTCGGGACGCTGCCGCTCGAGCGCGCGATCTTCGTGGAGCCGCTGGCGGACTGTCTGCACGCCGTCCACGATCAGGCCCAGGTGACCGCGGGCTCCCGCGTGGCCGTGGTCGGTGCCGGCTCCATGGGGCTGCAGCTCATCGCGGTGGCGGCGCGGGCGGGCGCTCGGGTGCTCGTGGTGGAGCCCCGCGAGGACCGGCGCGAGCTGGCGAGGCGCCTCGGCGCGGACGCGGCCGTGGGCCCCGAGCATTGGGAGAGGGCCGCGGAGGAGTGGTCGGGCGGCGCCGGGCCGGATGCGATCGTCGTGACGCTGGGACGCGGCGAGATCGCCGCCGCCGCCGTTGCCGCCTGCGCCCCCGGCGGGCGAGTGGTGCTGTTCGCCGGCTTCGGCGACGAGGGCCGCGCCCCGGTCGATCTGAACCGGCTGCACTATCAGGAGATCGCGCTCGTGGGCAGCGAGTGGGTGGGCGTGCCGCCGCACCAGCGCTTCGAACGCTACGAGGAGGCGCGCGAGCTGCTCGCCGGCGGACTCCGGCTCGAGGAGCTCGTTTCGGACCGGGTGGGACTCGACGAGACCGAGGCGGCGCTGCGTGCGGTCGTGGATCAGCGCAGCCTCAAGACGGTCCTCTATCCGACTGGTGTGACGGCAGCGACCGGTGGCTGAGCGGGTCGCACTCGTGACCGGCGCGAGCCGCGGGATCGGACGCGCGTCCACGCTGAGGCTCGCGCGCGCGGGACACCGCGTGCTCGCGGTCGCCCGCAGCGCCGAGCTGCTGGAGGAGCTTGCCGCCGAGCCCGGTATCGAGCCGCTGAGGGCGTCGATCGACACGCCCGAGGGCTGCCGCGAGGTGATCGAGGAGGCGCACGCGCGGGTGGGGCCGGTAACGATTCTCGTGAACAACGCGGGCCGCGGTGGCTGGCACGACCGCCCGATCTGGGAGCAGGACCGCGAGGGCTGGCGAGCCTCGATGGCGGTCAACCTCGACGCTCCGTTCGAGCTCACGCGTGGATTCGTGGGCGACATGATCGCGGCGGGCTGGGGGCGCGTGGTGATGATCTCCTCGACGGCGGGCCGGCTGGGGGCGCCCTCGATGTCGCCCTACTGCGCCTCCAAGCACGGGGTGATCGGCCTGATGCGCTCGGTGGCGCAGGACGTGGCGCCCCACGGGGTCACGTGCAACGCGATCCTGCCGGGCTGGGTGCGCACGGAGATGGCGGAGCGCGACGCCGAGCAGGAGGCCGAGCGTCGCGGGCTGAGCGCGGAGGAGGTCTGGGCCGAACGGGCCGCCGCGAACCCGGCGGGGCGAATCGCGACATCCGAGGAGATCGCCGAGGTGGTCGCCTACCTGACCTCTGACGCGGCCGCCGCGGTGAACGGCGAGGCCGTCACGGTGGCGCTGGGCAGCCCCTGGTAGCCCCGCGCCTCGATCAGCCCAGAGACAACACGACCATCCCGCACAACACCCCGGCGACTCCCACGAGCTGGTGCCAGGCCACGCGCTCGCGCAACGCGAGCAGTCCCACCAGGATCGGTATCACCGGATAGGAGGCCGCCGCCGCGCTCGTGATCGCCACCTCGCCGATTTCCGCGCCGCGGTTGAAGACGAGGTAACCGGTGGCATCGAGCAGTCCGGCAACGACGCAGCCGAGAACGCCGATCCGTCCGAAGACCCCGACGGCGGGCGGGGGCCGCGTGACCGCCACAGCCGCCAGGATCGCGACCGTCATCGAGCGGGCGATCAGGATCGGCACGAGCCACCCGAGGTCCTCCGAGAAGGTCGCCAGCGCGAACAGGTAGCCGCCGAATGCGACCGATGCAACGAGCGCGAGCCGGATGCCGCTCCCGTTGCCTGCTTCGCCGGCGGCTTTGGGCTCGAGCGCGGCGAGCACGATGAACCCGAGCACGAGCACGCAGCCCAGGGCCTGAAGCGAGCTGAGCGACTCGCCCAGCACGATCACGGCGAGCAGGACCACGACCGCGCCGTTGGCGGAGGCGATGGGGCTGACGATCGCGATCGGGCCCAACTCGAGGGCCTTGTAGAAGCCGCCGTAGGCGGCCACGGCCACGGGGGCGAGCCCGGCGAGCGCAAGCAGCTGCACCCCGGACGGCCCCGGGAGGTCTTCGACCGCGAGCGCGATGATCACGAGCAGGGCCACACCGACGGCCTGGGTGAAGACCAGCGTCCTGAAGAAACCGCCGCGCCGCGACAAATAGGTCACGAGGACGTCGGCGAAGCCCCAGGCGAGGGCTGAAAGCGTGCCGAGGACGAACCCGTTGCTCATTGCGCCTGCCGCGGCGCGCCGCTCAGGCCCCGGCAGGAGCCGGAGCAAGCCCCCGCAGGTGCTCGAAGCTCCCGCGCAGGCGTTCTCCCTGATCGCGCACCTCGGCGCGGTTGTCGAGCCCCTCTACGGCGATGGGCAGCTCGCGGCCGTCGAGCCCGTCCGCGAGGGCCGCCCAGATCGCCGCCAGGCTTGCCGCCCCCTCCCCGGGGTAGCGATACAGGACCGAGAAACCCCGGCGGTGATAGCCGCCCTCGGTCAGGATCGACTCCAGCTCGAAGTCCTTGACGTGACCAGCCACCGAGAGCGGGGCGAGCGCGCTAACCACGGGTACGGGGTCCTCGAGCGCGGCGACCGGGTTGATCACATCCAGGAACACGCGCACGTGGTCGTCGCCGACCGACTCGACGATCGAGCGGTACTCCGACACCGAGAAGTCGGCATGGTTCTCCAGGGCGAGGGTCACGCCGGCGTCGCGCGCCGCGGGCAGGGAAGCGAGCAGCGCCGCGATCACCCAGCGCCGCTCGGCCTCGATGGCGTCCGGACGGGTCGCGAGGTCGGCGCGGTAGAACCCGGACGTGACTCGCAGGATGGGGCTGCCGAGCGCGACCGCCCGCACGAGCCATGTCTGCACGCGGTCGGCGGCGACGCTGGGCTCGTCGCCGAAGCGGGCGCCGCCGAGGAAGTCTCCCGACGCGAGGATGCTGAGGCCGAGCTCGTCCGCTCGACCGGCCAGGCGGCGCAGGTCGTCGACGCTCCGCTCGCGGGCATGGTGGAGCGTCAGCTGAACGTACTGGGCGCCGGCATCGGCCGCCTCGTCCAGCAGATCCTCGAGGGTGAGGTCCCCGGTTTCCAGGCGAAGGTGCCAGCAGAGCGTGTCCGCGCCGAGGACCAGCCTTGGGGGCGCGCTCATGGGCGTATCACCGCCCCGCCGTCCGCCACCAGCGCCGCGCCGGTCACGAAGCTTGCCTCGTCCGAGGCGAGGAACAGGATGCAGTTCGCGATCTCGCGCGCCTCCGCGATCCGCCCCAGCGGTGCCACCGCCGCGAACGCGTCGCGGAGGCTGTCGGGATCCTCCGCCGCCCCCAGGAACATGTCGTTCAGCGGTGTGTCGATCACGCCCGGGCAGATGCAGTTGGCGCGAATGTTGCGCTGGGCGACGTCCACCGCAACGGAGCGCGTGAGCTGGAGCACCGCACCCTTGGAGGTCGTGTAGGCACCGTCGTTCTCCCAAGCGATGAACGAGTTGATCGATCCGACGGTCACGATCGAGCCGCCGTCGGGCATGTGGCGCAGCGCCGCGCGGCACGAGTAGAACATCCCGTCGACGTTCACGCGTTGGATCCGCTCCCATTGCTCGTCGGTCGTGTCCGTGATGCTCGGTCCCATGCCCGACTGATCCGGGGGCAGCTCGATGCCGGCGTTGGCCACCAGCACGTCGATGCGCCCGAGCTCTTCCGCGATCTGGGCGAAGGAGGTGTCCACGGCCGCGCTGTCCGATACGTCGAGCGTCATGCCGCGCGGGCGCCCCCCGGTGGCCCGCTCCACCTCGGCGCAGGTCTCGTCGACATGGGCGGCGCTGCGCGAAGTGACCACGACCTCCGCGCCCTCCTCGGCCAGCCGCACGCACGTGGCGCGGCCGATCCCCGATCCCGCGCCGGTCACGACCGCGACCTTGCCGCCCATGCGACCGCTCACAGCGTCTCCTTTCCGAACTGCGAGTACATGCCGGCGTTCACGAGCCGGACCGGCGCGCTGGCCCCGTCGAGCTCCCGCGCGATCTCCTCGAGATGCGCCCACGAGGGGAGTCCCCAGGCGGCGATCCCGCGCGGATCCGGACCCAGCCGGCCGATGCGATCCAGGACGAAGTTCAGCTTCAGCTCGGGGTGGGCGGCGGCGCGGCCCTCGTAGTCCGTGCGAACGTCGTCGCGCGTGGCGCCTTCGGCGATATCGAAGAACTCGATGTAGACGCGCTCGGTCTCGACCGGCGTGGGTTCGATCAGGGGCTCGTAAGACCCGGCGCTCTCGATGCGGGCCGCGATCTTGAACGGCTCTTCAAATTCGTCAGCGTCACCGGAGCGGAAGATCCGCTCCCAGTCGTCGAAGCGGTCGAGGCCCTGGCCGGGCGTGTACCAGAAGGCGAGGTACTCGGGCTCCGGGCCGGTGCGCCAGGTGCGGCCCAGGTTGGCCAGCAGGACCTCTTCCGGGTTGTCGCCGGCCCAGCCCGTCTGGCCGTGGCCGGCAAGCGCGTGAAATGCCTCGAGCGACACGCCCGGCCGGCGGCTGATGTACTCGATGTAGACGAGCGGCCCGCTCATGCGCCGCCTCCGCGGGCGGCGGGAATCGTGTCCACGTGCTGACCGAAGCCGGATCCCTCGCCGTGGATGGAGTAGCCGCCATCGACCACCAGCGTGTGTCCCGTGACCCAGGCAGCACGGCCCGGGTCCGACAGGAACGCGACCGCCTCGGCGATGTCGCTGGTCTCCCCGACCCGGCGCAGCGGGCAGGCACCGGCCTCCGCCGCTTCAACTCCGGGCATCGCCAGCTCGGCCTCCGTGGAAGGGGTGCGGATCGTTCCGGGGGCAACGGAGTTCACGCGCACCCCCTGGGGGCCGAGCTCGTAGGCAGCGCCCTTGACGAGGCCGTCGATCGCCGCCTTCGAGACCGTGTAGTGAGCGGCCGTGTCCCACACGAGCCACGAGGCCGTCGAGGAGATCAGGACGATGCTCCCCTCGCCGCGCGCGGCCATCGGCCGGGCGGCCTGGCGGGTGACGTTGAAGCTGCCGTCGAGGTTCACGTCCAGCACGAGCCGCCAGCTCTCGGGATCGAGCTCGAGGAACGGGACGTTGCGGTACACCCCCGCGACCTGAACCACGGCGTGCAGCGGCCCCTGGCCGCGCTCGATCTCCTCGACGAGCTCACCTACCCCGTCCCAGTCGACGATGTCACAGGTGTAGCCGCGCGCGCGACCGCCCGCCGCAGCGATGCTGTCGACCGTCTCGTCGCAGCTCCGCACATCGGCCACCGCCAGCTCGTAGCCGTCGTCGGCGAGCCTGCGCGCCACCTGAGCGCCCATCCCGCGGGCGGCGCCCGTGACGAGCGCCACCCGTCCACCGTCGGTCGTCATCCCGTGGTCTCCTCCTTCGGCCGGTCCGGTTGCCGGCTCTCCTCGGCGCCCGGACCCGTGCCCGGCTGCAGGTCGTCGCCGGCGGTCGGCGTGGGAGCCACCGTCTCCTGCTCGTCGCGAGGGAGCAGCCAGCAGGCGTCGGAATCCCAGTCGACCGACACCGGCTGGTCCACCTCGTGGCCCGCCGCGCCGCGGGTCTCGGCCTTGACGTGTGCATCGAGCTCGGCGAGCTCGATTCGGTAGGAGAAGCCGGTGCCGCGGTAGGCCGCGTCGCGCACCACGCCCGGCAGCGAGTCGGGTGTCCCGTTGGCCGCGAACGCTCCGCTCACGCGCACGGCCTCGGGCCGCAGCACGAGCCAGGCCGGGCCGGGCGACGCGTCCCGGTAGGCGATCCGCCGGGTGTGAGTGCCGAGGCGCAGCAGCGCGTCCCCGTCGCCCGACTCGAGCACCTCCACCGGCAGCACGTTGGCGTTGCCGACGAACTGGGCGGCGAAGACAGACGCCGGATAGCGGTAGACCTCGGTGGGCGTGCCGACCTGATCAACCCGGCCCTGGTCCATCACCACGAGCCGGTCGGAGAGCGCCATCGCCTCGCGCTGGTCGTGGGTCACATACACGAACGTCGCTCCGGTCTCGCGGTGGACGCGCCGCAGCTCGACCTCCATCTCGAGGCGAATCTTCAGGTCGAGGGCGGAGAGCGGCTCGTCGAGGAGCAGGACGGCAGGCCGGTTTACGAGCGCCCGCGCCAGCGCCACGCGCTGCATCTGCCCGCCCGACAGCTCGTGGCTGCGGCGCTTCTCGTAGCCCTCGAGTCGCACGAGCGCAAGCGCCTCGGCCACGCGCTCGCGCTGCTCGCCGCGGCCCACGCCCGCCACCTGCAGGCCGAAGGCCACGTTCGCGAACACGTCGAGGTGGGGGAACAGCGTGGGGCGCTGGAAGACGAGATTGGTCGGCCGCTTGTTGGCCGGTAGCGAGGTCACGTCTTCGCCGTCGATCAGGACGCGCCCCTCGCTCGGCCGCTCGAAGCCCGCGACGATGCGCAGCAGCGTCGTCTTGCCGCAGCCCGACGGGCCGAGCAGCGTGAGCAGCTCGCTCGGCGCGATGTCGAGCGAGATGTCGCGCAGTGCCGTCTCCGAGCCGAAGCGGTGGGTGATCCCCTCGAGGCGCACGCGTGGCTCGGCCGCGTTCACGCCGCTCCCTCCGCCGGTCCGGTCAGCACGAGCGGGTCCTCCGCGAGGCTGCGCCCGCGCCGGCGCCGTTCGCTCCACACGGTGAGCAGGAATGTCACAACGAACAGCAGAATCGTGAACGCCAGCAGCAGAGAGGAGATCGCGTTGATGCTGGGGTCGATCGTACGCCGCAGGCTGGACCAGATGTACATCGGCAGGGTCGAGTCCGGTCCGATGACGAAGAAAGTGATCACGAACTCGTCGAAGGACAGCGCGAAGGCGAGGCAGGCCGCGCCGACCAGGACGGGCCACACCTGCGGCAGCGTCACGCGCCGAAACACCGTCCAGCGGCTCGCACCGAGGTCGGTGGCGGTTTCCTCCAGCGCCGGGTCGAGCCGCTCCAGGGCCGCGCGGGCGACCAGGAAGAAGAACGGGAACACGTAGACGAGGTGGGCGATCGTCACGGTCAGCAGGGAGAGCGAGAACTCCACGCGCGTGAAGACCACCAGCAGCGAGATGCCGATGAAGAGGCCGGGCAGCGTGATCGGCAGGAAGAAGAGCAGTGAGAGCGGGCCGCGCAGCCGGGAGCTCGTCCGCGTCAGGCCGTAGGCGGCGAGCGTGCCCAGGATCAGCGTCACGATCGCCGTCGAGATGGCCACGGTCAGGCTGTTCCGGGCAGCCGTGCGGATCTCCTCCGAGGAGAACACCTCGTCGTACCAGCGGGTCGAGAAGCCCTCGAACGGGAAGGTGAGCGAGCCCGTCGAGTGCAGGCTGAACAGGAAGACGAGCAGGAGCGGCGCCCACAGGAAGACGAGCCCGGCGATCGTGAAGACGCCGGTGATCGGGCTGCGCCGCGCTCCGCTCACGACACGAACCTCACCCGGTCGAGTTTCGTCAGCCGCAGTCCGAGTGCGATCAGCGCGTAACAGACGAGGAAGCCGGCGAGCATCGCGAAGGCGAGCGCGGCGCCGTATGCGAAGTCTCCCGTGCCGATGAACGCCACCTGGATTTGAACCCCGAGCATGACCCCGCTGGTCCCGCCGAGGAGCTGGGGCGTGACATAGTCGGCCGCGGAGAGCACGAACACGAACAGGAAGGCGCTGACCGCCGGTGCTGCCACAAGCGGAAGCACGACCCGGCGCCAGCGCTGGAGGCGGCCGGCGCCCAGGTCCTGGGCCGTCTCGAGGTACGAGGGCTGGAGCGGGGCCAGGCCCGCGTAGAGCACGAGCACGACATAGGGCAGGAAGATGTGGACCAGCGCCACCGTCACCGCGAAGCGGTTGTAGAGCAAGAAGTCGAGCGGCTCGTCGATCAGTCCGAGCGACTCGAGCCCGCGATTGATTGCACCGTTGCGGCCCAGCATCGAGCGCCACGCGTAGATGCGGACGAGATAGCTCGCGAGGAAGGACGCGACGATCAGGAACAGGACAAGTCCCCGCCAGCGGCCGGCCGAGTAGCGCAGCCAGTAGGCCATCGGAAGTGCGATCAGGACCGAGAAGGTCGCGGCCAGCAGCCCGACCACCAGGGAGTTGCGCGCGAGCGTCCGGTTCGAATCGGTCTCGGCGACCTCCTTGTAGTTCTCGAGCGTTAGCGGGGCCTCCACCTCGTACAGCCCGCCCGTCAGGAACGAATAGACCCCGAACGCGACCAGCGGCGCCACGAAAAAAAGGAGCAGGCCGACCGCCGCCGGCGCGGTGAGCGCCAGCGGCCCGACCCGCATCAGGAGCCGGCCTCGGCCTTGATCTCCTGCCAGCGCTTCTGGACCTCCTCGAACGTCACGAACTCGTCCGACTCGATGGGTGGATTGTTGTAGAACGGCGAACGCTCGAGCAACGCGTCGAGGTCCTCGTAGGCGTAGAGGCTCGCGATGTTCTTCGGTAGTTCCTTGACGGCGTCGGCGACGGTCACGCCGCCCACGAGCACGACGGCCGCTTCGGCATTGACCGTCGGATCCATCGACTCGTTCATCCACGCGAGCGCCGTATCGACGTTGTCCGCTCCCGCTGGGAGCGCGTAGGCGTCACAGAACGAGAAGCTGCCCTCCTTCGGGACCTCGGTCTCGAACGAGTTGACCCCCTCCGCCGCCGCGAACTCGTTCATCGCCGCCCAGCCCTGGTAGCAGATGTCGGCGTCGCCCGCGGTCATCTTCGTGGTGGCGTCACCGAAGGACGGCGAGACGCCGGTGGACTGAGCCGCCACCTGCGAGAGAAAGTCGAACACCTTCTCGCCGTCGTCCTTGGTGGTCATCGACGGGTCGGAGCCCTGGATGTGCGCGGCGAGTGAGAAGGCTCCGACCGGATCGTCGGGAATTGCCACGCGGCCCTTGAACTCCGGCTCCAGCAGGTCGTGCCAGGACGTGGGCATCGACTTGACCCGCCGCGTGTCGATCGTGATCCCGATCGAGCCCCAGGTCCACGGGACGCCGGTGCGGGTCCCGTCGGGGTCGATCCAGAAGTTGCCCTCCTTGCTGGCGAAGTAGGGGAACAGGTTCTTCAGGTTGGGCAGCTTCTGCTCGTCCAGCGGCTCGAGGATGTCGAGCTCTTGATAGAGCGGCTTGTAGCCCTGGTAGTAGGTGATGATGTCGTAGCCGGCGCCCGCGCCGCCCGCCTTCAGCTTGGTCTGGATCTCGTCGTGGTTGCCGATGTAGGTGGCCTTGACCTTGACGCCGTTCTCCGTCTTCCAAGGCTTGAGTGGATCGGGGATGTCGTAGCCCTCCCACGAGAGGAAGTCGACGCGCCCACTCGCGGACGGCGCCTTGGCCGGGCCCTCGGCCGCCGTCGTCCCACCCCCGCCGCCATCGTCGTCATCGTCCCCGCAGGCGGCCAGCAGAGTGGGTCCTGCACCCACCGCCAGTGTCGTGAACCCCGCTCGCCGCAAGAACGTGCGCCGCGTGTTGTACTCGAGCAACCACCGATCCCAACCGACGGCCATCTGGCCTCTCCTCTCCCAAGGCCCTGAGAGTCCGCCTTCCGGCGATTCTCACCATGCGAACACCCGAACCCAGACTGCGGTAACTTAGCCGCGTGACCGGCGCCGAGTCAACACCGGTTAACGTCGGCTTCATCGGCGCGGGAAACGTCCTCCCTGCCTACCTGCAGATGCTGGATCGGCTCGTGCCGCGCGGGCTGGCGGTGGAGGGCCCGATCTGTGCCCGGCGGCCGGACACGCGGGAGGCTCTGCTGGGCCGGCGCCCCGGCGCGCGCGTCGTCGCGAAGGCCGAGGAGGTGCTGGCCGATCCGGCCGTCGACCTGGTGGTGATCCTCACACCGCCGTCGAGTCATGCCGAGCTCGTGGCGGGGGCGCTCGCGGCCGGCAAGCACGTGCTGTGCGAGAAGCCGCTGGCGGACGGCGCCGCCGCCGCGCGGGAGCTCGTCGAGCGGGCCGGCGAGGAGTCGCGGCTGCTCATCTGCGCGCCCTTTGTCCATCTGAGCCCGACCTTCCGGCGACTCTGGACGCTCGTGCACGAGGGGGTACTGGGGCGGGTGCACGCGGCCCGCGCCCACTACGGCAACCCGGGCTCGACCTGGGCGGCCTGGTACCACCAGGACAGCGCGGCGACGCTCGGCGATGTCGGCGTCTACAACCTGAAGTCGCTCGCCGCGCTACTGGGGCCGGTGACGGAGGTGCTGGCCGCAAGCGCGACGGCGGTTCCGGTCCGCGAGATCGGCGGGGCGGCCGTGGAGGCGAGCGATCCCGATACCTGGCAGCTCGTCCTCCGCCATGAGGGCGGGGCGCTCTCGTCCGTCCTCGCCTCGCACGTCACCTGGCGCTATCGGCGCCCCGGACTCGAGCTCTACGGCACCGAGGGGACGGCCAACCTGCTGGGCGACGACTGGGACCCACACGGCATCGAGCTCTACCGCGAGAGCACCGGTAGCTGGGAGCTGTTCGAACCCGAGGACACCACCTGGCTCTGGGCCGACGGGCTGCGCGAGGCGGTCGTCGCGATCGGAGCCGGCGCCACGCCGCTCGACGAACCCGCGCTCGACGTTCACCTGCACGAGGTCATCGAGGCGGCGGCGCGCGCCGCGTCAACGGGTCGCGCCATCGAGGTCGAGAGCCGCTTCCCGGCCTTCGAGGCGCTGCGCGTGGCGCCGGCGGGCGACGGGGCCGGTCACGTCCACGACCGCACGCGCCCGGCTGACGAGCAGTAGCGCGAGTCGCCTTTCTATTGGGTGGTGGCGCCGGGTCGGTGTCGCGTATGGGGCTGGGGAAGGAGTGTTGCCCGTCGGCCGCGACTGACCGGCAGTGATCGAAGATCGTTCGGCCGCTGTGCTCGGGGAAGCGAAGCATCCTGACTATGACGGCCAGGAACCGTCAAAGTCAGGAGCCTGGCGACCGCTGCCGCGTTGGGGCTATCCCTTCCCCAGCCCTGGCCCGGCCGGCGGAGACCAAGCCCGCGTCAGGCCGGGTACACCCGCTCGGGCTCCACGCGAATTCGCGGCACCTCGAGCAGCTCCAGGTAGACCGCCAGCAATGGGCGCGTGTCGAAGTAGGCGAAGGCGCCGTCGCCCTCCGCGCCGTAGCCCCGGCCCCATTGCACCGGCTCGTGGCCGGCGGCCGCCATCGCCGCGAGCGCCTCGTCCATCGAGGGCACGTAGACACCCAGGTGATGCACGCCCTCGCCCTGCTCCTCCAGCCACTCGTGGTAGATGCTCGGCCCCCGGGTCGGCTCGAGCAGCTCCAGCTGAGGGTCCTTCCCACACAGCGCGATCCGCATCTCGAACTCTCCCGGGCCTCCCCGGAAGCCGAGCTGCGGCACGGTCGCCGGCCCGTAGGTCCAGCAGCGCCAAGGCCCGAGGCCCCAGTCGCCGGCGTAACGCTCGAGCGCCCGATCGAGGTCGCGCACGACGATGCCCACCTGCCCGACCGGGCGGCCGGCGAACGCCGGCAGAGCGCTCACGCCGCACTCATGCCCGCGGCCTCGGCCCCGAACCCGAGCCCGCGCGAGATCTCGCGGGCGGCGGCGCGTACCGCCTGCACGTTCTCCTTCACGCGCTCGCCGAGGACGCCAGGCCTGGGCCCGCTGAAGGAGATGGCGGCTCGCAGGTGTCCGCGGTAGTCGAAGATCGGCGCGCCGAGGGCCGCCATCCCGACCACGACGTCCTCGTCGCTGATCGCATAGCCACGCCGCGACGTGGCCTCGAGGTCGGCGATCAGATCGTCCGGGTCGATGAAGGAGTGCGGCGTGAACGGCTCGAGTTCGCCGCCCGCCAGGTACTCCATCCAGGCGTTGCGGCCCGCGAACGCGAGCAGGGTTCTGGGGCCCGCGCCGATATGGAGTGGGAGGGAGCCCCCGAGCGTGAGCGCCATCGAGCGGACCCAGCGCCCGTCGATGCGCTCGATGCAGACGGCCTCGCGCCCGCGGTGAATGCTCAGGAACACGGTCTCCTCGGTCAGCTCGTGGAGGCGCTCCATGGCAGGCAGCGCCGCGCGCCGCTCGTCGAAGCGCGAAGTGACCGCACCCGACAGCCGGAGCACCTTGATGCCCAGCCGGTAAGTGCCGCGGCGCGCTCCCGATTCGACCAGCTCGACCTCGCGCAGGCCCGCGAGCAGCCGGTACACCGAGCTGCGCGGCTCTCCGGCCGCATCGGCGAGTGCCTGGACGGTCAGCTCGCCGCGCTCGGCGAGCAGATCGAGCAAGCGCGACGCCTTACCCAGGACCCGAACCGAGTTCTCCTGCGCCATTTGCGCGCGATGTTATCGTGATCCGGATACTGCTGTCCGCCTAGTGAGAATACTCCCGACGAGGAGCGCGGATGAGAGTGACGGTCGAGACCCCCGCGTCGGTCGAGCGCGCCGAGCTCGCCCGCCTCTACCTGGCGATGGCGCGGATCCGCTCGTTCGAGGACGCGGTCATGCGCGCCTTCCAGTCCGGCGAGATCCGCGGCACGACGCACCTCTGCAGCGGCCAGGAGGCGGTCTCCGTCGGGGTCTGCGAGGCGCTTGGGCCGAACGACTGCGTGGCAGCCACGTACCGCGGCCACGGCGCAGCGCTCGCCCTCGGCTGCGATCCCGAGGCTCTGTTCGCCGAGTTCCTGGGCCGCGCGGGTGGCATCTGCGGAGGGCGCGGCGGATCGATGAACGTGATCGACCTCGAGCATCGGCTGCTGGGCTGCTTCGGCATCGTCGGCGGCTCGATCGGCGCCGCCACAGGGGCCGCGCTCGCCGCCGAGCTCACCGGCGACGGCACCGTGGCAGCGGCGTTCTTCGGCGACGGGGCGCTCAACCAGGCCTACTTCCACGAGTGCCTCAACTTCGCCGGGGTGCGCCACCTCCCGGTGGTCTATGCCTGCGAGAACAACCTCTACGGGGAGTGGACGCACATGGACGAGACGACGGCGGGCGGCCGCCTCGCGCAGCGCGCGGAGGCGTACGGCATTCCATGGGAGATCGCCGACGGCAACGACGTGCTGGCGGCGCGGGAGTCCGCAGTGCGGGCGGTCGAGCGCGCCCGCGCGGGGGACGGCCCGACGCTGATCGAGTTCCTGACCTACCGTCACTTCGGGCACTCGCGCAGCGACCCGGCCAAGTACCGGCCGCGGGAGGAGGTCGACAGCTGGCTTGCCCGCGACCCGCTGCCGCGCCTCGCCGAGAGGCTCGGCGAGCAGGAGGCCGAGGCGCTCCGGGCCGACGCCGAGCGCGAGATGAGCGCGGCGCTCGAGCGGGCCCGTGCACAGGCCCCGGCTGCCGGCGCTCGCACCGCCACGGCGGGCCGGATGCGCTGATGGCGCCCGTGGCCTACCGCGAAGCGGTCCGCAGCGCGATCGCCGACGAGATGGAGGCCGACGAGCGGGTCGTTCTGATGGGCGAAGACGTGTCCCAGGGCGGCGTCTTCAACGTGACCCCCGGGCTCGCCGAGCGCTTCGGCGACCGGCGCGTGCTGGACACGCCCATCTCCGAGCTGGCGTTCACCTCGGCCGCCTTCGGAGCGGCCGTGCGCGGGCTGAAGCCGGTCGTGGAGATCATGTTCGGCGACTTCCTCGGGCTCGTGGTCGACACGCTCGGGAACCAGGCGTCGAAGTACTGGTACCTGTCGAACGAGCAGGCGTCGGTGCCGCTGACGGTGCGCAGCGCCGTGGGTGCGGGCGCGAGCTTCGGCCCGTGCCATTCGCAGACCCCGACCGGGCTGTTCATGGCCGAGCCGGGGCTGAGGCTGGTTGCGCCGTCGACGCCGGCGGACGCCTACGCGATCATGCGCGCGGCGATCCAGGACCCGAATCCCGTGATCGTGTTCGAGCACAAGGGCCTGTACGCGCGCAAGGGAGAGCTGGACGACGGCGGCGAGCCTGGACTCGATCGCGCGGTGCTGAGGCGCGCCGGCGGGGACGTGACGATCGCCGCGGCGCTCGCAATGGTCGATGTGGCGCTCGAGGCCGCCGGCGAGCTCGCGGGGGAGGGCGTCGAGGCGGACGTGATCGACCTGCGCACTCTGCGCCCGCTCGACGGCGACACGATCGTCGGGTCGGTAACACGCAGCGGTCGTTTGGTGGTCGTCGAGGAAGGCCCGCCGCAGGGCGGCTACGCGGCGGAGGTCGTGGCGCTCGCCGTGGAGGTAGCAGGCCCGCTGGCCGTCCGTCGCGTGACGATGCCCGACCTGCCGATTCCATTTGCGCCCTCGCTCGAGAAGGACGCGCTGCCCGGGGTCGCGGACGTGGTGGCAGCGGTCCGGGCGCTGCTCTGACCGAGCCCCCGGACCGCGTTCGGGATCAGCCCCTGACGATCCGTCCCTCCAGGGCCGGCGCGACCGGCGAGTTGGCGGTGATGTACTCGATCGTCACTTCGAGCAGGCCGTCGCCAGGCTGCAACACGTCCGTTCCGCCGGCCAGCGCCGTGTAGCCGTCACCACCCGTGAGCATGAAGTCGTTGGTCACGATTCGGACCGTGTCCGCCGGGCCTACCGGGGTGAGTGGGCCTCCGGGCCCAGTCGGCGCAAGAGCGATCCCGTCAACGACCGGAGTCGTGCCGTTGCAGTGAAAGTCGAGCTTGAGGCCGGACACCTGCGGGAAGCGCCCGGTCGCGATCGCGGTGTTGCACACCGGGCTGAATCCATTCAGCAGCGCCTCGGTCAGCTGTGCCCCGGTGAGCGTCTCGATCACGGTGCGGTTGCCGAACGGCAGCACTGCGAAGACCTCGCCCCACGTGATCTCGCCAGGCTGCTCGCCCGCGGACGGCGGTGAGATGAGTATGTCCGCGCGCAGGCCTCCCGAATTCGTCAGCGCGGCGTCGACACCCGGGTACTTGTCGCGCATCGCGTCGGCCACGAGGTTGCCCATTGCGGACTCGTTCAGTCGGGTCGGGTCGCGCCGGATGTCGACGCTCTGCGTCCCGATCACCTGGTTGCGCAGCTCCGCCGTCTCGGCATTCGCCGCGTCCACTATCGCCTGCACGTCGGCTCGGGATGCCACGCCGAGGTTCTTGGCGGTGCGCGTGGCCGTGCCCGCCCAGACGACGTCCGAGCCCTTCAGCATCAGCTGAGCCACCGAGTAGCTGGCGCCGGAGTTGAAGCCCTCGACCACGGGGATGCGGCCGACGAAGGTGTTGGCCGCGCGGTGCGTGTGGCCCGCGAGCACGAGATCGATCGTCGTGTCCTGCAAGGCGTCGACGATCCCGATGACCGGGCCCTCCCACGGCGCGGCGGGACGGCCGTTTACGCGGTTCGCCCCGAGCACCGCGCCCTCGTGGATGACGACGAGCTGCACCTTCACGCCTCGCCTGCGGAGCAGCGCCGACTCCCTCCGGATCCGCGTCGCCTCGTCGAGGAAGACGAGGCCCTCGGTGGCGTCGGCGCGCACGAGCTCGGGCGTCGTCCTGACGGTGGCGCCGATGACCCCGACCCGCACGCCGCCTATGCGGAGCACCTTGGAGGTCTTCATCCAGTCGGGTTCCCTGCCGGTGGCCTCCTCGACGATGTTCGCCGAGAGGAACGGGAAGTCGGCGCGCTCCTGATGGGCCAGGATGCGCTCGACCCCGAAGTCGAACTCGTGGTTGCCCAAAGCGGTGGCGTCGAGCCCCCACGCGTTCTGCACGTCGATCGTCGGCGTGTCATCGAGCAGGGACGAGTTCGGCGGTGTCGCCCCCACGCTGTCGCCCGCCGCCAGCAGCAGGGTCCGTCCAGGCAGGGAAGCCGCCTCCTCGTCGAACATCGTCGCGAGCTTCGCGGCCCCGCCGACGGTGGCGTTCAGGCCGTCCATGAGCGACGTGGTCTGGTCGAGCTGGCCGTGGAAGTCGTTCAGCCCGATGATCGAAAGCGGCTTGTAGCGGCGGCCGTCGTCGAGGAGATCGCGCCTGACGACGCCCTGACTGTGCCCGGGCGCAGGGATGCCGAGCAGGAACGCGGCGGTCGGTGCGAGGTCGATGCTGCGGACGTTGCGTA
>Ga0081538_10000880_pt1 | contig 32436 bp, 28 predicted proteins | sample TabmetS5T2R1_FD_71022 | JGI IMG/M metagenome (GOLD analysis project Ga0081538, IMG submission 71022) | Tabebuia heterophylla rhizosphere microbial communities from the University of Puerto Rico - S5T2R1 | ecosystem: Host-associated > Plants > Roots > Rhizosphere ...
GGTGTAGCGGTTGCCCGCCAACGTCGATGAGCTGGCCGGGCGGGGGGCGTGCGGTCGCGTCGATCGACTCTCGCACGGTTTCGTAGCCGCCGCCTATCGAGGACAAGGCCAACACCACGAGCAGCGGGTAGACCAGCCACCGCCGGGTTCGGCTGCGCAGTTGCCGGTGCGCCCGAAGAATCGTCCAGATGACAAGCCCCAGGAGCAGCGGCGGCCAGACCCAGCCGAACATGTCCTGCACACCCGAGCCGGGCGGCAGCAGTGAGATCAGACCGGCGAGAGCCAGAAACCCGGCCGGCGCTGCCGCCCAACGCTGCGGCTGATCGCTGAACCGCACGGACAGCACCGCCAGCAAGGCCCACCCGAAGGCGAAGCCCAGCAGCACCACGCCGGTAAGCACATGCATCCTGGACGGGACGAACGGGGCCGCGGCGAGGGCCCCGGCCGTAAGCAGTCCCACGGCCAGCGACCCAACGACAATCGGGCCGATGTGTCCCCTCTGCGGCGGCTGCAGGCGTTCGGCTTGCCTGACGTCGAGGCGCCGGCCGCGCCGGAAGCTGCGGTCGGCATCGGCCCGTGCGGCCGTGTTGGGCCCGGTGTCGGCACTCATGGGTGGCTCCTACTGGCGGCGTATTGATCTACTCGCGGCCGATGCAGAGTCGCCCCCCGCTGTGCGATCAATGCCGCAGTACCAGCGTAGAGTTCCGGCTCATCGCTCGCCCCGGGCAAATCGGCCAGGACCTGTCGTCCCGAGGGCTGCGAGGTTGGGAGCGCCTGCGCGGGCCTGGGCATCTACGGTGGATGGGTGCAGCCGCGGATAGGGACCGGGTATGACATCCACCAGCTGGTGGAGGGTTATGCCTTGATCTTGGGTGGCGTGCATATCTCGTCCGCAGTGGGTTTCAGCACTCACTCTAGATGGGGATGTGCTCAGTCATGCTTTGGTTGATGCTCTAGCGGGTGCGATCGCTGACGGCGACCTGGGAACGCACTTCCCGGAGGATGACCCCGACGCCTGGGACGCCCGAAGCCTGGAGTTCATCGAGCAGTTCACCCGGTATGTGAGGGCTACCGGCTACGAGATCGCGAACGTGGACTGCTTTGTCGTGTTGGGCACGATCAAGTTGCAGCCACACCTTGACGAGATGCGTCGCCACCTGGCCGAGGCTCTGGATGTGGACGTCAAGCAGGTCTCGGTGAAGGCCCGGTCGAATGACGGTCTTGGCGAGGAGGGTCAAGGTCGAGCGTGCGCGGCGTGGGCGACGGTATTGATCTATCCGGCGAGCGACTGAACCGCTGCCTGGTCGGCCTCGGTGATCGGTATGGCGATCTCTCGGGCACACAGGGGCCACACAGCGGCTCGAGAAGTCCGAATCACACCTGTGAGTCATCGACCGCCTGAGCGTCGCGCCTGGTCAAAAGGCCCTTCGAGTGGTGGAGCTAAGGGGACTCGAACCCCTGACCTTCTCGTTGCGAACGAGACGCGCTACCGACTGCGCCATAGCCCCGCGGACCGGGTGGGCCGATCAGCACCGAGACTTTACCACCGTCACGCAGAGGCGGACTTGCGCGTTTCTTCACCTGCTGGTGCGCTTGCAGAGTCTGACGCTGAGGCCGGGGCATCGGCTGTCACCGGCCCATCGTGCCGCGCTGAGGAGGCGACACCGGGACCTGATAGGTCAATAGTGCGCACAGTTCGGGGCGCCAGCGGCTTCGAAACATAGGTCGGCATAGTGATCGGAATCGGATCCCAGAGAACTCCCGGCTTTGCAGCTAAATCACTCTTGCCGCCGGTCGTACGCAACTCTATTCCGGCCTTGGGGAAATCCTTGCGGCTGAGGAAGATTGTCGACTCGGTACCGCCCTGACGGATTTCTCGATAGCGAGCATCGAGACTCTTGCGCATCATCCGGACACTGATTCGAGCCACCAGCACGAAGATCAACAGCAGGCCGCCAGGAATGGCGGTGCTCCACCACGGGACGAGGTGCACCGCACAAAAGCCGATCACTCCACTCAGCATTGCCAGCAAGGACAGCAGCACGCGGCTCCGCCTTGAGGCAGCCAGCCGCTCCAGCCGGCGCAGGTCATTGATCGCGGCATGCCTGGTCTGTGGTGTCGATACCTCGAAAGGTGCTATCTCTTCAAGATCATGATCAAGAAGCGGCGCAGTGCCATGTCGGACAATACGCATCGAGTCCGAGAAGCGGTCCGCTGGATCGGAGTTGTTCAGCTCCTCATCGCCATCTCGCCGGCGTACGAAGTGCGGGACGAGATATGCCAGCCATGCAATTGCGATGGCAGCGAAGATCACACCGGTCGTCCCCACACCCAGACGGTACGGGGCCGGCCTTGCTGGCCAAGTGATCTTGAGCGGTGTGTCGCAAGAAACGGATGTGACGGATGTTGCGAATTCGCACTCCAGTACGAACTCAGCGCTGCCGAAGGTTTTCCCACCGCTGCATTAGGCCTTCTGGGACCTCCTCGGCGTTCAGTGCGAAGACCAGATGATCACGCCAGTCGCCATCGATATGCAAATAACGTGGTCGCAAGCCCTCCGGCCGGAAGCCCAACTTGCCCACCACGCGAAGACTCTTGGTGTTCTCAGGCCTTATGGCGATTTCGATGCGATGCAACGACATGACCTGGAAGCAGTAATCGACCGCCAACGCTACAGCTGTCGGGATGATGCCGCGGCCGGCCAACCGCTGATCAACCCAGTAGCCGATCTGACCCCAAGACGCCGAGCCGCCAACGATGCCGCTTACCGTCAACTGCCCGGCCAGTCGCGGCTTGGCGCGGTTGGAGCTCTCGTCGTAGAACACCAGCCACGGCAGCATGCGGCCCTCTCGGGCCTGACGTGTCACCGAACGAACCAATCCGGCGTAGGTCGACGGCCCTGTCTGAGCGCCAGAGGGAAGCGTTGCTTCCCACGGTCGCAGCCAGCTTGCATTCTCGCGGCGCACCCGCTCCCAGTCGGCCCGATCCCGATGGCGCAGCGGCGCGAGGATCACTGGACCATGCCGCAAGGTGACCGGCCACCGGTGGCGACCGAAGCCACCCAGCCCATGGAGTCCGTGCGACGGCTGCTCCAGGCTTCTCGCCATTTCAGTGATCGCCACCCCGTATCTGACTGACGGCGTGCCTGAGCAGCGGCCCAACTACCGCTATGCCGTCTCGTGCACCACCGCTCGATCCCGGCAAATTGATGATCAAGGTGCGATCGGCAACGCCAGCAACACCACGACTCAGCACAGCAGTCGGAACGCCATGATCAGCACCGTATCGAGCGATCGCCGCTGCAAGCTGAGGAATCTCGCGGTCAACCACGGCACGGGTCTGCTCCGGGGTGTGATCATTAGGATTTAGGCCGGTGCCACCCGTAGTGATCACCACGGCATGACCGGCCGCCACTGCATCCCGCAATGCCGCGCCGACCGCGTCTCCGTCGGGCACGATCACTGGACCTGACACTTCAAGGCCAAGATCATCAAGAGCAGTCGCGATGATCGGCCCGGATTTGTCCTCATATACGCCGGCAGCAGCTCGCGTCGAAATGGTGATCACAACCGCAGTCTCGCTCATGACTCGCCTTCTCGAGACCAGTCACCTCGGCGGCCGCCGGACTTGGAGAGCACGCGTACGTCACTGATTACCGCGGCACGATCAATGGCCTTGATCATGTCAATCACCGCGAGCCCTGCCACGACAACTGCGGTGAGTGCCTCCATCTCAACTCCGGTTCGTTCCGTCGTCTTGACCGTTGCAGTGATCTCGACACCTTCGTCGGTCACTTCAGCGATGACATCGACCCCACTGATGAACAGCGGATGACACAACGGGATGAGATCCGGGGTCTTCTTCGCTCCTTGAATGCCCGCAATCCGAGCCACTGCCAGAGCATCGCCCTTCGGCACCGTGCCGTCTCGGAGCGCCGCGACACACTCCGCGCTCAGCAGTACCCGACCAGCGGCAGTCGCCGTACGCGCAGTCACCGCCTTCTCCGAGACGTCGACCATGCGCGCGTCGCCGGCGGCGCTGAGATGCGGAAAACGACTCTCGCTCACCGCTGCACCTTCAGTCAGTTAGGAAGACTCGTCGAGTAGCCATACGTCAACCTCCTGACCGGCGGCCACGAACTCGGTCTCTTCAGGCAAGATCACCAAGGCGTTTGAGCGAGCAAGATCGGCGAGCAGGTGGGAGCCATGCCCACCGGCGAGCTCAACCTGCCAGTTACCCATGTGTCCGGCCCTGATGATGCCGCGGGCCAGCTGCGTTCGTCCAGGAATTGACTTCAAGTCATGTGCTGCTTGGCACTTCACGACCGTTCGCACGTACGGCCGCGCACCCATTAGCTTGCGCATCACCGGCCGCACGAACGCTTCGAACGATACGAAGGCACTCACCGGGTTGCCAGGCAGCATGATCATTGGTACTCGATCATGACCAATCAATCCGAAGCCTTGCGGTTTGCCAGGTTGCATCGCAACCTGCGTGAAGTCGCAAGCACCCATCTCCGGCATCACAGCTTTCACAATGTCGAAGTCACCCTGACTAACTCCGCCGGTTGTCAAGATCAAATCGGCGCGCAGCAGTTGATCAGCGATCAGTCGCTTGAGCGCACTGCGATCATCAATGACCTGCCCGACGCGGTAGACCTGGGCCCCAGCAGCCTTGGCGGCAGCCGCCAGCATGTAGGAGTTCGAGTCGAAAATCTGTTGCTCATTGGTGAGCTCCAGCCCCGGATCTACCAGCTCTGATCCAGTGGAGATCACGACCACTCGTGGTCGCGGCCGCACCAGCACTTTGTCGATTCCAATGCCGGCCAACACCCCGATATCGCGAGGACCCAGATAATCACCCTCTCTAAAAAGTTGACTGCCTGCCCTGATGTCCTCACCAATACGGCGAATGTGCTGTCCCACGACGCTCGGCGTAAAGACCTTGACGTCACTCTCTCCACGATCTGTGTTCTCATACGGCAGGATGGTGTCCGCGCCGGGGGGCACTGGAGCACCTGTCATGATCTTCATAGCGGTTCCTGGGGATAGCCGATGAAGGGCCGCCTTGCCTGCCGCAATCTCGCCGACGACCGGCAAGCTCAGCGGCGCATCCTGAGTCGCCTCGGCCACATCTTCGGCGCGTGCCGCATAGCCATCCATGGCCGAATTGTCGAATCGCGGCAAGTCGATGGTGGCGACGATGTCTTCGCAAATGTTAAGGCCCACCACGTCGAGGATGTGCTGGCGGAAGGATCGTAACGGGGTTACACAGCTGAGCAGATACTGCCGATGCGCCTGCATCGAACGCAACTGGCCACGGTCCGGTTCGGGCGGCTCAGGCAGTGGCGCGAATTGCGACACGACAGAGTCCGGTTCCTGGACGCTCTTGCGAGTGAACAACGGCATGCTCCACACAGTAATGCTGGTTTAACTGCCTCGCTCGCCAAGCTCGCTCGGCGCGGATCGCGCCTGGGAGCGCGCCTACTTCGTCGTCGCTCAGGAACGAAAAGCGCGTCCCCTCCCTCCTCCTCAGCACGGTGCGTGGCGCGATCCGAGTTGCGCATTCGGGTTGCAAGAATGATCATGGGCGCCGACACGCTGACGCGCTGCAGGCCCCTCGGGCTGCCAACACGACTAGGCTAGGTCCGTGCAAACCCAGCCAGAGGCCGCGGACGTCGCGGCGATGGCCGCAATCGACGCTGCAGCCATCGCTGGGGCCAAGCAGACGCTCCGGAAAGCCATTCTGTTCCGCCGTGACTCTCGCGCCGGTCACCAGCGTCAACGTGACGACAACCTGCGGATGTCGCTGCTTGAGTCTGCACTGCAGGATCGGATTCCGGATACCGTTGCAGCGTACCTTTCCCATGGCTCTGAGCCGGGGACGCTCCAGCTGGTCGCGTGGCTGGCAGCCAATCGGGTCCGCGTGCTGCTACCGGTACTCTCCCACCCGATTGGTGGCCGTCTAGACAAGCCGGCGTGGGCAGCCTACGAAGGTCCAGATTCCCTCCGTGTGGGGGCGTACTCAATCCTGGAGCCGACTGGCGAGGTAGTTCCAAGCGAGCAGCTTCCGGAAGCAGAACTAATCATCTGCCCCGGACTGGCAGCCAACCTGCATGGCGATCGGCTTGGTCGCGGCGGCGGGTGGTATGACCGGGCTCTTCGGCACGCTTCGCAGAGCGCGCCGGTGTGGGTCCTGTTGAATGACGACGAGGTGCTGCACACCATTCCGGTGCACGCTTGGGACCATCGTGTGGACGTGATCGTTACTCCGACGCGCATGATCACCTGCGAGCCGTCGGTGCTCTGCAATATGTGACTTCTTGCTCAAGATCAGCGGACTGAGAAACCAAGCTCGCCGCGCGGCTCCTCTTCGATAACCTCCAGCTTGATCACCCGTGCCCGCGATGGACCCTGGCGGGTCCAGTCAACGAGTGCCTGGACAGCTGCCGGCTCCCCTTCGAACACAGCCTCGACTGCGCCGTCCTCGCGGTTGGTCACCCAGCCCGATACCCGCTGGGCCCAAGCCTCACGTCGACAGCTGTCCCGGAAGAACACGCCCTGCACCCGCCCATGGGCCACCACTCGGCGACGGATCACGGCACTAGTTTGAAGCAAGTGCCGGGCGCCGCCGAATCAGCTACCTGGCAGAAGCTCCTGGCGGGTGTCGGCGCGCGCTTCGGCGGCACCCCGAGACGAGACGAAAGGCCAAAGCTGCTGATTGGCCCACAGCGCGGTCTGGTCGTCGTAGTGCCTGTTGAAGGCATGGCCAGACACCCCGCTTTGGTTCACCCAGCGCGACGCATCCAGGTCACCAAGATCAATAAGCATGCGCATCGTCGGCGCCTCGATCACGGCATATCCCTTACGGTCGTCGTAGGCCATGGCGTTCACCGCCGTTGGGCCACCGCCGACCGGATAGTCTCCGCGGTTGAAAAGATCTTCGACGGGCTTGATGCCGCTAACCCCGAGGGTTTGGTTTCTCAGCCGAACCCTGTGGATCTTGCCCCACTGCCATTGATCAGTGTCTCGCGCCATCAGCGAGGTGATCTCCTTGCGGGCATTGATCATGGCAGCAAGCAGAATGTCATCCCGAGTCTCGATCTTGTCGCGGGTCGTGACATCGTCCCACCACGGATTGCTGGTCTGCTTCAGCAGCATCGTCAGTACGGCGTACCAACGATCACCGCCAGCCGGCCAGAGCTCTTGGGGTAGTTCGTCACGGAAGGTGAGCTTGAGGATGTTGTGGCAGACAACATTGAAGTACGCCGTCGCTGCCGAGTCCTTGGTCGCCGAATAGTCCCAGCCAACGAGTGTCCGCTGGCCCTCGACGACCCACGGGTCAGGAATGTTGATCTTGAGCAGGATTGGCACCAGCTCGGCCGCAAACCGGATGGTGTCGTCGTAGAAGATCTGCTCGGCGCTGTCCATGGTCAGTGGCGGAGCATTACGCAGCCGATCGACGATCTCCTGACTTCGCCACCCGTAGGAATAGGTCGAGCCCAACGGATAGGGGTACTGAGCCCCAATCACTTGCTGGTTGGCCGCAACAATGAAGCCGTTGGGCGGATTCTCGATATACGGCAGCTTGGCGAACGGAATAGTGCCCCGCCAGCCATAGCTTGCGTCCCAACCTGGTGCGGGCCTGGTTCCAGTGCCCTTGCGGCGTAGCGGCACCGCGCCGGCCAGCTGGTAACCGATGTTGCCGTCAGTGTCGGCGTAGATGAAGTTCTGTGAGGGCGCGCTCACCAGCGCAGCCGCAGCCCGAAACTCTGCGAAGTTTTGAGCTTGGTCGAGAGCGAGTACGGCATCCATCGTGCGACCAGGCTGAAGCGCAGTCCAGCTCAGGGCGACCGCGTACGGTCCGGTGACGGGATCGGGTCTGTTGACAGAAATCTGTTGTAGCAGTTGATCAACGTCGGAAAGCAGCGGTCCATGTCGGGAGACGCGGATCCGAATGGTCCGCGGATGATCTTCACCGCGTACTCGGATATCCTCAGCGATCACCCGAAGCGGAACATAGCTGTCGCCCTCGCGGACGGTGTCGCCCTGTACTTGTTCCAGATACAGGTCCTGAGCGTCCACCTTGCTGGTGGTTAGGCCCCAAGCGATCTTGGCGTTCTTACCGATCACCACACCAGGCACGGAGGCCATGCTGAATCCGGAGACGTCGAATGGGCAGTCCGGGGAAACGCTGCGGCAATGGAGGCCAACCTGGGCAAATACCGACGGGATTGAGGTCGGCAGGTGTGGGTCGTTGGACAAGATCGCCTTGCCACTGGCGGTACCCGACCCGGCCACTGCCCACGAATTGGAACCGGTCTCGCCTGCGGTGGAACCTCTCCCAAGCAACTGCTGAATGGACTTATTGATCTTGGTCACATTCTCAAGTGGGGTCGCGGCCTGGCGCAGCTGTGCGAGGCTCGGTTCGCCCGGAAATGGCCTGGCTGACCCTTGACTGGCGGATGGATCAAACGCATTGCTGACAACGTCTCCGCGGCGCAGGATCGGCGCAAAGCCCTCATCCAATGGGTGGTGAGGAAAAAGGCTTGCCGCACGTCCCGTCCCGAGTTTGCCAGTGACGATCGCCCGCTCGGCTTCCTCATCGAGGTTGGCTCCCAGATTCCAAGCCATGACCTTGAGCCAGGCCAGAGAATCGGCAGCCACCCAACGCTCCGGCGTATAGTCCAAGCCCTGCAGCCTGAGGATTGAGTACTCGAGGGAGATATCTCCGGCGGCTCGGTTCGTGATATAGGCATTCACACCAGCCGCGTATGCGTCGAGGTAGCGATGAGTCGACGGCGCCAGCAACGCCAACTCCTGCTCGGCTACCCGTCGCCAACCGAGGGTTCGGATGTAGGCGTCGTTCTCAAACTGCGACTCGCCGAAGAGTTCGGAGAGCCGGCCAGCGGCGAGATGGCGGCGGAAATCCATCTCAAAGAATCGATCTTGAGCATGGATGTATCCCTGAGCCAGAAAGAGATCCTCGGGGTTATCGGCGTATATCTGCGGTACGCCGTACGAATCGCGCAGCACCTCGACCGTGCCCTTGAGCCCCGACACCATCAAGCGGCCAGAGGTCTCCGGGAAAGATTGTCGTACCGTCGCAATCCCCACACTGCTCAGGCTGCCGAGAGCAAGCACCAGCACGATCGCGGTGAAAATCGGCCAGCGAGGAATGCGGCGCACCGTCAAACTCTAATGTCCCTCCGCTAATGTCTGGGCCTGTGCCATTGCGCCCGCACACACAGGCGGCCGTACGACAGACTGACGGGGTGAGCGGTTCCGCTGACAGCGCGTCTCCAGCTCCGGATCTTCTCTCGGCCGTTAGCCAGGCGTACGAGCTGACAACACCGCTCCGGGCCCAGCGACTGCCCGGGGGTTACGCCAACGACGTGTTTCTGCTGGATGGTGCGCGGCCGGTCGTGCTGCACGTCAAGCATCCGCCGCTCGACCTGAAGAGCCTGTCTTGGGAGCACCACCTGCAGCAGCTGTTGGGCGTTCAGCTTTCCGAAGTGCCCGCTCCTTTGCCAGCCCGTGACGGGCGAACTTTCCTCCTGCACCAGCAACGGCCGGTGTGGCTCACCCCGTACGTGCCAGGTGTCCCGGCCGGCATGGCTGATCGGCGGGCAGTCGCGGCAGCACTCGGCCGGCTGCACTCCATCCGAATCGACGTACCTGCTAGGCCGGGACACCAGCGACTTAGCGATCTGCCTATTCCACCGATCAGGCAAATGGCACCAGCCTTCGACAGCTGGCTACCGCTGATTGCCCAAGCCCGAAGCGATGCGCTTGAGGTGATCTCGCACATTGCCAATACGCGCTCGCTCGCAGTCGGTGTGACGCATAACGACATCTTCCCTGGCAACGTCTTGGTGGAGGACGGGCAGGTGACAGCTGTGCTGGACTGGGAAGAGGCCGATATCGACTGGTTGGTGTGGGATCTCGCCTCCAGCATCGGACCGTTCTGCAGTACGTCGGACGGCGCCATCGATGGCAGCGCGACGGAGGACTTCATTGACAGTTATCGCGCGGCCGGCGGTCGCGTGCCGACCGAAGAGGACGACCTGATCATCCCCCTAATGCGCATAAAGCGCATCCTTGAGGTACTCCGCGCACCCAGCGATAGACATCCACGCTGGGATTATCAGCTGGCAAACCTGCGCTCCTACCAGCTCCTCCACTGAGACGAAAATCGTTAGCAGTCGGTATGCTTGAGTGCTAAGTCGCGCTGATTAGTGCTCTGATCGCGAGCGTCGGCATTGCGCGAGCGATCACCCGCAGAGAAAGACACCAACAGAGAAAGACACGGATGCCCACCTATCAATACCGCTGCACGACATGCGGCGAGGACCTTGAGGCCGTCCAGAAATTTACCGACGCGCCGCTCACCGTCTGCCCAAGTTGTGGCGGCCACTTACGCAAGGTCTTCAATGCCGTCGGCGTGGTATTCAAGGGCACCGGTTTTTACCGCACCGACAGCCGTAATGGGTCAAAGACTGGAGACGGCGCCGAGTCGGGATCGTCGGAAAAGAAGTCGACAACGGAGACCAAGTCAGCTGATAAGGAGCCCGCTGGCGCCGGATCAGTGGCGTCTGGCAACTCAAGCAACGGTAAGCAATCGGCCTCGAGTGGATCATCCACAGGCGAGAAGGCGGCCAGCTAGCCCCTGTGGATGGGGCGCATGATCGCGGTGGGCATCCTTAGCCTTCCGGCATGACCAACCGCATGCCATCGGTGGCGTCTCGGCGCCGGCCGCTGCAGGCACTCGCGCGTGCCGCATCCTGGCACCGAAGGAAGCTCGCGGTGGTAGCCGCAGTCGCTGCGGTGCTCACCGGAGTCTCCGCTGCGGCGCCAGAGGGCCCGGCCATGATCACGGTGGTCAAGGCGAAATCTCAGCTGCCCGGCGGAACGGTTCTTTCCCCGACGGACTTGACGCTCGATCCGGTTGTTGCATCGGAGGTTCCCGAAGGAGTGCTCACCGACCCAAACGACCTTGTCGGTACGACGCTGACCGCACCGGTCGCGGAGAACCAGATGATGACGCTGTTGACCACAACTGCAGCGCGCGCCAGTGTTGCGCCCGGTCACGTCATTGCGCCGCTGCGACTCGCCGACACTGCAGTGGCTGCATTGCTACGCCCCGGCGATGTCGTCGATATCGTCGCTGCCGATCCCGATGCGCAGCCGGGAGCGACCGTCGTTGCGGCAGGCGCACGCGTCGTTACAGTCCCGCAGCTACCAGACGATCGGGCAGGCCCAAGTCCAGAAGGCGGCTTGGTGCTCATTGACGTGGATAGCCAAACTGCGGCGGTTGTGGCGCAGGCCGCAGCATCTGGGACTTTGAGCATCATCTGGCGGTAGGCCAGAAGCTTTGGCTGCCTCTAACCCACCGCCGGCTCTGGCCGGTTCGTCAGCGTGGAACCGGCAGCGATAATCTGTGCTGCTCCCCGATCATCGAGAGTCACATCTCCGACTGCGCGGACGCCGGCCTCGAAGGTCCAGTCCCCCTTTACCTCAAGAGAGCGTGCCTCCTTGAGAGAAGGAGCGCCTGCGGGGAACCGTTGATCATACTCAGCAATGATCTTGTAGAACCTGTCATCGAGATCAACGACAGGCACGGCATCGGCGACTGCGATTAGCTGACCAGTGGCGTCTAGCTCATACGCATCTGATCGAACAACGAGTAAGTCACTTGTGGTCTTGACGGGCAGGAATCGGTCACGACCAACACCGATCGCGGTCGCGCCCTCGAAGACCTCGACCGCAGCACCCATCGCAGTCTCAATCTGGATGACCTTGGGGGAGGAACCGTCCGACGGATCGACTGTCTTCTCGTTTTTGATCAACGGGAGTCCGAGGACACCCTTCCGTTCCCGCAAGGTCCGATCAAGAACCTGAAGATCAAACCACAGATTGTTGCAGTGGAAGAACGGATGCCGGAATTCATCGGTGAAGAAATGTATCTCGTCTTTGGGTGTCTGCGCAGTGTCCCGCAAGATCAATTGCCGGTCAGACCTACGGATGGCTAGATGCCCACCTTTACGATCAGCGGCTGTGCGGCGGCAAATTTCGGCCGCGTACGGAGCACCACTAGCTGCAAACCAGCCTGCAATCGTGGCATTGGGCGCCGCACCTAGGTTGTCCGAGTTAGACACCGAGGCGTAGCGATAGCCCAATGAGAGAAGGCGATCGAGGACGCCCGACGTCGCGAAAGCGGTGTAAAGATCGCCATGGCCAGGTGGGCACCACTCCAGACTCGGATCAGCCGGCCATTCGACTGGCGTCAAATCGTCCGACCTGAGCTTTGGTTCTTGGTTCTGTACGAAGTCAAGATCAAGTCCGGCTACGGCAAGATCGTCGTATGGGGCAAGCGCTGCCAGAGTGTCATCGTGAGTGCGGAAGCTGTTCATGAATAACAGCGGTAGCTGAATTTGGTAGTTGGCACGCGCATGGCGTACTTGATCAACAATGATGTCCAGGAAGGTCTTGTCTTCTCGTACCGGCAATAGCGATTTGGCTTTATCCATCCCCATCGACGTACCAAGGCCACCATTGAGCTTGATGATCACGGTCTGCTCAAGGGCAGCTGCCGCGTCCTCCTCGCCCACCGCAACATCGCTCAGCATCGGTGGATTTGTGAGAGGTTCAATCGTGTCCTCGGGAATGAAGCCGCTCACCCCCGTTTCAAGTTGGCGGTAGTAGTAGGTGAAGACATCGATGGCTTGCTGGGGCACGCTCGCAGCGGCCATCTTGTCCTGGGCTAGCTTCAGACCCGTCTCGCTCATATCCAGATCTTAGGGAGCGGCCGACTGGCCCGCGGTTCCTGTGCGCGTACTACTTGTTCTCCAGTGGTGGCGGAGGTGCGACTGCGGTCATTAGCGCAAGAGCTGCCTTGCTGATCTCGGCCTGCGCCGCCGATCGCTCAATGGTGGGCCTGCCGTCACCCGGCTGGTCCCCGTAATCACCAAACGTACTGTGCACCGCGCCGTTGATCACCACGAAGGTGGTGTTCGGCGGCAGCTTCGCCCTTGATGCCTCAATATCAGCTGGTGTCGCGAATCCATCGGCGGTACCGGATATGGAGAGCACCTTGAGGTCATACCGGATGATCGGGTCACCGGGATAGGAAGCAAAGAGCACCAGGCCTTCGACTCGATCTTCGGTGTCAGCCAGCGAGGCCGCGACGCTGCCGCCGAGTGAATGACCTCCGACGACCCAGTGGTCAATCTCAGGATGGAGGTCGAGCACCTTTCGGCCGTGATCAGCGTCAATGATCGCAAAACCAAATGGTTCTTTCAGGACCGTTACAAGGTATCCGGCCTCTGCCACTGGGCGAAGAATGTGCGCGTACGCCCGGGAGTCGACCCGAGCCCCAGGTACGAAGACCACGCCAGTTGTTGGCCTGATGGCTTGGCCCGACGCATCTTCCCTGACCGGGATCAGCTCATACCAGCCCAGTCTGTCGGAAAACCGTACGCCCTTTTCAGAACGAACAGCCGCAGTAGCGATTGGCGTCGCTACGAATGGCCGCGCGTAGGCGAGGACAACGACTAGCAGAAACGACATGACGAGTAAGGGAACGGCGAAAATGATGCGCCAGCGCGCCCGCCGTAAGACTGCGGTACGTCCCTGATATCCCAGATGATCAAAATCACTCTCTCGATCTTGCCTGCTTCCGACGGTCAACGAGCCGATCGACCATGCGATGGCGATGAAACCAAATAAGCCGCAGGCAATTCCGGCGATGAGCATCACCGGATGGCCGTTCAAGATCGCCGGCCAGCGCGTCCAACCAAGCCAGACCGGCACGGCGATCATGAGGAGACTAAGCCCCAACCAAATGAGCGCCAGCACCGTTCGACTGAGCGCTCCGGGCTGCCCCATAGCGCCGAGTGTAAGCGGTGTTCATGTGTTCTGGACCTGTCGGAATGTGGCCTCGGCACAGATCGTCGCTAGTCCGCGATATCGGCGACGGTTGCGTTGAATGCGCGCACAAGATCATCAATGTCGACGAACGCGCTGTAACCGTGCCCACCAGCGCCAAGCGCAGCGCGCTGGCCCACCAGCCGCCGGTCAATGATCACCGGCCAGTTCGGCTCACTGCCAATCGGGGTTATCGTCCCACGTTCGTAGCCAGTCGCCTCAAGAGCCTCAGCCGCATCAGGGAGCTTCATCTTGCTGACCCCAAGCAGCGACCTCAGCTTTGGCCAGGCAATCTGCGAGTCACCGGGAATAACGACGAACAGATAGCTGCCGTTCGACCGGCGAACCACGATGGTCTTGGCCATGTCGGACGGACGGACGCCTAGCAACTCTGCCGCTTCCTCTAGGCTGCGGGCCGCAGGCCGACGCCGCAGCTCGACAGTGAGCCCACGTTGATCGGCATCAGCCAGCATTCGTCGTATGCCCATCCCCAGCTCATCGCTCATGAGGGGTTTCTCCCATGGGATGAAGTATCTGTCGACCGGCCGTCATTATCTTTGACGATGTCTCGTACATCGCCGTAACTTTGGCTCGTGGCGGGCGGCACGGCGGGGCGCTGCTGTGAAGGGTAAGGCGCTGTCCCGAGCTGGAGCGCTTGCCGGCATTCTGGCGGGACCATTCTTTTTGGTTTCGGTGGGATTGAACACCTGGGCCAGCCTTGGTTACCTTCGCGGGCTTGGCTGGGAGTTTGTGGGTGGCGAGCAGGTTCCATGGCCGAGCTCGCTGGCCCGCGGGCCATACGGTTGGGCCCAAACGGTGACCTTTCTGATCACCGGCTTACTGATTGTGCTCCTCGCCGTAGCGCTGCGAGATCAGCTGCCAGCCAGGCGGGCGAGCGGTTTCGCTTTTGTACTGCTGGCATTGCTAGGGGTGGCGCTGGTCCTGGCCGCGTTTAGCGTCGATGTGCCGATGCTGAGCGGCAGAAGTCCCGCAACATGGCACGGCTGGATACACGGCATTGCGTTCCTGATGGTCATTGCGACGGGCGTACTCGCGCCCTTTACGATGGCTCTGGCGGTGCGAGGTAATGCCAGCTGGCGGCCGATCATGATCATCTCTGTGGTGGCAGGTGCGCTCTTCGTTGTCTTCCTCATCTTGCCGTGGGGCAACGCTTCATTCCTGGTGGCAATCCTCGTTCTGTTCGGGTGGCTTGCGGTACTTGGGGTACGCCTAGCGGTGCATCAAGACTCGCAGGAAGATCAACAACGGCGGTGAAAGCACACACTTCGTAGCAGCGGGCTTCGACAAGCGCCGCCCTGAGCCAGTCGAAGGGCTCAGCCCGCATATCGGGCTATGAGGATTTCGGCGATGCGACGGTGGGACGGCCAGATGCGGCATTCCCGGAACCTGACAAGATCCCAAACCGCCACCTGCAGCACGCGTCCTAGGGTCCAGCCGGCCGCGCGTGAACGATCCACCTCCAGAACCTCCGTCATGAGGTCGAAACGGCGCAGCAGGGCCCTCGACAGGTCGCCGGTCTTGACAAGATCATCCCAGCGGTTCCACAAAGCCGGTAACAGCTCGAATCCTGAGTCACCACCGAGCGGCTTTGGATCAATCGCTTTCCATTCCGGATCAACGTCCAGTGTGGCAAGAGTGTTGAAGTAGTGCAGATCCCAATGCAGCAAGCGATTATCAATCTGATCTGTGATCAACTCCTGGTACCGAGCTGCGCAGTTGATCAAGATCTGGCGTTCCTCGGGGTCCGGTGCCAGCCCAATTGCCTCGGGTGTTTGAGCCAGGGTGGCAGTTGCGACATCTCTGAGGTGACGCATACCGACTGGCGCAGGAACTGAGTTAAGTTCCACCAAGAGCTCCGCGATGATCTTGGCCGCAGCGAAATCGTCCTCCATCGTCGACAGATCTCGCGAGGCATCGAGCCGCTCGAGCAGCATCGCACCGGAAGTTGGTTCGTGCTCCAGCAGCTGCACCGCTCCATGCCCCGCCCAGGCCTGCAATGCCGCAGGCTCGCCGCCAGTCTCATCGTCAACCGGCTGCAGCTTGAGCACTGCCTTCGAACCATCGCGCCGCGCAACTGGAATGATCAGCGCAACGGCTCCAGATGCCACCGGGCCATCGATCGCCAACTGCCAGCGATCGAGATGGGCCGCAGCCAAAGCCGGCAACCCGGTAACCCAGATACGGCCATCCTCGCCGGTGTACTTCTCGTGCAGCTCAGCCAATTCGGCCGGCACGACGATCTCACTCTCGCCCAACACCGCTCTGAGTGTGCTGCAGATCGTTGGCGGTCCTCAGTACCGGTGGTCGAGCCAGTGCTTGCTCGAGGTTTCGGGTGGCGGTCCGAACACGGAAGGTCCAGCTCTCTCCAGCGGTCAAGGTGATCAGCGCGTCATCGACGGTCGCGTCCCCGGCTGCTTGATCAACGAGCAACGCTACGTCGCGCGCAAGTGACTGAGCTGTCACTGTGACGGCGCAGCCATCCTCGGTCTCGAAGACCTCGACCTGGAGCGGATCCGGTTCAAGCGCCAGCTCAATGTCCTCGACGAACGTGTGTACTCTCGTCAGCTCTGCAATGCGAGCAACGACGATCTCCGCGGTCGGGTCATCGGGTTTGGAGAGCTCGTCAGTTAGTGCGATCGGCGTAACGGTCCTCGGCTCGACGCTGACCTCGACGGTCAGATTTGCCAGCGTGACACCATCGAGCCGCTCGCGACTCAACGCCAGTGCACCTTGCCACGGTTCGTCGGTGTCATTAAGCAGCACCGTCGAGACAACGCCATTCTCATTGCTGAAGACCAGATGGCGCGGCGCGAACGCCCGCCGCAGCGCATACCACAGCGGCTTGGGTCGTTGTTCGGAGTCGATGGCCGCCCAGGAGGTGACCGGCCAGCAGTCGTTGAGCTGCCAGACGATTGCGCCGGCCGTTCTTGGCCACCAGCGGCGATAATGGTCGATCGCGTACGCCACGGCGCGTGCCTGATTGAGTTGGGTGGCCCAATGCCAGTCAGCAAAATCCTCCGGCACTCCGAGGTGCGGAGCCAAGCCACGGTCGAGCTTGTCATTGCCATCAACGGCCTTTTGATGCAGCAGGAAGTTTGCGTCGTTCTTGGGATCATGTGCTGCATCTAGCGGACCGCCGTCGACGGCGTGGACCCAGTCGATCAAGGTTTTCCAAGCGGGCAGAGCCTGAAATCCAAACTCAGAGCAAAACCGGGGAATCTCGCTTCGGTAAGCGCTGTAGTCGATGCGGTTCCAGACGTCCCACTGGTGGTGAGTGCCATGGTTGGAATCATTCGGATGCACTCGCTCGGCGCCTGCGCCTGGGGAGTATGGACTGTTGTCGCTGTACGGGCGAGTCGGATCAAGCTCGGCGACGATCTTCGGGAAAAGCTCGCACGCGTACCGCGCACCCCACGTGCGGCCGTCGAGCCGCTCCTTCCAACCCCAATCCTCGTGACCCCAAAGGTTCTCGTTTCCGCCGTTGAACAGCACCAGCGACGGATGCGGCGTCAGCCGTACGACATTCTCACGAGCCTCCGCTTCCATCTCCTCCCACAGCGGTGATTCCTCCGGATATGCGGCGCAGGCCAGCAGAAAGTCCTGCCACACCAGCAGTCCTCGCTCATCACAGGCCCGATAGAAGTCGTCGCTCTCATAGATTCCGCCGCCCCAGATTCGAAGCATGTTGATGTTGGCGGCGACTGCCTGGTCGAGGCGGCGTTCGATTCGATCAGCGCTGATCCGGGTTAGGAAATGATCATCAGGAATCCAGTTGGCCCCCTTCACGAACACTGACCTGCCATTGATCGAGAAAGTGAACCGGGTACCGATGCCGTCAGGGGAGGTATCCAGTTCGACTGTGCGGAAACCGATCCGTCGCTGCCAGCGGTCCAGCTCTTGATCATCGCTGGCTAACGTCAGCGAAAGATCTGCCAGTGGCTGCCTGCCATAGCCGACCGGCCACCAGACTGGCGCATCGGGCACATCAATAACGAGCGTGGCAGTCGTCGAGCCTGCGGCCGCGTAGCTTTCGGCACGCTGGCCGAGGATCTCCGCAGCCAGCGTCAGCGGTGCCTTCGAGTCGAGCCGCTCCAGCTGGATTCGCAGCTCGACCCGACCGGTGCCAGCGCTGTCGACTGTGACCAGCGGCAGTACCTGAGCCAGCCGGGCAACGCTCCAACGCTCCAGCCTCACCGGCTTCCATAGGCCAGCCGTACGCAGGTCGGGTCCCCAGTCCCAACCAAAGCTGCAGGCCATCTTGCGGATGAAATTGAACGGTGCGTTTGGGTACGCGCTGGGCCGGTCCCCGAGTCGTTGTCGTTCAGACTCGGCGTACGCAGTTGCGGAGTGAAGATCAACTTCAAGCTCGAGCGGAGAACCGGTGACGTACGGCGAGATGTCGAAGCGATACGAGCGGTGCATGTTGTACGTTCGACCGAGCTCAACCTTCTCCGCGCCTTCCCCCAGCCGTACGGTGCCGATGGTGTCGATGCCGTCGAAGATCAGATCGACCCGCTCTCCAGGACCGGGTGGCTGCGGAGCAAGATCATCAGAATTCAGCGTTGCCGCGTAACGCCAATCGATCTCATACATCCAGCGGAGCGCAGCTTCATTCCCATCAAGGTATGGATCAGGGATGACTCCGGCTGCTATTAAATCGGTATGCGCACAGCCCGGAACCTCTGCCGGATAGCTCCCCCGCACTAATCCTGAACGGTCGCCGCCAATGGCTTGGACGGTCCAGGCGGTGCGCAGTTCAGTGCGCAGCATCTCCTTCCAACACCAAGCTCAAGTCAGCTCGCCGGCCTGCTGCAGCTCTTCCTGCAAGTCGTGCAGCTCGATCTCCTCATGCAGCTTCGGCACGTCCGCAAGCAGGCGTTTGGTGTAGGGGTGCTGCGGGTTGAAGATCACCTCATCGGTCGGCCCCTGCTCAACCATCTCCCCGTTCTCCATCACCAGCACGCGGTCTGCCAAGTAACACGCTTGACCGATGTCGTGAGTGATGAACAGCACGGTCATGCCGAGCTGGTCGCGGAGATCCTTGAGGACGTTGAGAACGTTGACCCGGAGCGATGCATCGAGCATGGATGTTGCCTCGTCGGCAACGAGCATCTCAGGTTGCATCATGAGCGCTCGTGCGATCATGACCCGCTGCCGCTGACCGCCTGAGAGTTGGTGCGGATAGCGCTGTAGGACGCTGACGTCCATGCCGACGTAGCCGAGGGACTCCTCCAGACGCTCCTGGCCCACCTTCTTGCCAACCATCAACATCGAGCGCTCCAGCAGCTTGCCCACCGTGAAAAATTGGTTGAACGCGGCGAACGGATCCTGGAATACCGCCTGCACGTCGCGCCAGTACTCGGTGCGGGCTTTTCCCTTGAGTTTCGTGACGTCCTTGTCCAGGAAGATCAACTTGCCCGATGTGACGGGCATCAAGCCGAGGACCATCCTGGCCATCGTCGACTTACCCGAGCCGCTCTCGCCAACGATGCAGGTGACCTGTCCCTTCTCAAGGCCGAATGAGACATCCTTAACGGCCTGGACTTGGTTCTTGCCGTGACCGAAGGTCTTGACGACGTGCTCAGCCCGATAGATCTCTTCAGTCATGGGTGAATCACCGCCGGAGCGTCGAAGAGAGTGCGATCGAAACTGCTCATTCCCTCGATTCTGGCATTGGCGTACGCCGGTTCCGGCGCTAGCACCGAACTCATAAGCGCCTGCGTGTATGGGTGCTCAGGTCTTTCGACAACGATTTCGGTGGGTCCTAACTCAACGATTCGGCCCTGGTACATCACAGCAATCCTGTTTGCCGCGGTGCGCAGCACCGGAAGATCATGGGTCACGAAGATCACCCCGGACATGATCCTTTCCTTGAGCATCTCCAGCAGCATCTCGATCAAGATCTTCTGCGACGTCACATCGAGTGCAGAGGTCGGCTCATCGGCGACCAACAGCCGCGGATTGAGCAAGGTGCTGATGATCGTGACCGTGCGCTGCTTCATACCACCGGAAAGTTGATGCGGGTAAGCGTCGAGGACCCGGGCGGGAAGGCCTAACGTGGTAAGCCGGTCCCGGGCCCGGTCGAGTGCCTCTTCCTTGGAGATCTTCCCCTCGTGCGATCGCATCACGTCGTAGACCAAGTGGCGAATTCTCTTGGTGGGGCTGATCGAGTTCATGGCACCCTGCGGCAGCATGGAAACTACGGCCCCACGCCAGGTGCGCGGGATCTTGGCGTGACCACCGAGCTCTTGAACCTGCCCGTCGATCTCCAGCGTGCCCTGCTCCACATGCAATGGCGGTCGAGCGATCAGCGAGATGATCGAGCCGAGTGTGGTCTTGCCACTTCCCGATTCGCCAGCCAGCCCCAGAACCTCGCCCTCCTCGATCTTGATCGACACATCGTCGACGGCTACCACATCCTTGCCTTCGGTGTAATAGACGCCGCGGATGTTCTCCGCATTGACCAGGGTGCCCATCAGCGCCCCTCCCCTCGACCTGCCGAAACTGGTGTCTCCAAGAAGCCACCGCTGCCGACCGGACCGGCGTCCTCGGCCTCGACCGGCGCCTCGAGCTCGGTACCTTCCTTAACGGCCTTCTTGCGCGCCGCCCGACCCCGACGTAGCCGCGGGTTGAACACCTCATTGAGGCTGGACTGCAACAGCAGCAAGGAGAAAACGATCAAGGTCAGCATGAGCGTCGGTGGGATGAAGGCCCACCAAGCTCCGGTCCGCACCGACCCCCACTGAATGGCCCAGTAAAGCATCGTGCCCAGGCTGGTCGTATTGGAGGCGCCCAAGCCGAGCATGCTCAGCGTGGACTCGAACAAGATGGCCCCGGAGATCTGCAGGATGCAGGCCATGACGACATACGAGAGCAGGTAAGGCAGCACGTCGCGGCCCAGGATTGACCAGAACCCGGCCCCGGAGAGCTTGGCCACGTCGATGTGTTCGCGGGTTCGGATGCTGCTGGACTGCGCGCGTACCGCGCGCGCGACCCAGAACCATCCGGTAAACCCAATCACCAGTGCCAAGGTGTACAGGTTCCGTTGCGGCAACGACACCGAAACCAAGATCACGATAACGAGGACGGGGATCGCCAGGCCGACGTTCACAATGGCGCTCAGCACATCGTCCACCCAGCCTCCGCGGTAGCCGGCGACTAGACCGACCAACAGCCCGATGGCGGTTCCAATCAGACCGGCCAACAGCCCAACGATCAGCGAAGTCCGAGTGCCGTAGACCAGATTGGAGATGACGCTCTGGCCCTCATTGTCCGCTCCCAGGAGAAGCGGGCCGCAGCACTTCGGCTCCTCGTACAACCCTCCGACGGTGGCATCCGGGTTGGTCGACACGATCAGGGGTCCGATGAACCCGACCGCGAGCACGAAGGCCACTAGTACGACTGCCACCCAAAACCTAGGACTCAGTCCACGTAAGCTCATCAGCGCTCTCCGCTCTGCACTGCCCGTATCCGGGGGTCGATGAAGCCGGTGATGATGTCAGCGGCGAGGTTGAAGATGAGCACGGCGATCGTGATTAACAGAGTGATCGCCGAAATCACCGGGTAGTCGTTCTGGCCGATGGCGGCGAACAGCAAGCTGCCGAGGCCAGGGTAGGAAAACACCAGCTCGGTGATTAGGCCGCCGGTGATGAGGGCGGCAATGGACAGCGCCAGGCCCGTGAACTGCGGCAGCATGGCATTGCGGAAGATATAGCGGACCGTGTGGCCCTCCTTCACACCGAGGCCACGGTTGTAGTTGACGTAGTCCGAGCCGAGTTCGTAAATAGCCATGGACCGCATGCCGACCGCCTGGCCTCCGATGAAGACCAGGACGAGTGACCAGAACGGTAACCAGAAGTAGGTAATGGCATCACCAAAGAACGCCAAGGAGAATTCGGGCGTCAAGCCGAAGGAGTACGCCCCACCGATCGGCAGGATGCCTAACTTCACCCCAACTAGGAAGAGCAGGATGATGGCCAGCGCAAACGGCGGAACGCTGGAGAGGAACAGCGAGCCGATGAATGCGCCCCGGTCCAGCCAGCCGCCCTTGAACGCCGCCAGCGCCCCGAGCAGGTTGCCAACAATCCAACCGACAATGATCGCCGGAAGCATGATCGCGATACTCCAGGGCAGAGCCGCTCCGATCAAAGAACCGACCGATGCCGGATAGTTCGCGAAGGAGGTGCCCAGGTCACCCTGGAACACATTGCCAACATAAATAAAGAACTGCTGCCACAAGGGCTTATCGAGGCCGAACTCTTGCATGTAGTGCTCGTGAATCTGCTGCAGTTGTTCGCCTCCGGTGCCCCCGCCCTGGGCAAGCCGGCCGATGATGGCATCGACCGGGTTGCCCGGGATGAGGCGAGGGAGGAGGAAATTCAGCAATAGGGCCACGATGAAGACCACCAGGGTCCACGCGACCTTCCGACCGATATATCTCGCTAGCGCCATAGTTGCCGCCTTCCCTCCTTTGCGTTAGATGAGGTTCTGTATCAGGTCCCGATCTTCTTGATCTTGAATAGCCACTGGATGCCCGCGCTCATGAACATAGGTGGAGCGTACGGGTTCTCTTCGGTCGGGAAGTTCTCCCAGTTGCTTGCATTGAACTCGTAGAACTGCAGCGGACGGTACATCAGCGGCACTACCGGCACATTCGCGCGATAAATCTTGTCGAGCTCGGCGTAGGCTGTCTTGGCCTCGGCGTCCGACTTCGCTGCTGCCGCGGTGTCCAACAGGGCCGGCACATTCGGGTCCTTGAAGCGGTTGTAGTTCCAGAAGGCGGTCTTGCCGTAAGCCGGTACTCCCCGGTCGTCGAGGGCGTCCCGGAAGCGAACCCAGGGGCTGGCCGGGGTGACGCCGGTGTAGGAATACATGGCAGTGTCGAAGTCGCCGTTCTGCAACCTGGACAACATCGTCGGGGCCTGAGGGAACTCGGTGCTGATGTCGATACCCACTTCCTTCACCGACTTGGCCACGATCTCGCAGGCCGTGTTCCAGTCGGTCCATCCGGTCGGGGTGATCAACTTCCAACCACCGAGCTTGGTGCCGTCCGGCAGCTCGTAAATGCCGTCTGAGCCCTTCTTGGCTTTGAGTTCGCCCTCCAAGATCTCGACAGCCTTAGCAGGATCGAACTTCCAGCCCTCTGCCTGCACCGCGGCGGAGTCGTAGAACTTCGACTCGAAACCCGTCGGAATAATGAGGCTGGCGTTCGCCGGGTCGGAGTAGTCCGACATAGCGGTGGTCGCAATGTTCGGGTAATCGATAGCGTGGGCGATGGCCAGGCGCACCTTTGGGTTCTCCAAGCCCGGCTTGTTTAGGTTGAAGATCAGCAACGGGATTTGGCCTGGAATGTGATAAGGCTTCCGCTTCATCCAGGTACTGACCGGTTTGCCGGCCTCCCACATCTTCCAGATCTGAGCGGTGAACTGCTGGCTGACATCGATCTCACCGCTCTCCAGCTTGAGATCGCCGTCATTGTTGCTCTTGAAGATCGGGTGGTTGATGGTCGTCATCGGCGGGGTCCCGAACGCGGTCTTGCCCCAATAGTTGTCGTTTCGCTTCAGGTTGACCTGAGTCTGGTCAGCCTTATCCAGCAAGAACGGACCAGAGCCGACCGGTTTCATGTTTGTCTCGGCTGGGATCTTGTCCGGAGAGACACTGCCCCAGACCGCCTTGGGCAGGATTTGGGTGTTGACGATGAAGTTCTTCACAAAGATCGGGTTGTACGGCTTGGACTTCAGCTTGAACTCAACGGTGCGTGGATCCGTGGCCGTAATCGAGTCGACGTACTGCCACACCGTGGAGTACCTCACCGAGGCCTCCTTGGCGAGCTCGAAGGTGAAGACAACATCGTCAGCGGTGAGCTCGGATCCGTCGGACCACGTGGTGCCGTCCTGCAGCGGCAGCACCATGGTTTGGTCATCGGGCTGCTGGAGCTCCTTGGCAAGCCCCGGGGTGAGCGAACCATCGATGAGATTGAAACGGATCATTGTCTCGTAGATCAGCTGGCTGTGGTCCCAGTTCGTGGGCCACGCAGGGGAGGCCGAGAGCGGGTTGAAGCTCTGCGGCGGACCCCACTGGAAGCCGGCAATGAACATCGTCTCACCGGCCGCCCCGGCGCGACCCTTCGCAGCTTGGCCGGCGGAGCTTCCGGTTTGGGCGGTGCCGCAGGCCGTTACTCCCAGGCCGAGCGCCGCACCGCCGATGGCCAGGCCGGTCAAGGTGAGGAAGTTTCGGCGGCTGGGAGTCCAGTTGGTCCTCCAGTCGGCTCCGCTGCTGGCCGTCTGCATTGACGGCTCAATCTCGTGAATGTCGTTCATTCTTTCCTTCCTTGAGTGAGTGGTGCCAGGCACGACCGGTCAAAGGACGACCAATGTCGGCGGTGGCTTTTGCCGCGCAAAATAAGGCGCGTACAGATGGTGAATGGATTGCGAGGCCTGGAGCAGCGCTGCTTGGACTATCACCGTCCCATAGGCGGATTTGCCTCACTGCCTCGCCTCGCTCTCAGCAAGAACTCAGACTCAAACCCATCACGTTCGTTACCCAGAATCAACGCTGGTTACTCGTACGTAGCCGGATTGTTGTGGTTGATCGTCGCACTCCGGAGGCCCCCCGTAAAGAGCCTCCCGCGTCTGCCGCCGATCTTTCGGCAAGGAGCCCAACTCGTTGCAAACAAGGGCTTTTTCAGGTTCCGCAGTGGCGCCATCAAGCTTCCCTCTGTGAAGGTCCTCCGCCTTGTCGCCGCGCGCCCGACTGCAAGCTATGCGGAGCGTATGCACGGCAGCAGTCGACTGTCAACGGCGGTAGCGAACCTAATTCAAGATCGATAACTGCGGCTACGATCGAGCTGTGACGACCGCGTCACCGCAGTTCGGACCTGAGGTCCTGACTGTCGGAGCCGGTGAACCGGGTGGAGTATCGCGGCGGGGCAGATTCATACTCGTCGCGATAGTCATTGTGCTGCTGGCCGGACTTCTGGCGTGGCGGTTCTGGCCGACCCCGGCGCCGCTGTTCACCCTTAATGATCTTCGAGGCGTGTATGCCGGCATGGTGCGCCACGACGGGACCAGTCACGCGTCGGTCATCAACCCGCGGCTAAACAGCGGACAGGAGGGATACATCCTCCCAGCGGCCTGCCAGCCGCTATTCGAGGCGACGGTCCTGAATCGGCCCCCGCGTGACGCTCTGGACGGAGTCGGCACCTTTTGGGACATCGATCGCTCCTCGGTATCGCTATTCACCTACCGGTTCGCAGATGTGGAGAGCGCTGACCGCGAGTTCCAGCGGCTCGCAGCGGTGCTTGAGAACTGCCGGGACGTTCCAGTGCAAGTTCACGCCCGTCCAGCCAGCAGAGGCATGCTCACGCTGACGCCGTTGATCCTCGACAGCAATGCACCCCAGCAGATGGCCTATGTCCTCACCACCAATGACGGCACCAAGCTGGCGGTTCACACTCTCGCATTCAGTAATACGGTCAGCTGGCAGTTCCGCTATGTGCCGCCTCTCGATACCTATCTGCCGGTAACGGCCCAGCAGCTTATGGACTCGCTGACAGTGCAGATGCGAGCGGTACAGGACCTGATTCGCTAGCTCAGCATTCACCCCCGCCGGGTGATGACCAAAACCACGCCGTAATGCGACTCTTCGATCACGGGGGCCTATGCCGCTGTGCCCGGGAGCATGACGCGCGGCGAGGAACAGCAAACATCCTCGAGGAGGCCTCATGAGCGAACCGCTTGCACCTGAAGATCTGCCTGGTCCTCCAGGACTACCCGTCCTCGGCAACGTTCGAGCCATCGATATGGCGCAGCCGATCGAAAGCGTGACGTCCTTGGCTCGCGAATACGGGCCGATCTTCAAGCTGACCACGCCTAAGGGGATCTCGCTAGTGGTGTCCGACCTCGACCTGGTTTCGGAGATATGCGACGACGCTCGCTTCGACAAGGTGATCACCGCGGGTCTGTCGATCTTGGCCGAGGGCCCGGTTGATGCTGGCCTCTTCACCGCCCAGACCGATGACCCCATGTGGGCCCGCGCGCACGGCATATTGATGGCGCCGTTCAGCATGCAGGCGATGCGGGACTACATGCCGGCAATGATCGACATAGCGGATCAGCTGATGAACAAGTGGGAACGACTCAATCCTGGCGAAGAGATCGATGTCCCGGCCGACATGACACGGCTGACTCTCGACACGATCGCGCTGTGCGGTTTCGGTTACCGGTTCAATTCGTTCTATCGCGACACACCGCATCCATTCGTCCAGGCGATGATCCGGGTGCTCGACGAATCGCAGGGGCGCACTCGGCAGATTCCGATCCAGACTCGGCTCAAAATCAGTGCACAGCGGCAGTTTGAAGAGGACCAAGCCTTCATGGCTGACCTCGTGGATGATCTGATCCGCAAACGCCGCGCGATGGGTGATGCCGCGGACAACAGCGACCTGCTCGGCCGGATGATCACTGGGGTCGACAAACAAACCGGCCTGACCCTGCCGGACGAAAACGTCCGCGCCCAGTGCATCACCTTCTTGGTCGCGGGCCATGAGACAACCAGCGGACTGCTGTCATTCGCTCTCTACTTCCTGCTCGAGCACCCGGAGTACCTCCAAAGAGCGCGTGAGGAAGTTGATCGGGTACTCGGCGGCACTCTGCAGCCGACCTTCGAGCAGGTGCACGAGCTGACTTACGTACGGCAGGTTCTCGATGAGGCGTTGCGGCTGCGGCCAACGGCGTCGGGATTTAGGCGCCACGCGAAGGAGGACACGGTGATCGGTGGCGGGCGCTACGCGATCCCGAAGGACGTGCCGCTGATGGTCTGGTCCCCGATGTTGCACCGTGACAAAACCGTCTGGGGCGAAGACGCCGAGGAGTTCAACCCCGACCACACCACCCCGGAGCGGATGAGCGCAATCCCGCCAAACGCGTACAAGCCGTTCGGCACCGGGCAACGGGCCTGCATAGGGCGGCAGTTTGCCCTGCAGGAAGCAGTCCTGGTACTGGGCATGCTGCTGCAACGGTTCGAGATGATCAAGGACCCGACCTACCAGCTGCACACCAAAGTGACCCTGACCGTCAAGCCGGCCGATTTCTTCATTGAGGTGCGACGTCGTGCAGATCGGCCGATTGACAGAGCTGAGCCGGCCGCGGCGGCCTCGACAACTCAAAGCAAGCCCCGAGCCATAAGCAATGCGCACCACACACCGCTGGCGGTGTTGTTTGGGTCGAACCTGGGAACCGCAGAAGGCATCGCCACTCGCCTCGCGCAGGAGGCAACTGACGGCGGGTACGAGGTGACGCTGGGCTCGCTCGACGACTACGTCGAGCAGCTGCCGGCCAAAGCAGCAATCATTGTTTGCTCCTCCTATAACGGGCTGCCACCGGACAATGCCGTCAAGTTCCACCATTGGGTCAACGAGGCTGGGCCAACGGCATTAGAGGGCTTGTCATTCACAGTCTTTGGTTGCGGCAACACCGAGTGGGCGACGACGTACCAGGCGGTGCCCACTGAGCTGGATGCGGGACTCGAACAACACGGTGCCACTCGCATTCATCCCCGGGGCGCGGGTGACGTACGCGGCGACTTCGATGCCGCGTACCGCAACTGGCACGACACGCTCTGGAAAGACATCGGGGCCGCCGTGGGCGTTGATGCGACCCACGAGAAGGATGAGAGCCAGCCGAGGCTGTCGATCACAGTGACGAATCGCCAGGTCACCAATCCTGTGATCATGTCTTATCACGCGCAGGCGGCAGTCGTGCGCGACAATCAAGAGCTGCTTGGCCCCAACGCCGGCCGTTCCACACGGCACCTTGAGATCGCCCTGTCGAACGGGATTCGTTATAAGGCAGGCGATCACTTGGGAGTGCTGCCGCGTAACAACATCAATCTCATCCGACGCGTCATGCTGCACTTTGGTCTGGACGCCGGCTCTTACCTCACGATCATCCCCAACCGCGGCAGCCATACTCACCTGCCCACCGACGAGCCAGCCCCGCTACTCGGCGTCCTGGGCAGTTGCGTCGAACTTCAAGATCCGGCAACCCGCGGCGACATCGAGGTGATGGCTCGCTACACCAGTGATCCGGAGCAACGGGCCTCGCTTGAGGGTCTGGTTGGCGACGACGACACATCGCAAACCAGATTCCGGAATGAGGTGCTTGGGCGTGGCCGTTCTTTGCTCGGCCTGCTTGAGGACTACCCGGCCTGCGACATGCCGTTCGAAGTGTTCCTCGACCGGCTGCCACCGCTGCGGCCCCGGTACTATTCCATCTCCTCCTCGCCCCTGGTCAGTCCTGACACGTGCAGTATCACCACTGGAGTGTTGCGCGGGCCGGCCCGATCTGGGATCGGCGAATTCAGTGGGGTCTGCTCCAGTTACCTCGAGTCGAACGCTCCGAACAGCACGGTCTTTGCTTTCGTACGCGAGCCAACGATCGCCTTCCGGCCGCCGGATGATCCGCAGCAGCCAATGATCATGATCGGTGCCGGGACCGGGCTTGCACCCTTCCGCGGCTTTTTGCAGCAGCGGGCGGCGCAGCGAGCAAACGGCGCTGACGTCGCAACTTCCTTGCTGTTCTTCGGCTGCCGCACCTCCGAGGACGACTATCTCTACCGAGATGAGTTGAGCCGCTACGAGGCGGACGGCGTAGTCAAAGTGGATGCCGTGTTCTCCCGCGAGGGCAATTCACAACGGCGGTATGTCCAGGATGCGATCGTCCAGCGAGCGGATGAGGTCTGGAATCTCATAGCGAACAAGAACGCCAATATCTATGTGTGCGGCAACGCCAACACCATGGCGCCGGGCGTCCGCACCGCACTTATCCAGGTGTTCCGCATGAATACCGGCGCCTCGATGGACGGCAACAACTGGCTCGCCGGATTGCGTGCCGACGGCCGCTTCCTGGAAGACATCTGGGGAGGCTGATCATGGCCGAGCCCCAGCTCACCGAACCTCGAGCGAAACCAAACCGTCGCGCCGAGCGGCGGGCGGCACAGTCTCCGACGGTAAAGCTCGCCCGGCTATCGAGCCTGACGGGCATCCTCTTTGCGGTGCTCTTTGTGGTCGCCTTGGTTCTGGTCCACACGACGCCCACGTTGTCTGCCTCGGACGCGGATATCACCGCCTTTTACAACAGCAGCAGCACCGCGCTTGTCACCGTCGGCCTCTATCTCATCCCAATAGGCGGAATCGCGTTCCTCTGGCACGCGCACGCCACCCGGCTGCTCATCAAGTCACGCACACCGTCGCCGTCGGCCATTCCGGATGGGTTGCAGCTGGTATCCGGGATTCTCTTCGTCGTTCTACTCTTCGCCGGGACGGCATCGGCTGGCGCTGTTGCGTTACTGAAGGATCTGACCAATGCTCCGCTGCCCTCGCCCGACTTCGTCAGAGGCATGCTCGCGGTCGGCTATGGAATGGTCTTCATCTATTCACTTCGCGGTGCGGGCATGTACGTGCTGACCACGACGACTCTGTTCCGCCAAGCCGGGATCATGCCCAAATGGTTAGCCCTCGCGAGCTATCTGTTGGCGGCTTTCCTGCTGCTGAGCACGCTGATGCACCCAGCAGCCATGCTCCTCTTCCCCGCATGGGTCATTATCGCCGGCCTAGCGGTTTTCATCCGGGCCGGTCGCGTCGCCGAACCGCCCCCATCCGAACGGCAAGCATCCGAAAGGCAATCCGCATGACCACATCGCCAGGCGTTGAGAATCGCACAACTGCACCGTTGACCGTTGACGACATTCCTGGCCCCAAGGGCAAGCCAATCGTCGGCAACATGTTCGACGTACCCCCTGAACGCACGATCATCACGCTGATGGAGCTGACCCGCGAGTACGGTCCGATGATCCGATTGCGCACCCCGGCCGGTGATCGGTTCGCGGCGTCCGGCCTCGCAATGATCGACGATCTGTGCGACGACGAACGATTCGACAAGCTCGTCGGAGACGGTCAGAAGGCGGTCCGAAGCTACGGCCGGAGCGCCGGATTGTTCACCTCCGACACCGATGACCCGAACTGGTCGAAGGCCCACAACATCTTGCTGCCCAACTTCAGCCAGCAGGCAATGCGGGACTACGTGCCGATGATGAACGACATCGCGACGCAGTTGATGCAAAAGTGGGAGCGGTTGAATCCGGGCGAACCGGTCGACGTCACCGCCGACATGACCCGGCTCACCCTCGACACCATCGCGCTGTGCGGCTTCGGCTACCGCTTCAACTCCTTCTATCGCGACACCCTGCATCCGTTCGTCGAGGCCATGTACGGCGTGTTGGGAGAAAGCCAAAGACGCGCCCGGGCACTGCCCATCCAGACCAAGCTCCGGCGCGGCGCTACCCGGAAGCTGATCGAGAACTACCGCTATATGGAGGGCGAAGTTCAGCAGATCATCGACGAGCGTCGGCGCAGTGGGAACGTCGAAGATCACAAAGATTTGCTCAGCCGCATGCTGACCGGGGTGGACAAGCGGACCGGTGAGAAGCTGAGCGACGACAACATTGTGGCCCAGTGCCAGACCTTCCTGATTGCCGGTCACGAAACCACCAGCGGTCTGCTCTCCTTTGCCATCAGCTTTCTGATCAAGCATCCCGAGGTCGTCGCCCGTGCTCAGGAGGAGGTGGATCGCGTTCTCGGCACGGATACCTCGGTGCTGCCCACCTACCAGCAAGTGCTAGGCCTCACTTACGTCAATCAGATCCTCAGCGAAACCCTACGGTTGTGGCCGACTGTGGCGGGGTTCACGCGCTACCCGTACGAGGACGCCATGGTCGGGCCGTACTTGATGCCGAAGGGATCCTCAATTACCGCGATAACGATCATGCTCCACCGCGACCCGAGCGTCTGGGGCGAGGACGCCGAGGAGTACAACCCTGACCACTTCCGCCCCGAGACACGGTCGCAACTTCCACCTAACGCATTTAAGCCGTTCGGTTCAGGCCAGCGGGCTTGCATCGGGCGCCAGTTCGCTATGCAGGAAGCGATGCTCGTCCTCGGCATGCTGCTGCAGCGCTTTGAGTTCGTGGATTACCTGAACTATGAGCTGAAGGTCAAAGAGGGTCTGACGATCAAGCCCGATGGCTTGTTCATCAAGATCAAGCAGCGCCCCGGTCGAACCACCGGAACCGCGCCGATCGCGATCACCACCGCACCGACCGACGGGCAAGCCGCAGAGCCCAAGGCGCGCCCACAGCGGACAGGCGAGGGACACAACACCCCGCTTATGGTGCTGTTCGGGTCCAATCTAGGGACTGCCGAGGGCATCGCCACTCGGATCGCTCAGGACGGGTCAGACCGTGGTTACGCGGTGACATTGGGCGCTCTGGATGATCACACGGGCGAGCTGCCGCACGAGGGAGCGCTGGTCGTAGTATGCGCCTCGTACAACGGCAAGCCGCCAGACAATGCTGAGCGCTTTTGCCGCTGGATCACCGATTCTGGAACTCCCTCCGATGCCGGATCTGGCTTGGCCTATTCGGTCTTCGGGTGCGGCAACATGGACTGGGCTTCGACATACCAGGCTGTACCAACGCTGGTCGATGCCCAGCTTGAGGCTCACGGTGCCCACCGGATCCATGATCGCGGCGAGGGAGACGCACGCTCTGACTTCGACGGTCAGTTCTCCGAGTGGTACCAGGGCCTGTGGTCATCACTCGCCAACGGACTCGGGCTCGGCGCTGAGTCGACAACGGCGTCCACTACCGAGCCGCGGCTACGCCTCACGATGGAGAACAAGCAGACGACCAACCCCGTCGTGATGTCCTACCGCGCTCATCCGTCGTTTGTGCTAACCAACCGAGAACTGCTCCAAAACGGCCAGTCCGATATTGACTCGAGGTCAGCACGCCATATCGAGCTCGAGTTGCCGGCCGGAATGGAGTATCAGACCGGTGATCATCTCGGCGTCCTTCCGCGCAACAACGTCGAGCTGATCCGGCGGGTGATGGCTCGGTTCGGTCTCGATGCGGGGACGTACGTCACCATCAACCCAACCGGCGGCGGCACCTACACGCATCTTCCGCTGGGAGAGCCCGCGCCACTGCTGGGCATCCTCGGAGCCTGTGTTGAGTTGCAGGACGTTGCAAGCCGTAATGATCTTGCTGTGCTCGCTCGATACGCGAGTGATCCTGATCAAGCGGCTGAGCTAAATACCATGTCCGGCCTGGACGATGCCGGCCGTGAGGCCTACCGCGAGAAAGTGGCAACACGGCGGCGATCGGTACTGCAGCTGCTGGACGACTACCCCAGCTGTGACCTGCCGTTCAATGTTTACCTGGAGCTGCTGCCACCAATGCGGCCGCGCTACTACTCCATTTCCTCTTCCCCTGCGGTCGCGACTACGTGCCATATCACGGTAGGTGTGTTACATGGCCCGGCCCGAAGCGGGGACGGATACTTCAACGGGGTTGCCTCCAACCACCTCGCGAGCAGCATGGAGAACAGCACGCAGTTCACCTTTGTTCGCAAACCGACCATCCCGTTCCGCCCGCC
>Ga0081538_10000881_pt1 | contig 32414 bp, 27 predicted proteins | sample TabmetS5T2R1_FD_71022 | JGI IMG/M metagenome (GOLD analysis project Ga0081538, IMG submission 71022) | Tabebuia heterophylla rhizosphere microbial communities from the University of Puerto Rico - S5T2R1 | ecosystem: Host-associated > Plants > Roots > Rhizosphere ...
TCCGCTCCTCCCACGACCCTGATGAAGAAGTAGGCCGTGAAGAACGCTCCGAAGAGCATGATCTCGGAGATGATGAAAAGCAGCATCCCGAGGAACTGCGCCTCGACGCGCGAGGAGACGTTGGCCGGCGGCGGCCCGTGGTGGTCGTCGTGGGCGGTGGGGGCGGCGACCGAAGCGGATTCCATCAGGCGGTCTCCCCGCTCACGATGTGCTCGACCGGCTTACCGGTCGAGGCCTCGACCCGCCCGATCAGATCGGTGCGCATCCAGCCCGAGCGCGTCTCCGGGAAGGTGGAGATGACGATGTCATCGGGCCCGTAGAACTGCAGGGCGTTCTGGATCGCCGTGTAGGGATCGGGATGGACGACCTGCCCGATCGCCTCGAGCCCGGCGTCCTGCAGCTCCTGCAGCGTGTGAGCGAGGCGCTCGTGGGCGTCGCCGGCGTCGTCGCCGTTGCCCGAGGCCGGGCAGATCACGATGAAGCGCCGCGGCTCATCGGCCGCCTTGCGCTTGAGCGCGTCGAGCAGCTCCTGGCCGCCGACCGTCTGGTTGGCGACAACGAGCGTGCGCTTGACGTCGTCGCGCTCTGAGTCGAGGTCGACCACCACGTGCTCCACGTGGCGGCTGGTGGCGCGCGCGAGCCGGTCGACGAGCCCCTGGCGCAGCCAGCCCGAGCGCGTCTCGGGATGCGTCGAGACGACGATCTCGTCGTAGTCCTGCTCGCCGAGCGCGTCCATGACGGCCGAATACGGGTCCGGATCCATGATCTCGCCGGTGGCCTCGATGCCCGCCTCGTGCAGCAGCGCGAGCGTCATCTCGAGGCGGTTCTGCGCGGCGTCGCGGGTGTGCTCGTCGTGCACCACGAAGCCGTGCTTCGGCTCGTTCTGCGGGCAGATCACGTGGACCTGGATGTCCTCGTCGCCGCCGGCCCGGCGCTTGACCGCATCGATCAGCGGCCGCCCGGCCACAGTCTCGTTGGCGACTACGAGGATCCGCTTCATCTAGCTAGGTGTTGGTCGGCGGAGGAGCGCCGCCTCCGCCCGCCGGGGCCGGTACCGCGGCCGGTTTCTTCTCCTTGAACACCGCGTGCACCGCGCCGGGGACGCCGTACTCGTAGGGGCCGCCGACCACGGTCGGGATCTCGTCGAAGTTGAACACAGGCGGCGGCGAGGACACCTGCCACTCGATCGAGTGCGCGCGCCACGGGTTGCCGGGCGCGGCCGGGCCGTGCCGCCAGGAGGTGACCATGTTGTAGAGGAAGATCAGGAACGACAGGCCGAAGATGAAGGCTGAGATCGAGATGATCGCGTTCCAGGTCGCGAACTGCTCGGCGTAGTCGGCCACCCGCCTCGGCATGCCGTCGATGCCCACGAGGTGCATCGGGCCGAAGGTGAGATTGAAGAAGATGAACGACATCCAGAAGTGGATCCGCCCGAGCGTCTCGTCGTACATCCGGCCGGTCATCTTCGGGAACCAGTGGTAGAGCCCGGCGAAGATCGTGAACACCGAGCCGCCGAACAGCACGTAGTGGATGTGGGCGACGATGAAGTACGTGTCCGACACGTGGATGTCGAACGGCACGACGGCGAGCATGATGCCGCTGATCCCGCCCAGGGTGAACATCGTGATGAAGCCGAGCGCGAACAGCAGCGGCGTTCTGAGATGGATCACCCCTCTCCAGAGCGTCGCCAGCCAGGAGAAGATCTTGATGCCCGTCGGGACGGCGATGAGCATCGTCGTGATCATCATCGGTATTCGCAGCCAGCTCTGCATGCCGGACACGAACATGTGATGCGCCCAGACCGTGAAGCCGAGGATCACGATCGCCACCAGTGAGAAGGCCATCATGCGGTAGCCGAACACCGGCTTGCGGGCGTGCGTCGAGATGACCTCGCTGATGATCCCGAAGCCGGGCAGCATCATGATGTAGACGGCTGGGTGCGAGTAGAACCAGAAGACGTGCTGGTACATGAGCACGTCGCCATTCGCCGCCGGGTCGAAGAACTGCGTCCCGAGCGTGCGGTCGAGCAGCACCATGAACTGCGAGCCGGCGATGAACGGCGTGGCGATCACGACCAGCAGCGAGGTCGTGAAGTTCGCCCACACGAGCAGCGGCATGCGCCAGAACGTCATGCCCGGCGCGCGCATGGTGATGATCGTGACCAGGAAGTTGAGCGCCGTCGCGATCGACGAGGCGCCCGCGAACTGCACGCCGATCGTGAAGAACTGCTGGCCTAGCGGCGTCTCGGTGGAAAGCGGCGCGTAGGCCGTCCAGCCGGTGGCGAAGGCGCCGCCCTCGGCGAAGTACGACGCCAGCATCATCACGCCGCCGATCGGCAGCATCCAGAACGACAGGGCGTTCAGGCGCGGGAACGCCATGTCGGGCGCGCCGATCATCAGCGGGATCACGTAGTTCGCGATCCCGGCGAAGACCGGGATGATGAACAGGAAAATCATGATCGAGGCGTGGACCGAGAACAGGCCGTTGAAGGTGTTCGGGTCCACGAACTGCGTGCCGGGCTGGGCGAGCTCCGCGCGCATCAGCATCGCCATCAGGCCACCGGCGATGAAGAAGAACATCGTCGTGACGATGTATTGGATGCCGATGACCTTGTGATCGGTGTTGACGCGGAAGTAGTCCTTCCACGAGTGGGCGCCGTGGCCGGAGTGGTCCTCCGGGATCGTCGGCGCCCCCGACGCCCAGCGGAACCAGTAGTCGAAGCAGCCGATGCCGACGAGGTAGCCGAGCGGCGCGGCGATCAGCGCGCCGACGGTGACGATCGCGTTCCAGTCGACGACCGGGTCCCAGCCGTAGAGCGCGCGCACCGCGACGACCAGGCCCATGCCGAAGGCGAACCCGACCACCGTGCCGAGGGCAGCGCGATACCAACCAGGTGCGAAGAGCTTCTGGGTGAGGGTCATTCCTGCGACTCCAGAAGGTACTTCACGAGGGCGTCGAGCTCCTCAGGTGAGAGCTTGTCGCCGAAGTCGGTGGGCATGACGCCATCCGGGAAGCCCTGCTCCACCTCGGCGGACGGGTCGACGATCGACTGACGCACGAAGGCCGCCCTGGTGTTCTGGAGCTTGTCCAGGTCCGGGCCGACCGTCCCAGAGGCGTTCGCCGCCGCCAGCGTGTGGCAGGAGCCGCAGCCCTGCGCGGTGAAGATCTCCTCGCCCTGCGCCGCCGCGCCGCCACCCCCGCCGCCGCCCTGGCCGCTGTCGCCCTCCGGCGCCCCGCCCCCGCCCTCCCGAGCCTGGCGGCGCGCCCAGCGATCGAAGTCGTCGGCCGGCAGCACGCGCACGAACTGCCGCATCGTCGAGTGGCCGAGGCCGCAGAGCTCCGCGCATACCACCTCGTAGTTGCCGACACGGTCGGGCGTCAGCCGGATCTTCGTGGTGAGCCCGGGCACCGCGTCCGACTTGAGCCGGAACTCAGGCACCCAGAACGAGTGGATGACATCCCTGCTCTTGATGCGGAAGTCGACCGGGCGGTCCAGCGGCAGCACCAGCTCCGCGGAGTTCAGGTTCTGCTGCGGGTACTCGAACGTCCAGGTGAACTGCTGGCCGGTCACGTTCACGACCAGCTCGTCCTGCTGCTTCGCCTCGATGTCGTCGAGCACGATCCAGCCGTAGATCGCGAGCGCCGTGACCATGATGAACGGGATCGTCACCCAGACGATCTCGAGCCGCGTGTTGCCGTGGATCGGCGGCCCGTCGCCCATGTCGCCGGGCTTAGCGCGGAAGCGAACGACGGAGTAGATCGCGATCGTCATCACGAGGACGAAGACCGGGACCGAGCAGATCAGGAGCACGTCGTAGAGGGTGTCGATCTGGTCGGCCGCGCCGGACGCGTCCGTGGGGAACCAATCGATCAGGAGGGTGATGGCGATCCCGATCAGCGAGGCGAAGACGCCGATCGCCAGCATCCGCCCGACGGGGTGCTTCTCCCCGGCGATGCGCGGATCGGTCTCGGGCGGGCCCTTGGCCGTGTCCTGCGAAACCGGCTCCCTCGTGCTCACAGGCGCGCACTTTATTTGACGGACCCGCTGGCGTGCGACGCGCCGGGTTCAGGCGGCGAGGCGGCCGTTCGAGCGCCGGAAGGCTGACGGCGGCGCCCCGTGGCTGCGCCGAAAGGCCTTCGCGAATTGGGCCGCCTGGCGGTAGCCGACGGCGGCCGCGACCTCCTGGACGGACAGCCGCCCATCGTGCAGCAGCTCGGCCGCCCGCGACATGCGGATGCGCTGCAGTTCGCGCCGGAAGCTCGTGCCACCGACCTCCGAGAAGGAGCGCTGGAGCTGACGCCGGGACGTTGCGATCTGACGCGCCACGCGGGTGAGGCAGAGCTCCTCATTCCAGTAGTCCCGCTCGATCACCCTGAGCGCGTCGAAGTACAGCTCGCTCCGCCTGTGCACGGTCGAATCTCGCACTTCGCCACGGGATACGCCCTGGAAGCGCGGGCGGATCATCGATACGCTGCTTATGCCGATCGTCACTAACGTGGGAAGGGGCTGCATGCAGGTACGCGCAGGGATGAGTGACGTGGTCCTCACCGTCCACCCCGGGCACACGCTGCGCGACGCCGCGCGCGCGATGACCGAGCGCGGGGTCGGGGCGGCGGTCGTGATCGACCCCGAGCAGCCGGGGCCGGGGATAATCACGGAGCGGGACGTGCTGAGCTCGATCGGGAAGGGGGAGGATCCGGACAGCGAGCGCGTGGCCGACCATCTCTCCGCCGGGCTCGTGTTCGCAGCGCCGGACTGGTCGCTCGAGCGGGCCGCCGAGGCAATGGTGCGCGGCGGCTTCCGCCATCTCGTCGTGGTCGACGGCGGCGAGATGACAGGGGTCCTCTCGATGCGCGACATCGTGCGCTGTTGGGTGTCGGACGGCGCGACGAGCGAGCTGCCGTCCGACCTGAACGCAGCCACAGGCTGACCTGGCTCAGCTCAGTCGTGCTCGAGCGGTAGCTCGGATATCTCCCGGCGCGTCTCGCGGATCCAGATCCAGATGGCTACGAGCGCGATGACCGCGCCGATCACGACCATCACGACGTTGATCACGATCCCGCAGATGGCAATTGCCAGGCCCGCGGCGGTGGCGACGGGCAGGTAGGAGGGGCCCGGAAGGTGGATCAATTCGCCGGGCGGGTCCGGCGTCTCGCGCGGGAGCCGGGTCTCCTCCGCCATCAGTAGATGAGCCCCACGACCCAGGCGAGCGCGAAGACGATCAACGAGATCGCGCCCGCGATCAGCGCCGTACGCATGTTCTTGTAGGCGAGCCGCCGGTCCACCAGGCGAAGATGTATCAGATCGCTCGGGATCGGGCCGCTACTTGCGGGTGCGGTCTTATGAGCGCTGACGCGCCTGGACGAATGATTGAGTGGCGCTTGGGCGCGAGTGGCCATACCTTCGAGATTGCGAGGGCACTCCGCATCGCGGGGCGCCCTCGACCACTTGACGGATTCGGCGGGAGGAGAGGGCGACGGTGATCGGGGAACGGGGGGCGATCCAGGCCTTCCTGCGGGCGAAGTCCACGAGCCGCGGCGCGCTCGAAGTCGAGCTGCGCGAACTTCCGCCCACCACCGACCCGCGCTCGGGCCACCCAGTCGCCGTGCCGCCGCTCGTGGTGCTCTGGATCGCCGAGCGCCCGCTGGCGGTGCGCATCCACGGGGTCGTGGCGATGAACCGCTTCCCACCGGCCCCGCGGCTCGCAACGGCCCTCGAGGCTGAGTGCCTGGCGGCCGAGCTGCCGGTCGAGAAGCTATGCGAGGCGGCGATCTGGCGGCTGTTCTCGCAGCCGCCGCGGCCGCGCCTGGCGCGCTGACGCCTGTGTGGCGCTTGACCCCTACGGCAGCCGCACGTGCAGGTGGTTGTCGTGGTTCACGAGCGACTGCACGCGCCCGGACGGGCCGGTCAGGCCGGTGTTGGGGCCGACGAAGATGACCTGCGCGCCCAGCGCCAGGAAGCGGTTGACGAGCTCCTGTGAGAGCTCGCGGTCGATCTGCGACGCGAAGCGCGGCGCCCGCTCGCGGCCATCCGCCCGCGGGTAGTAGATGTCGACGTCGAGCCCGTTCTGGTGGCTCGCGTGGCCGATGTAGCCGAACTGCGGGCCGAAGTCGCCACCGTGCGGCCGGCTGAGGTCGCCGACTGCCATGCGCGGCGCATCCGGGTGCGCGGCGCGGAAGTCGCGCGCCACACGCAGCACCGCGCGGACAAGCCGATCGGTGCCCCAGCGTCGCCAGGGACGGTTCGGCGAGCGGCGCAGCACCGGGTCCCAGGTGAAGAAGGTCGTGCGCTCGGCCGGAAGCTGGACCCCGTTCAGAAGCCGGCCGCCGGCGTGGGTGCCGAGTGCGGTCGACCGGCGCCAGTGAATAGGCGCCTCGGGCGGCGGGATGGGCGCGGGCGGCGGTGGGGCGACGACCTGGGCCGGCACGGCGTCCGGGAAGTGGAGCTCCGCCAGTCCGGTGGCGGGCTCGTCGGCGAGCGCAGCCACCGACACGGCCGCGGCCGTCACGGGGACGATCACCAGAACTGCCAGGAGAAGTCGCACGCTACGGGGTATATACGGCGCGTACGCGTTTGGCGGTCCGGGGCCGCCGCAGGCTGATCTCGGCGCGTACGCGCTCGCCACCGGTGAACCGTTCGGTGGGCCGGTTGCGAACTGGGGTCATACCCGACCCCCAGGAGGAACAGCAGATGATGCGCAAGCGATGGGCGAAACTTGCCCTCGGCGCGACCTGTGTGGCCGCACTGGCCGTGCCGGCCGCCGGACAGGCCGGAAGCCTCGGCTCGAACGACGGCGGCGATCGTACCTTCTACGCCACCGACAACCAGGGCAATTTGGTCAGCTTCTCCGCGGACAACCCGCGTCAGCTCGACAGCTCGCAGCCGATCAGCGGTCTGCCGATGGGAGTCAGCCTCAGGGGCATCGACTTCCGGCCCGCCACCGGCGAGCTCTACGGTGTGGGCAGCGACAGCGTGGTGTACCGCGTGAGCCCGGTTACCGCCAAGGCCGTTGCCGAGGGTCCGGCGTTCACGCCGGCGCTCAACGGCCGGTTCTTCGGCGTCGACTTCAATCCGACCGTGGATCGCATCCGCGTGACGAGCGACGCCAACCAGAACCTGCGCCTGAACCCAGACACCGGCGCGCTGGGGACCCCGACCCCGGATGCCGACCTCAACCCGAACGATCCGACCGTGGTCGGCTCGGCGTACACGAACTCGTCGTTCAGCGCGACGCCGCCGGCGACGACCACGCTGTACGCGCTCGACGCTCTCGATGACGCGATCTACGTGCAGAACCCGCCGAACAACGGCACGCTGACGATGCCGCAGCAGCTGGACATCAACGTCCGCGGTGACAGCGGCTTCGACATCGCCGGACAGAACAACGTCGGCTACATCGCCACCGCCTCGGACCGGCGGCCCGGCGCTGAGCTGTACCGCGTGAATGTCCTCAACGGCAAGAGCGTGAAGCTCGGCCCGATCGGCCGTGGCTCGCAAACGATCACCGGCCTCGCGGCCGTGCAGGATCAGCCCTAGCGAACCGCAGCAGGCCGCGCCCGCCGTGGGCGCGGCCTGCTGGTTCTGCTAGGTCCTCAGCAGCACCCGGTTGCCCGACGGGTCGCTCGCCCGCACGCCGCCCTCGAGCTCCAGCGGCTCGGAATCTGGCCCCAGCGCAGCGGCGAGGCGGTCGCGCTCGGCCGCATCCGGCACCACGAGCTCGTAGTGCTCGAGGCCGAGCGCGCCCTCGGGAGGCGCCAGTGCGCCGGCGCTCTGCCACGTGTTGAGCCCGATGTGGTGGTGGTATCCGCCCGCGGCGACGAAGAGGGCGCCCGGGTACGAGCGCACCATCACCTCGAGCTCGAGCGAGCCCGCGTAGAAGCGCTCGGCCGTGTCGAGCTCGGCCACCTGCAGGTGCACGTGGCCGATCCGGGTGCCCGCCGGCATCGGCGGTACCCCGTCAACGAGGGCCACGGTCTCGTGGAGGACGTCCGTTAGATCGAGCGGGAGCGTGGCCATCTCGAGCTCACCGGATGCGCCGTGCCGCCACTCCTCGCGCGGCCGGTCACGATAGATCTCGATGCCGTTGCCCTCCGCGTCGTTCAGGTAGAGAGCCTCGCTGACGAGATGGTCGGACGCACCCGTGAGCCGCCAGCCCACGGCGCGTACCCGGCGAATGGCCGCGGCCAAGTCAGCGCGCGTCGGGACCAGGATCGCCAGATGGAACAGGCCCGTGCTCCGCGCGGGCCGGGGCGGGGCGCCCGGCGCGGCAACTAGCTCCACCAGCGGCACGCCGTCGTCCACGCCAAGCTGCACGAGACCGTTCTCACGCGCGAGCGTGCGCAGCCCGATCGCCCGCTCGTAGAAGCTCGTGAGCGCATCGGCGTCCGCCGCGCGCAGGCGCACCGCGCCGATGCCGGTACCGGCCTGGATCGTCACCGGAACAGGCCCGCGTAGGCGCTCAGAGCGGGCTGGCCGCCCAGGTGCGCGTAGAGCACCTTCGAGTCCCTGTCGATTTCGCCGCTCGCCACCAGGTCGATCATCCCTGCCATCGACTTTCCCTCGTAGACCGGGTCGGTGATCATTCCCTCGAGCCTGCCCGCCGTGCGGATCGCCTCGAGCGTCTGCTCGTCCGGGATGCCGTAGATGCCCGCGTGGTAGCGGTCGTCGAGCACGATCTCGTCGTCGCGCAACTCGCGCCCCACCTCGATCAGCTCGGCGGTGCGCCGCGCGATCCGCGCCACCTGCGCGCGGGTCTCGGCCGGCTTGGCCGAGCCGTCTATGCCGATCACGCGCCGCTCGCGCTCCTGGGCGGCAAAGCCGGCGATCATGCCCGCCTGCGTCGAGCCGGTGACCGAGCAGACCACGATCGTGTCGAAGAAGATGCCGAGCTCGCGCTCCTGGCGTTCGAGCTCCATCGCCCAGTTCGCGAAGCCGAGCCCGCCGAGCTCGTGGTCGGACGCGCCGGCCGGGATCGCGTACGGCTTGCCGCCGGCCGCCTCGACGTCGGCGAGCGCCTGCTCCCAGCTCTCCTTGAACCCGATCCCAAAGCCGGCCTCGACGAGCCGGACGTCGGCGCCCATGATGCGGCTGAGCTGGATGTTGCCGACACGGTCGTAGACGACGTCGGGCCAGTCCACCCAGCTCTCCTGCACGAGCACGCAACCGAGCCCGAGGCGGGCGGCGACGGCGGCCACCTGACGGGTGTGGTTCGACTGGACGCCGCCGATCGAGACGAGCGTGTCGCATCCCTTCGCGAGCGCGTCGGCTACGAGGTACTCGAGCTTGCGCGTCTTGTTCCCGCCGTAGGCGAGCCCGCTGTTGCAGTCGTCGCGCTTGGACCACAGCTCGGCCCCGCCGAGATGTGCGCTCAGGCGCTCCAGCGGGTGGACCGGCGAGGGGCCGAACAGGAGCGGTTGGCGCGGGAACGCGTCTTGCCTCATCCGCGAAGAAGCCTATGGCAGCGATTGCCGACTTCATGATCGGGTATCCGCTTGTATGGAAGGCGGGGAAAGCCGGAAGGCAGTGCGGATGTACATCAGAGTCGTGCTGGTGCTTCTCGTGGCGGTGCTCGTGGCGTCGCCCACGGCGGGAGCCCAGGTGCCGGGCATCCCGGCGCACCAGGGGAGCGGGGACAAAGACGGGGTCAGCGACGACTTCCGCTACAGCGATCTGCTGACGGCGATCGAGCGCGGCAGCGTGCGCGAGGCGCTGCTCGACCCGCGCCGCGCCGAGGTGAGCGTGTTGCTCACAAACGGTCGCGAGGAGACGCTCGGCTACCCGCCGGATCAGAACCTCGCCGACCGGCTCGCCCGCAGCGGGGCCCAGGTCGAGGTGGCCCCAGGAGACGAGGGCTCCGGGCTCGGTTTCTTCGGCTACGCCGTGCTCGGCATGATCGGGCTGACGCTGGTGATGTTCGCCGTGTCGCTGCGCAGCCGGCGTTCTCAGGCGCGCGGCCCCGGCGGCGCGGGCGGCCCACTGCGCGCCGAGACGAAGATGTCCGAGGCGACGCGCCCGACGGTCACCTTCCGGGACGTCGCGGGCTGCGACGAGGCGGTCGAGGAGATCGCCGAGTTCGTCGAGTTCCTCAAGGATCCGGAGCGCTTCGCGCGCGTCGGCGCGCGGATGCCGGCCGGGGTGCTCCTGCACGGGCCGCCCGGCACGGGCAAGACGCTGCTCGCCAAGGCGTTGGCCGCCGAGGCAGGGGTTGACTTCTTCGCCGCGTCGGGTGCCGAGTTCGTGGAGCGCTATGTCGGCGTGGGCGCGTCGCGGGTGCGCGAGCTCTTCACCCGTGGGCGCAGCTCACCGGGCGGCGCCGTCCTCTTCATCGACGAGCTCGACGCGCTCGGCCGCCGGCGCGGCGACAGCGGCCAGGGCGGCAACGACGAGTACGAGCACACGCTCAACCAGCTCCTGATCGAGATGGACGGCTTCACCGGCAACGAGCGGCTCGTCTGCGTGGGCGCGACCAACCGGCTCGACGTGCTCGACCCGGCGCTGCTGCGGCCGGGCCGCTTCTCGCGCCAGGTGGCTGTCGAGCTGCCGAGCGCCGAGGGCCGGCTCGCCATCCTCCACGTGCACGCGCGCGGCCGTCCGCTCGCGCGCGAGGTCGACCTCGCCGAGATCGCCGAGGGCACGGCCGGCTCATCGGGCGCCGACCTACGCGAGATGCTGAACGAGGGCGCGATCATGGCCGCGCGCGACGCCCGCGCCGAGGTCACCCGCGCGGACCTCGCGGAGGGTCACCTGCGAGCGCTCGCCGGGCCGGCCCGCCGCTCCTCCCCGCTCACGGCGGAGGAGCGCGAGGTGGTCGCCCGGCACGAGGCGGGCCACGCGCTCGTGGCCGAGTTCTGCGAGACCCAGGACGCGACGCAGCGGCTGACGATCACGCCGCGCGGCCGCGCCGGCGGGCTGGCGGTGATCGCGCGCCGGGACCGGGCGCTGCAGTCGGCGCGCCACGTGCACGAGCAGCTGATGGTGCTGCTCGGCGGCCGTGCGGCCGAGGCCGTGATCTACGGCGACGTCTCCTCCGGCGCCGCCGACGACCTGCAGCGCGCCAACGCGCTCGCGCGCCACGCCGTGATGAGCCTCGGTTTCTCGGAGCGCGCCGGCCAGCTCACCGCCACCGCCGCCGGTCAGAACATGCCGCTCTCCGACACCACCCGCCAGGTGGTCGACGAAGAGGTCGAGCGCATGATCGCCGAGGCCTACCGCGACGCTGTCGCGCTGACCGAGCGGCAGCGTTCCGAGCTGTGGGCGCTGTCGGACGCGCTGCTCGAGCGCGAGGACCTCGACCGTGAAGCGATCGCGGCCCTGCTCGGCACCGGCCCACCGCGGCCCGAGGCCATGCTCGGGCTCGGCCCGGCACCGGCGCCGGCGGCGCCGGTGGTGCCGCTGCGTCGCGGCCGCGAGCGACGCATCAAGCGCGCTCCCGCCACCGCGGCGGCGGTGGGCCGCACCGCCTTCGCGCACGCGCGCTTCCTGCTGACCAGGCGCGAGCGGCCGCGGCCTGCCGATCGTTAGGCGCAGCGCCGGCGCCGCTCGGGGCGGCCGCGCCGTGCCTTCCGCAGCGCGACGCCCTCGGCGACCAGACGCTCGATCTGGCCCGACGGGCGCACGCCCAGCTCAGTCGACATGAGCCGCGTACAGGTCGCGTACTGGCGAACAGCCTCCCCGACATTGCCCTCGGCGAGGTGCATGCTGATCATCGCCCGGTGGGCCGACTCGCGCAGGGGCTCGGCGCGCACCGCAGCGAGCCCGGCCTCGAGCGCCTCGGCGAAGCGGCCCTCGGCGGTCAGTCGCTCGCACAGCCGCTCGAGCGCATGCAGTCGAATCTGGCGGAAGCGCTCGCGCTCGACCTCGGCCCAGTCGTCGTACCAGTCCGGGAGCAGGTCGTCCGACTCGCACAGCAGTGGGGCGAGCTCCGCCCGGACCGGGCCTGCGGTGCTCAGCACCTCCTGCGCTGCCGCGGCCACCGCGTCGCAGTCGACCTCGACGCGGTCCGCGAGGCCGAGCTCGCGCCCGTTCGACCAGACGACGTCGCCCGCGACCCGGTTGAGGCGCCACAGGGCGGAGCGCAGACAGGCGCCCGCGCGGGCCTCCGTTGAGTCGAGCCAGAGCTGTCCGGCGACATAGAGGCGCGCGAGCGGGCCGCGGCGCAGGCCGAGGAACGCGAGCAGGCGCCGGGCGCTGGCCGGAAGCGCGACCGGTGCGCCTGAGCTCTCGAGCTCGAGCGCTCCCATCAGGACCAGACGTGCGCTCGCGTGCACGTACTCGGTTGTACGCATTCGGGTCAGGCCGGTCAACGGATTTGTGACCCATCCCACAGAGTCATTTCACCCCTGGTGACGCCGCGGTGACGACCGGGTGACGACCCGTCCGCACGCTGGCCCGACCGGCACCACGAGAGGAGACACCCCCCACATGTCCGCTCTGTCTGACCCGACCGTCGTCCACAACGAGGACGGCGCGATCGCCGAGCTCGACCTAGAGGAGATCGCGAACGGCAACGGCATCGCCCCGGCCGAGCTCGTCACGCCGAACGGCGCCGACGGGGAGCCGACCTCCGTCGCGGAGCCCCAGGAGGCGCCCACGTCGCCGCCCATCACGACGCAGCCGCTGCCTCCGCTCGCGCTGCGCAAGCGCCAGGTGCGCGGCCGCTACCGCAGCGCGGCGGTCGGCTGGCAGCTCGAGCTCCGTGTCGACGTGGACGGCCCGCGCCCGCTGCACCGCGTGAGCGGCGACTTCTTCTCGACGTCCGGGGCGACGACGAGCTACTTCGGGTCGTTCATCGTTGAGGGCGCCTCGATCGTCACGACCGGCTCGGCCGTGAAGATCGAGGGCCTCGGCCGCTTCACCTGGCAGGCCGGCGCACCGCTCGTGCGCGTGACGATCCCGCGGGTGACCGTCGTCCAGGCGCCGCGGCCGGCCACCGTCCAGTTCCTCACGCCGCCCTCCACCCCCGGGGCGAGCTATCTGTGCGGATTCAGCTCTCGCAAGTTCCGCACCGTCCAGTGGGAGCAGGACTCGGTGGCCGGCGCGGTGCCGTTCGTGTCCTACGACACCGGCTCGCTGCCGCAGCCGGCCGGCAGCCCCGCGCGCATCCTCACGGTGTCGAAGGCGTTCGCCGAGGCCGGCATCGAGCTGCAGGAGGCCGGCACGCCGAACGTGATCCCGGTCGCGGCGGCGGGCTCGGGGGCGACGCCGACCTGGAGCGACAGCGAGCTCCACAACGCGATGGTCAACCATTTCAGCCTGCACGCAGACCAGCCGCAGTGGCGCGTCTGGATGCTGGTGGCGACCACCCACGATCAGGGCGCGCGCGGGATCATGTTCGACTACTCGGACAGCTTCCAGCGCCAGGGTGCCGCCGTCTTCTACGACGCCATCCAGGGCACCGACGCGGCGACGCAGCGGGCCCAGCTGCGCACCTACGTGCACGAGCTCGGGCACGCCTTCAACCTGCTCCACTCGTGGGACAAGGGCTTCGCCGACCCGCCGCAGCCGCTCGGCCCCAACGGCGGCCTCGGTGACCTGTCCTGGATGAACTACGCCTGGAAGTACCAGCCGGCGCCCCCCGCGCCGGGCGGTGAGAGCGCCTACTGGGCGAACTTCCCGTTCCACTTCACCGACAACGAGCTCGTACACCTGCGCCACGGCTTCCTGCGCGACGTGATCATGGGCGCGAACCCGTTTGCCAAGGGCGCCGCCGAGGTCGACCCGGCCCTATTCGAGGACCCGCTCAGCGACAACTCGGGGCTGGCTTTCGAGCTGCGCTCGAAGGAGGCGTTCGGCTACGGCGAGCCCGTGGTGGTCGAGCTCAAGCTGTCGGCGACCGACCTGCGCGGGCGCGAGACCCACGGCTACCTGCATCCGAAGGACGAGTTCGTGAGCATCGCGATCCGGCAGCCCTCGGGCCGCGTCGTGCTGTACCGGCCGATGCTGCGCCGCTGCATGGACGAGGATCGCAGCATCAGGCTCGACCCGGGTCAGCCGGCGATCTACGACAGCGCCTACATCGGCTTCGGCCGCGACGGCCTCTACTTCGATCAGCCCGGCCAGTACGAGCTGCGCGCGCAGTACGTGGCGGCGGACGGCTCGCGGATCGTGTCGCCGGTGCTGAGGCTGCGCGTGCGCACGCCGGCGTCCGCGGAGGACGAGCGCGTCGGCGAGCTGTTGATGGGCGAGGAGCAGGGCAAGCTGCTGGCGCTGCTCGGCTCCGACTCCGAGGACCTGCGGCGCGGGCGCGAGGCGCTCGACACGGTGCTCGCGGAGCACGCCACCCATCCGCTCGCGGTCTACGCCCAGCTCGCGAAGGGCATCAACTGCACCCGCGACTTCAAGGATCTGACGCCGGACAAGCGCCTGCACGTGCGCGAGGCCGAGCCGAAGGACGCTGTCAAGCTGCTCGCTGCGGTCGAGCAGACCTCCGCCGCGAGCGACGACGCCGGCGTCGACAACATCACGCTCAACATGACGATGCGCCGCCGGGCCCGCGCGGAGGCCCGGGCGGGCGGACCCGCGAAGGGGGCGAAGGTGATGGACCGGATGGTGTCGCTCTTCGAGTCGAAGGGCCTCAATGCGCACGTGATGCAGAGGATCCGCCTGCAGGCCGACGCGACCAAGGAAGCGATCAAGGACGAGGCGAAGGGCGCGTGACGGACCCGACGCTCATCTCCGAGAACGGCGCGGCGCCGCACCGCGGTGCGGTGAGCTTCGACCAGGTCGTAACGGCGTGGTTCGAGTCGCCTGCCACGTTCCCGGAGCTGCGCGAGGCGTTCGAGGCTCAGCACGGCACTCTGATCGGCTCCTACTTCGGACGGAACATCCGCGTCGGCGCCGCGCTGACCGATCACCCCGAGGACGCCGACCCGGGGTCCGACACCGAGGCGACCACGAGCACGGCCATCCACCTCGAGCCGATCTACGGTGACGCCGACAGCCCGCGCGCCAAGGAGCTGCTCTCCCGCAGCCTGCGGGTCCAGTACCAGGCGCTCGAGTTCCTGAAGCCGAAGCCGCGCAAGATCTGCATGCGGATGGCCTTCAACGTCGTCACGATGGTCCTGGGCACGCTCGACAGCGACGCCAACCACGGCAAGCACCGGGCGTTCGACCACAACCCCGACGACCAGCGCACGATCGAGAAGGAGCTCGAGTGCACGGAGGCGTACTTCGTTCAGTCCGCCCAGCGCACCGCCCGCCTCGAGTACCTGATCGGCATGATCCCCGGACTGCTGCTGGCGGCGCTCGTCGCGTCGCTCATGTGGGTGCTCGACTGGGTGCCGCGCGACCTCTCGATCGCCTTCATCGGCGGCGCGCTCGGCGCGCTCGTCTCGGTCATGTCCCGGCTCACGTCGGGCAAGCTCACGCTCAACCACGAGTACGGCAAGGCGACGCTGCGAATACTCGGGGGCATGCGGCCGTTCGTGGGCGCGCTTTTCGGCGTCGCGCTGTACGTGCTGATCGCCGGCGCGCTGATCCCCATGGAGGTCCCGGGCAACGCAGAGGAGCAGCGCTTCTTCTTCGCCGGGCTCGGCTTCCTGGCGGGCTTCTCCGAGCGCTGGGCGCAGGACATGATCGACCCGGGCAAGCTGCCGACGACAACGGCGGCGACGAGCGCCGCGGCGCACGTGCACGCCCGTCCGACCCCGGTCCCGCTGCGCTAGGCGAGGCGATGCCGCCCTTTCCCAAGCCGCGCTTCGACTACAGCCCGCGAGTCTCGCGCGAGCTGCGCGCGCTGCGGGCCCTCCGCGACGAGCGCGGCATCCCGCCCAAGCGCGACGACACGCTCCTGCTCGCAACCTGGAACATCGCGAACCTGGGCGCACAGGAACGCAGCGCGGCCGACCACGAGCTGATCGCCGAGATCATCAGCTGGTTCGACCTCGTGGCCGTCCAGGAGGCGAACGACAACCTGAGCGGCATCCGCGCGGTCCGGGACCAGCTGCCGCCGAGCTGGCGGATGCAGTTCTCCGAGGCGGGCGGCAACCACGAGCGCGCCGCCTTCCTCTACGACTCGGCCAAGGTGGAGCCGCTCGAGAAGACCGGCAGGCTCGCGATCCCGCCAAGCGAGCTCGCCCGCATCAAGCTCGACGGGGTGCGTGAGGCGTTCCGCGGCTTCGACCGCGGGCCGTACGTCGGCACGTTTCGCGCCGGCCGCTTCAGCATCGAGCTCGTGAACGTGCACCTGTTCTTCGGCTCGGACCGCGAGCGTGCGGACATCGAGCGGCGCATGCTCGAGACCTTCGCGGTCGCGCGCTGGTGCGACCGCCGCCGCACCAGCCCGAATGCCTATCTGCGCGACATCGTCGCGCTCGGGGACTTCAACCTGCCCGAGCTCGAGGAGGACGACCCGATCTACCGCACACTGACCTCACGCGGGCTGGAGCTGCCGGCGCACAAGAGCGCCGTCGGCGGCACGAGCCTGCAGGGTCACAAGCACTACGATCAGGTCGCCTTCTTCCCGGGTGAGACGAGCGAGTTCGCCGAGCGAGTGGACGTGTTCGACTTCGACAACGCCGTGTTCGCCGACCTGTACCGGTCGCGGCCGCTGAAGCAGTTCCTGGGCTACCTGCGCTACCACCTCTCCGACCACCGGCCGCTGTGGGCGCAGTTCGCGATCTGACGCCCGGGCTCGCCTCGCCCGTCCGCACGATCGCGACGGACAGCGGCGAGGAGCCCGAGGGCGGCGTCGCGCTCTGCCTGTCGGGCGGTGGCTACCGGGCGATGCTCTTCCACCTCGGCGTGATCTGGCGCCTGCGCGAGGCGGGTTGGCTCGAGCGGCTCGACCGCGTGTCGAGCGTGTCGGGCGGTTCGATCACCGCGGCGGCGCTCGCGCTGGCCGGCGTGGACGAGTTCGAGGAAGCCGTGGTGGGCCGTCTGCGCGACCTGGCCCGGCGGACGCTCGACTGGACCTCGGTCGTGGAGGGGGCACTTCTGCCCGGCTCGATCGCCGAGAAGCTCGCCGGGGCCTACCGCGACCACATCTTCGGTGACGCCGTGCTGGCCGACCTGCCGAGGCGGCCCGACTTCATCATCAACGCGACCAACGTCGGGTCGGGGGCGCTCGCCCGCTTCGAGCGCACCGGCGTCAGGGACTGGCGCGTGGGCTCACTTCCCGATCCGGAGATCCCGCTCGCCACGGCGGTCGCCTGCTCGTCGGCGTTCCCGCCGATCCTGTCGCCGTACCGGCTGCGCCCGATGGTCGACTGGGTCGACGAGGAGGGCAACGACCTCGGGGACGCGCAGCACCGCCGGGCGCTGTACCTCTCGGACGGCGGCGTCTACGACAACCTCGGCCTTGAGACCGCATGGAAGCGCTGCCGCACGGTGATCGTGTCCGATGCAGGCGGCCTGATGGCGCCCGAGGAACGTCCCGCCGACGACTGGCCGCGCCACATGGTGCGCGTGCTGCGCGTAGTCGACAACCAGGTGCGCGCGCTGCGCAAGAGCCAGGTGATCGAGGGCCTGCGACGCGGCAACCGTGACGGCGTGTACATCGGGATCCGCAGCAACATCGAGGACTACGGGCTGCCGGATGCGCTGATGGCACCGTTCGCCCGCACGCTCGAGCTCGCCGAGATCGCCACGCGGCTCGAGCGTCTCTCCGACGACGTGCAGATGCGCCTCATCAACTGGGGCTACGCGGTCGGGGACGCAGGTCTGCGAAAGCACCTCGACCCAAGCTCCGACCCGCCCGCCGGCTTCCCCTACCCCGAAGCGGGCGTTTGAGCTGACCGTCAGGCCGCAGCGGCCGCCTTCGGCAGCTTGATCAGCAGCGCTGCGCCGATCGCGCCGCCGAGGTCACCGAGCTCCGCCATCAGGAACGGCGGGGGGTTATCGCTCGAGAACAGGTGCGGCATCATCGCCTTCTCGATCTTCTCGCGATAGGGGTCGCCGAGCCGCAGCCCGAGGCCGCCGCCGAGGATCACCGCATCGACGTCGAGGACGTTCAGCGTCGACGCCACGCCAGCCCCGAGCGCCTCGACCGCCTCGTCGAGCAGCTTGTGCGCAAGCTTGTCGTCGTGCTCGAGGGCCCGTGCCCAGACGCCGCTGGTGAGCCGGTCGCGCCCGCGCTTCTCCATGATCTTGAAGAGATCGGTCTTGTGGCCCTTGTCGTGCCGATGGCGGGCGCGCGCCTCGAGCGCCTTGCGCCCGGCATAGGCCTCGACGCAGCCGCGCCGCCCGCAGGGGCAGCGGGCGCCGTCGATCACGACGCAGACGTGGCCGATCTCGCCGGCCCCGCCGCGACCGAGCCAGGGCTTGCCGCGCAGGACGATCCCGCCGCCCACGCCGGTGCCCCAGAAGACGCCGAGCATCGAGCGGTAGGGCCGGCCCGCGCCGAGCACGAGCTCTGCCTGCGTCGCGACGTTGACGTCGTTGTCGATCCTCGTGGGCGCGCCGAGCCCCTCGGTCAGCGCCGGACCGAGCGCGAACGAGCCCTCCCAATTCGGCAGGTTGCGAGCGCTCGTGACGGTGCCGCGGCGACTGTTGATCACGCCGGGGGAGCCGATGCCGACGCCCGCCAGCGCGGCAGTCTCGACGCCGGCCTGCTCCGCCGCCGTCTTTACCGACCGCACCATCACGGCCGCCACATCGCTCGGATCGCCCTTGGTCGGCGTCGGCAGCCGCTCCTGGCCCTGAACGCGGCCGTCGTCGTCGATCACGACCGCCTGAACCTTCGTACCGCCCAGATCGATTCCCGCCCTCATAGATCAAGCCTAAACCCGGGTGCGGAGCGCAACAGGGGGTCAGGTCTACAAATCGAGCACGCCGTGCTCGATTTGTAGACCTGACCCCTTCCGTTGCGGCTAGGGTCGTCGGCATGACTCGCACCCCTCTGGGCGGCGTGGCCATCGCCGCTTTCGTCCTTGCCCTGCTCGCCTCCGCGGCCGGTGTCTCCGCCGGCGGCGGCCAGAACCCGCACGCGAGCGCGCCTAACCCGCTCGTCGGGCAGACCTGGTGGGATCAGAACACCAAGTGGAATCCAACCTGGAACGGCTATCGCTCGCTCATGCGCCGCGGCCGCCGCGAGGACGCGGCGAAGGTGCTGCGGCTGGCCGAGACGCCCCAGTTCAAGTGGTTCGGGATGTGGGAGCAGCCCGTGATCGGGAAGCTCCGGGGCATGTTCGAGCAGGCCGGCGATTCGGTGCCGCTGCTGGCGGTGTTCGGCGACGAGCACCGGGGCTGCGGGTCGCCGGGGACGAACACGAGCGGCGGCCTGGGGCAGAACGCGCGCTACCGGACCTGGATAGATCAGGTGGCGCGCGGAATCGGGTCGAATGAGGTCGTGATCGCCTTCGAGCCGGATTCGCTCGGGCTGATCGAGTGCCTGAGGCCGAGCCTGCGCGCCCCGCGGCTGCGCGCGCTCGCCTACGGGGTGAAGGCGCTCTCGACGCTGCCGAACGCGACCGTCTACATCGAGGCCGGAGCGCCCGACTGGCAGGACGTGCCGACGATGGCACGCAAGCTGCGGGCGGTCGGGGTCAGCCGCGTGCGCGGCTTCATGCTGAACGCCACCCATCACGTCACGACCGCCAAGAACCTGAGATATGGCGCGAAGCTGTCACGCGCCGTCGGCGGCAAGCACTTCATCGTCAACACCTCGCACAACGGCAACGGCGCGCTCTACCGGAACGGCCATACGATCTGGTGCAACCCGCCGAACGCGGCCGCGGGTCCGTTGCCGACGACGGACACCGGGCATCCCAAGGCCGACGCTTACATGTGGATCGAGCGGCCGGGCTTCTCTAACGGCTCCTGCAACGGTGGCCCGGCCCGCGTCGGCGCCTGGTGGGAGCAGCGCGCGATCCAGATGGTCGAGCGGGCGAAGTGGTGGCGGCTTTCTCGCTGATGTGACAGCTGGGTGACCGCAGTTGCTTCACAGCGCTGCTCAGGGTAGGAATCCCGGGGTGGCCGCAGAGGAGCTCGTGCTCGGTGTGGACGTCGGAGGCACCAAGGTCGCCGTCGCTGCGCTGCGCGGGCCCGAGGTCGTCGCCCGGGCTGAGCGGCCGACCGTGCTCTCGTCGAGCTCGGCCCTGCTCGACGGACTCGAGGCCACCGCGCGCGAGGTGATCGCCGAGACCGGCCCGCCCGTGGCGGTCGGCGTGGGGGTGCCCTCGCAGATCGACTACGGCACCGGGACGGTCGAGACGAGCGTGAACATCCCGCTCACGGGTGTGGCCCTGCGCGAGGAGCTCGGGCACCGCTTCGGCATCCCCGCCTTCGTCGACAACGACGCGAACGTCGCCGCCCTCGCCGAGGCTCGGCTGCTCGACTGCGATGAGCTCCTGATGCTGACGCTCGGCACGGGCGTCGGCGGCGGCGTGGTGACCGGCGGCCGCATCTTCCGCGGTGCCCACGGTCTCGGCGCTGAGCTCGGCCACTTCACCTTGATGCCCGACGGCCCACCCTGTCCGGGCAACTGTCCGAACAGCGGCTGCGTCGAGGCCTACTGCTCGGGCCAGGCGCTCGAGCGCGACGCGACCGAGTTCGCCCGCGACAAGCCGGGCAGCCGCTTGGCGGCCGCGCTGGACGCCGACGGGCGCGTCTCTGGCCGCGACCTCGTCAAGGCAGCCGAGGAGGGCGACTCCGACTCCCTGCTCGTGTTCGGCCGCTTCGCCCGCATGCTTGGCGTGGCGATCGCCGGGTACGTCAACGTGTTCGAGCCCGAGCGCGTCGTGATCGGCGGCGGCCTTTCGCGCGCCTCCCACCTGTTCCTCGAACGCGCGGTTCAGGAGGCGGCCGCGCGTGCGTTGCCGGCCCTCTACCGCCGGGTAGAGGTATCGCTCGCTCAGGGCGGTCCGGACGCCGGCGTGATCGGCGCGGGTCTGCTCGCCGATCACGAGATTCGCAACACTGGAAATACGACACCAACCCGAGGAGCGGCATGACGACCAGCTCTGATCAGCTCGAAGAGCTCAGCATCAACACCATCCGGACGCTCTCGATGGACGCGGTGCAGCAGGCCAACTCGGGGCACCCGGGTACGCCGATGGCGCTCGCCCCGCTGGCCTACACCCTGTACACGCGGATCATGCGCCACAACCCGGCGAATCCCGACTGGGAGGACCGCGACCGCTTCGTGCTGTCGGCGGGTCACGCGTCGATGCTGCTCTATTCGATGCTCTACCTGACGGGCTATCCGATGACGCTCGACGACATCAAGCACTTCCGCAAGGTCGGCTGGCCGACCGCCGGCCACCCGGAGCGCAAGTACAGCCCGGGAATCGAGGCGACCACGGGGCCGCTCGGGCAGGGCATCTCGATGTCGGTCGGGCTCGCGCTTGCTGAGCGGATGCTGGCCGCCCGCTTCAACGAGGACGGGCACAAGGTCGTCGACCACCACACCTTCACGATCGCGAGCGACGGCGACATCCAGGAGGGCGTGGCCTCGGAGGCCTGCTCGCTCGGAGGCCACCTCGGGCTGGGCCGCCTGATCGCCTACTACGACGCCAACCGGATCCAGCTCGCCAGCGAGGTCGACGTCGTGATGACCGAGGACGTCGGCGAGCGCTTCGAGGCATACGGCTGGCACGTGGTCGACATCGGCGAGGACCTCTCCGTCGAGCGGATCGAGAGCGTCACGCGCGAGGCGATGGCGGTGGAGGACCGCCCCTCGCTGATCATCGTCGAGTCGCATATCGGCTACGGCAGCCCGCTGCAGGACACCTCGAAGGCGCACGGCTCGCCACTCGGCGAGGAGAACGTGCGCAAGACGAAGGAGTTCTACGGCTGGGACCCGGACGCGCACTTTCTCGTGCCCGACGAGGTGCTCGCACACATGCGCGAGGCCTGCCAGCGCGGCGCCGAGTACGAGCGCGAGTGGAGGGAGCGCTTCGACGCGTTCCGCGAGGCGGCCCCGGACAAGGCGGCGGCCTTCGACAACATCCTCCACGGCACGATGCCGGAGGGCTTCGACGCCGACCCGCCGCGCTTCGAGGCGGGCGAGGAGATGGCGACCCGCAAGGCCTCGGGCGCCGCGATCCAGTGGGCGGCCGAGCGCGTTCCGCACCTGGTCGGCGGCGCCGCCGATCTCGCCACCTCAACCAACACGGACATCGACGGCGGCGGCGACGTCCAGGCCGGCTCCTACGGGGGCCGCAACCTGCGCTTCGGCGTGCGCGAGCACGGCATGGGCGCGATCGTCAACGGCTTGACGCTCCACGGCTTCCGCGGCTTCGGCAGCACCTTCCTGATCTTCTCGGACTACATGCGCGGGGCGGTCAGGATCTCGGCGCTCCAGAAGCTGCCGGCGATCTGGGTCTACACGCACGACTCGATCGGCCTCGGCGAGGACGGGCCCACACACCAGCCGATCGAGCAGCTCGCGGGCCTGCGTGCCATGCCGCGGCTCAGCGTGATCCGGCCGGCCGATGCCAACGAGACGGCGCTGGGCTGGCGCTACGCGCTGCGGCAGACCGACGCGCCGACGGCGTTCGCGCTGTCGCGTCAGAACCTGCCCATCCTCGATCCGGCCAGCGTGCCCGACGACGCGATCGAGCGCGGCGCCTACGTGCTGCGTGACGCAAACGGCGGCGAGCCTGAGCTGATCCTGATCGCGACGGGCTCGGAGGTGTCGCTCGCCATGGAGGCCGCCGAGCAGCTCGACGGCGAGGGGGTGAGGGTGCGGGTCGTGTCGATGCCCTGCATGGACACCTTCACGTTGACGGACGAGGCCTATCGCGACGAGGTGCTGCCGCCGTCCTGCCGGGCGCGCGTTGCGATCGAAGCGGCCAGCCCGATGGGCTGGTACCGCTGGGTCGGATCCGACGGCGCCTTCATCGGCATGGAGACGTTCGGCGAGTCGGGGCCCTACAAGGACGTCTACGAACACTTCGAAATCACTGTCGAACGCATCGCCGAAACGGCGCGCTCGGTTGTCGAGCGGGCCCCGGCGGTGCGGAGCTAGGAGGGACGCCATGAGCGTCGAACCAGGGGTAAGCGAGCGGCTCGCCGCATTGACCGCCGCCGGTACGAGCGTCTGGCTCGATCAGATCCGGCGCACGATGATCACGAGCGGCGAGCTCGAGCGCCTCGTGCGCGAGGACTCGCTGCGCGGCGTCACTTCGAATCCGGCGATCTTCGAGAAGGCGATCCTCGGCTCCACCGACTACGACGAGCAGATCGCGGAGCTGGCCGAGAACGGCTTGTCGGCACGCGAGATCTACGACGAGCTGGCCATTCTCGACGTGCAGCTGGCAACCGACGTGCTGCGCCCGGTCTGGGACGAGGCCGATCACGACGACGGCTTCGTCTCGCTCGAGGTCGAGCCGGGGCTGGCGCACGACACCGCCGGCACGCTCGCCCAGGCGAAGGAGTACTGGGGGCGCGTCGACCGTCCGAACCTCATGGTCAAGATCCCCGGAACCGAGGAGGGCGTGCAGGCGATCGAGGACGCGACTGCCGCCGGCATCAATGTCAACGTGACGCTGCTGTTCTCGGTCGAGTCCTACACGGCCATCGCCGAGGCCTACATACGCGGCATCCAGCGCCGCCACGACGCAGGCGAGTCGCTCGACGTCCATTCGGTAGCGAGCTTCTTCGTTTCGCGGGTTGACACCGAGGTCGACAAGCGGCTCGCCGCCATGGGCAACGAGGACCTGTTCGGGATCGCCGCGGTCGCGAACGCGCGCGCCGCCTACCAGAAGTTCAAGGAGCTGTTCCTCGGCGATCGCTTCGCCGAGCTGCGCGAGGCCGGCGCGTTCCTGCAGCGGCCGCTGTGGGCGTCGACCGGTGTCAAGGATCCGCGCTACCCGGAGACCAAGTACGTGTCCGAGCTGGTGGCGCCGCACACGGTCAACACGATGCCGCTGAACACGCTGATGGCCTGCCGCGAGGAGCTCGAGTTCGCCGGCGCGACCGCGGACAGCGACCCGGCCGATGACCTGCAGCGGCTCGCCGATGCAGGCATCGACATGGGCGACGTGACGAAGACGCTGCTCCTGGAGGGCATCGACAAGTTCGTCGTGCCGTTCGACCAGCTCATCGGGGGCGTCGAGCTGGCGCGCGAGGGGGTCGTCACCGGCCGCCCCAAGACGATCGAGTCGTCGATCCCCGACGAGCTCGAGCCCGACGTCATCGAGCGCATCAAGCAGGCGGAGCGCGACGAGGTCGCCAAGCGCGTCTGGCAGAAGGACGAGTCGCTCTGGGGCGGCCCCGGCGTGCCCGAGATCGGCAACCGCCTGGGCTGGCTGACGATCTCGGACAAGATGCTCGAGCACGCGTCGGAGCTCGACGAGTTCGCCGCCGAGGTACGGGACCAGGGCTTCGAGTACGCCGTACTGCTCGGGATGGGCGGATCGAGCCTCGGACCGGAGGTGATCGGGCGCTCGTTCGGTGAGATCCCGGGCGGGCTCCAGCTCCACGTGCTCGACTCGACCGACCCCGGCTTCATCCTCGACACCGAGCGGGCTATCGACATCGAGAAGACGATCTTCATCGTGTCGTCGAAGTCGGGCGGGACGCTCGAGACGCTCTCCCAGATGCGCTACTTCTACGAGCGCGCGGGGCGCAAGGGCGATCAGTTCGTCGCCGTGACCGATCCCGGCAGCCCGCTCGTCGAGAAGGCGCGCGAGCGTGGCTTCCGGCGCATCTTCGAGGCGGATCCGGAGATCGGCGGGCGCTACTCCGTGCTCTCGCACTTCGGCCTGGTCCCGGCTGCGCTTGCGGGCGTGAACGTCGAGGCGATGCTGCAGAGCGCGCAGGTCGCCGAGCAGAACTGCGCGAACTTCGACTCGATCGAGAACAACTCCGGCCTCTGGCTCGGCGTGGTGATGGGCCAGCTCGCGCTGGAGGGACGCGACAAGGCCACCTTCGTTGTCTCCCCTCCGATCGAAAGCTTCGGCCTCTGGGTGGAGCAGCTGATCGCCGAGTCGACCGGCAAGCAGGGCAAGGGGATCCTGCCCGTCGCGGGCGAGCCGCTCGGCGAGCCCGACGACTACGGCAACGACCGCGTGTTCATCTACCTGCGCAACGCGGACGAGCCGGACGAGGAGCTCGACAAGAAGATCGACGCGCTCGGGCGCGCAGGTCATCCCACGCTCAAGCTCGACGCGCACGGGGCATCCGACCTCGGCCGGATCTTCTTCTTCTCGGAGTTCGCGGTCGCGGTTGCCGGCTGGGTGCTCGGCATCAACGCGTTCGACCAGCCGAACGTGCAAGAGGCCAAGGACAAGACGAACGAGGTCCTCGCCGGCGGCGAGCTGCCGTCGCCCGACCCGGGTGACGCGCGCGAGCTGCTCGGCAAGGCGGCGCCGCCGCACTACGTGGCGATCATGGGCTACGTCGAGCCATCCGACGAGTTCGACGCGGCCGTGACCGAGCTGCGCGAGGCGATCAGGGCCAAGACCAAGTCGACGACCACGTTCGGCTACGGCCCGCGCTTCCTCCACTCGACCGGCCAGGAGCACAAGGGCGGCCCGCCCACGGGTCTGTTCCTACAGCTGATCCACGACGGCGACGAGGACGTCGAGATCCCCGAGGCCGGCTACACGTTTGGCCACCTCAAGAACGCGCAGGCGATCGGCGACCTGCTCACGCTCCGTGACCACGGCCTTCCCGCCGTCCAGGTACGGCTCGAGGGCGACGCAGCCGCCGCCGTCCGGTCCCTGAAGGAGGAGGTTCTCTGATGCAGCTGGGCTTCGTAGGGCTCGGCAAGATGGGCGCGAACATGGTGCACCGGATCCACCGTGATTCGGACCACACCTGTGTTGCGTTCGACTTCAACGCGGACGCGGTGAGCGAGGTCGAGGGGTTCGGCGCGACCGGTGTGTCGTCGCTGGAGGACTTGGTCTCGCAGTTGGAGCCGCCGCGCTCGATATGGATCATGGTGCCGGCCGGAGATCCCACGCAGGGCACCGTCGACCAGCTCGAGCAGCTGCTGGACGAGGGCGACACGATCATCGACGGCGGCAACTCGCGCTGGACCGACGACAAGCGCCGCCAGGAGGCGCTCGCCCCGAAGGGCATCCACTACGTGGACGTGGGCGTGAGCGGTGGCGTCTGGGGCCTACAGGTCGGCTATTGCATGATGGTCGGCGGCCCCGATCCGGCCGTGGAGCGGCTCGCTCCGATACTCGACGTGCTCGCGCCACCGTCCACGCCCGAGCACGGGCCGGGCTGGGGCCACTTCGGGCCGACGGGTGCGGGCCACTACGTGAAGATGGTCCACAACGGCATCGAGTACGGGATCATGGAGGCCTATGCCGAGGGCTTCGCGCTGTTCGACGCCAGCGAGTTCGAGCTCGACAACGCGAAGATCGCCCATCTCTGGATGCAGGGCTCCGTGATCCGCTCGTGGCTCTGCGAGCTTGCGGCCGCGGCATTCGAGCAGGAGGGCAACCAGCTCGACGAGATCGCGCCGTGGGTCGAGGACTCCGGCGAGGGCCGCTGGACGGTCGAGGACGCGATCGACAAGCGCATTCCGATGCCGGTGATCTCGGGCGCGCTGTTTGAGCGCTTCAGCTCGCGCGGGCAGAACGCGTTTGCTGCGAAGGTCGACGCCGCGCTGCGCAACCAGTTCGGCGGCCACGCGATCAAGGCGGCGGACCCGGCCGCCCAGACGCAGGCGCACGCGGAGTAACGCGATGGCCACCCTCGAGCAGGAAAACCCGCTCGTCGAAGGCCTTGAACGCCAGCCGGTCCACCCGACCACTGTGGTGATCTTCGGCGGCACGGGTGACCTCGCGCACCGCAAGCTGCTGCCGGCCTTCTACAACCTCGCGCACGAGGGCGCGCTGCCCGAGCGCTTCAACCTGATCTCGGTCTCGCGCTCCGACATCGTGCACGGCGACTACCGCGACATGGCCCGGGAGTCGATCCAGCAGTATTCGCGGCGCGAGCCCGATCCGCAGGTGCTCGACAAGCTGCTCGAGCGCGTCCGCTACGTACCGGGCTCGTTCGACGACGACAGCGTCTACGAGCGGCTGGGGCAGGAGATCGGTGAGTGCGACCAGGACTCGGGAATCGTCTACAACCGGGTCTTCTACCTGTCGACGGCGCCCACGTTCTTCGGGCTGATCGTCCGCAAGCTGGGGGAGCACGGCCTCGAGAAGGTCGAGGGCGCCGATGTGCGGGTCGTGATCGAGAAACCGTTCGGCACGCGGCTCTCCGAGGCGCAGGCGCTCAACCGAGAGGTGCTCTCCGTCCTCGACGAGCACCAGGTCTTCCGTATCGACCACTACCTGGGCAAGGAAACCGTCCAGAACATGCTGGCGTTCCGGTTCGCGAACGGCATGTTCGAGCCGATCTGGAGCCGTAACTTCATCGACTACGTCCAGATCACCGCCGCCGAGGACCTCGGCATCGGCCGCAGGGCGGGCTACTACGACTCCTCCGGTGCTCTTCGAGATCTCGTCGAGAATCACCTGTTGCAGCTGCTGACGCTGCTGTGCATGGAGCCGCCCGTCACGTTCACCGCCGACGAGGTGCGCGACGAGAAGGTCAAGGTGCTGCACGCGATCCGGCCGCCGACGCCCGACGAGGTGGTCCGCGCCCAGTACACCGCCGGCATGGCGGAGGGCAAGGACGTCGTCGGCTACCTCGACGAGGAAGGGGTGCCCGACGACTCCAAGACGGAGACCTACGTCGCGCTCAAGCTCGAGGTCGACAACTGGCGCTGGGCCGGGGTGCCGATCTACCTGCGCACCGGCAAGCGTCTGACCCGCAAGGTCACCGAGATCGCCGTGACGCTCAAGCCGGTACCCCACCTGGCCTTCGAGGCTGCCGGCTCCGTGGGCGTCCAGCCGAACCAGCTGATCATGACGCTGCAGCCAAACGAGGGCGTGTCGCTGTCGCTGGGCGCGAAGATCCCGGGCACGCGCATGCGCATCCGGCCGGTGAACATGGAATTCCTGTACGGCACGGCCTTCCTGTCGCAGTCGCCCGAGGCCTACGAGCGGCTGATCCTCGACGCCATGCGCGGCGAGGCGACGCTCTTCACACGCGACGACGAGGTGGAGGCGCAGTGGCGCATCATCGACCCGATCCTGGAGTCCTGGGCGAACGACGACGTTCCGCTCTACCACTACCCGGCGGGCACGAACGGCCCCGAGGAGGCCGAGGCGCTGCTCGAAGACGGCGACCGCTGGCGGGCGATCTAGGTGGACGCTGCCGGGGCGGTCTGGTCTGCCCAGGACTGCACGCCCGCGAACATCGAGGCCGCCCTGCGGGACATGCTCAAGGAGCAGTTCCAGCACGACGAGGCCTACGCACCCGCGCGGGTACTCAACCTCGTCGTGGTCGTGGACCGCGAGTGGCGGGGCGAGATCCTGAACCGGCTCGAGCAGGTGGGTCGTTACGAGGCGTCGCGGACGATCCTGTGTGCCGTCGAGCAAGGACGCTCGACGATCGACGCCTGGGCCTCGATCACGCCCGCATCCGATCACCACACGTCCGGTGAGCTGGCGCTGACGCGCGAGCGCATCGTGCTCGATCTCGGCCCGAAGCACCTCGAGAAGCTCGACACGATCGTGGACCCGCTCGTGGTCACGGACATCCCGACGCTGCTGTGGTCGCCGCACGGCCACCCCGAGGCAGTCGACGCGCTGCTCGCTCTCTCGCAGGTCGTCCTGATCGACTCGGTCGGCGAGCCCGACCCGGCCGCCGCGCTCGCGCGAGCCCGTGAGCTGGCGGAGCAGGCCTACGTCGTCGACCTCGCCTGGCTGCGGAGTACGCCCTGGCGGGAGCGCGTGGCGACCACCTTCGACCCGCCGCAGTGGCGACTGGAGCTCGGTCGCATCGACGAGGTGGCCGTCCGCCACCGACCCGACTCCGGCGCGGCCGGGGTGCTGTTCTGCGCCTGGCTCGCGTCGCGCCTCGGCTGGGAGGCCGGCGGGCTCGTCAGCTCGAACTCGGGACTGCACGGGACGGCGCACGGCAGGCGCACCGATGTGCGGCTCAAGCTGCTCCCCGCCCATGACCAGAGCGTGCCCGGCCTCGCCGGCGTCAAGATCGGAACGGCGTCCGGGATGAGCATCTCGCTCGACCGCGGGCCCGGCGGGCTCACCGCGACGCGCATCGATCCGAAGGGCCGGACCCGGAGCTGGACGGTGCTCGGCGCATCGCGCGGCGAGGGCGGGATCCTCGGCGAGGGCATCCGCCAGGCGCTCCTGCGCGATCCGGCCTACGAGGCGTCGCTGGCCTGTGCGGAGTCGATGTTCCGATGACCCAGAGGCCTGACTTCCGCATCCTGGACGACCCCGCCGGCGAGGCCTGCGCGCTGCTCGTCGAGGCAGCCGGCCACGTGGTCATCACAGGCGGCTCGACACCGCGCGGGGCCTACGAGCGAGCGGCGCAACAACGCGCCGACTGGGGCGGCGTCGACGTCTGGTTCACGGACGAGCGCTGCGTCCGGCCAGACCACGAGCATTCGAACTACCGCATGGCCGAGCAAGCCTGGTTTTCGAAGGTCGAGGGACTCGACGTCCACCGCATGAAGGGTGAGCTCGGCCCGGACGACGGCGCCCGCGACTACGAGCGCGAGGTCGAGGAGGGCGGCCTGGAAGTCTTCGACCTGATGTTGCTCGGGCTCGGCCCGGACGCCCACACCTGCTCGCTGTTCCCGAGCGACGACGCCCTCGGCGAACGCTCGCGCAGGGTCGTCGGCGTGGAGACGCCCGGGATGGCGCCGCTGGTCCCGCGCATCACGCTGACCCTCCCGGTCGTGAACGCCACCAGCCGGAAGGTCTTTCTCGTCACCGGCGAGGACAAGGCGGACGCCGTCGCGCGCGCCTTCTCCGGCCGGCCCGACCCGCGTGCGCCCGGCTCGCTGGTCGACGGCGAGGTCACCGTCCTGCTCGACGAGGCTGCCGCAGCGCGACTATGAGCACACCCTGGGTGCCGCACGGCGGCCTCGGCGGAGGCCAATTCCCGCAGATCGCCGATTACGCGTTCCTGTCCGACTGCGAGACCTGCGCGCTGGTCGGTCCGAACGGCAACATCGAATGGATGTGCCTGCCGCGCTTCGACTCGCCGAGCGTGTTCGGGGCGGTCCTCGACCGCGACGCCGGCTGGTTCAGGCTTGGCCCGGCGGACGTCGAGGTGCCGGCCGCACGGCGCTACCTGCCGGGCACGATGGTCCTCGAGACGAGCTGGGGCACGAGCGGTGGCTGGATCATCGTTCGCGACGTCCTCCTGATCGGACCCTGGCACCACGAGGACGAGCGCTCGCACACGCACCGTCGGGCGCCGACGGACTACGACGCCGACCACGTGCTGCTGCGCCTGATTCGCTGCGTGAACGGGGAGGTGCAGGTCACGCTCGACTGCGAGCCGCGCTTCGAGTACGGGCGCCTCAACGGCGACTGGGCGTACACCGGCCCCGGCTACCACGAGGCCACCTGCAACGCCGACTGCGAGGTCAAGCTCAAGCTCACCTCGGACATGAACCTCGGCTTCGAGGGGCCGCGCGCCACGGCCCGGACGCTGATGAAGGAGGGCGACACGCTGTTCGTCGCCCTGAACTGGTCGGAGCACCCGGCGCCCAAGACCTACGAGGATGCCTACGACCGGCTCGTCTGGACCGCGCACCACTGGCAGCACTGGCTCGACCACGGCGAGTTCCCCGATCATCCGTGGCGCACGCACCTGCAGCGCGCCGCGCTGACGCTCAAGGGCCTCTCATACGCGCCCACCGGGGCGCTCGTCGCCGCCGCCACCACCTCGCTCCCCGAGACGCCCGGCGGCGAGCGCAACTGGGACTACCGCTTCACCTGGATCCGCGACGCCACCTTCATGCTCTGGGGCCTCTATACGCTCGGTTTCGACTGGGAGGCAAACGACTTCTTCTACTTCATCGCCGACGTCGCGGAGGCCGAGCAGACCCAGCTCCAGATCATGTACGGGATCGGCGGCGAGGACTCGCTGCCGGAGCGGACCCTCGACCATCTGAGCGGCTACGAGCACGCGCGACCGGTGCGGGTCGGTAACGCCGCCTACGACCAGGAGCAGCACGACGTCTGGGGCGCGCTGCTCGACTCCGTCTATCTCCACACGAAATCGCGAGACCACCTGCCCGAGCGCACCTGGCCGATCCTCAAGCGCCAGGTGGAGACCGCGCTCGAGAAGTGGCGCCTGCCGGACCGCGGCATCTGGGAGGTGCGCGGCGAGCCCAAGCACTTCACCTCGTCCAAGATGATGTGCTGGGTGGCGGCCGACCGCGGGGCCCGCCTGGCCGAGATCCGCGGCGAGCTCGAGTTCGCGGCCCGCTGGCAGTCGAGCGCGGACGAGATCAAGAACGACATCTGCGAGAACGCCCTCGACGAGCGCGGCGTGTTCACCCAGCATTACGACACGGACGCGCTGGACGCGTCGGTCCTGCTCCTGGTGCTCACGCGCTTCCTGCCGGCGGACGACGAGCGCATCCGCAAGACGGTGCTCGCAATCGCCGACGAGCTGACCGAGGACGGCCTCGTGCTGCGCTATCGCACGGACGAGACCGACGACGGCCTCTCCGGCGCGGAGGGCACCTTCACGATCTGCTCCTTCTGGCTCGTCTCGGCGCTCGTCGAGATCGGCGAGCTCGACCGCGCCCGCGACCTGTGCGGCAAGCTGCTCGGCTACGCGAGCCCGCTGGGCCTGTATGCCGAGGAGATCGACACCCGCTCAGGCCGCCACCTCGGCAACTTCCCCCAGGCGTTCACCCACCTCGCCCTGATCAACGCGGTGATGCACGTGATCCACGCGGAGCAGGGGACCGAGCTCGGCCTGCCGCTGGGGCAGGAGATGTCACGGCAGCGGCTGCAGCGCTGAGGGCCGCCGGGCGGCTGCCGGCTCATCGATTGAAGGGTTTGTGGGGCTATGGCCCCCACAACTCATCAATCGACGCTTCCGGCGCGGATTGCCGCGCGGCCGAGGCGCCTTGTCGAACGACAGCGGTGCCGGGGGAGGTGGCCACGGCGCTCCGCCGCGTCGCCGCGCCGGCGCATCGATTGAAGGGTTTGTGGGGCTATGGCCCCCACAACTCATCAATCGACGCTTCCGGGGCGGATTGCCGCGGCGCCGAGGCGCCTCGTCGAACGACAGCGGTGACGGGGGGAGGTGGTCACGGCGCGCCGTCGGGTCCCCGGTGCGGTGCGATCGCCGGGCGGCCGCCCGCTCATCGATTGAAGGGTTTGTGGGGCTATGGCCCCCACAACTCATCAATCGACGCTTCCGGGGCGGATTGCCGCGTGGCCGAGGCGGTTTGTCGAACGACAGCGGTGCCGGGGGAGGTGGTCACCGCGCGCGGTCGGGCCGGGACGGGCGCACGACGGCTATGAAGTGCCTCGCGCGTGACCTGGTTCGCGCCCGCGCACGCGTCGGTGGTGCGTTGGCGTTGATTATCAATGCCACCGCACCACGCGTCGCCGAGTCTGATCCGCCGCGATCCACTCCCTCACTGCTGTCGTTCAGCCGCTGCTGCCGCGCGGCCGAGGCG
>Ga0081538_10000882_pt1 | contig 32411 bp, 33 predicted proteins | sample TabmetS5T2R1_FD_71022 | JGI IMG/M metagenome (GOLD analysis project Ga0081538, IMG submission 71022) | Tabebuia heterophylla rhizosphere microbial communities from the University of Puerto Rico - S5T2R1 | ecosystem: Host-associated > Plants > Roots > Rhizosphere ...
CCGCCTCGCGCGCGCGCATCGCCGCGGCGGCCGACGACGAGCGCCGGCGGGTCGTCCGCGATCTGCACGACGGCGCGCAGCAGCGCCTGGTGCACACGGTGATCACGCTCCAGCTCGCAAACCAGGCGCTGGCGAAGGGAACAGAGAGCGCGCCGCTGCTGGTGCGGGAGGCACTCGAGCACGCCGAGCAGGCGACCGCTGAGGTGCGCGAGCTCGCGCACGGGATCCTGCCGTCGGTCCTCACTCACGGCGGCCTGCCCGCGGGCATCGATGCGCTCGCCGCACGGGCGCCGGTTCGCGTCGAGACCGACGTGTCCGTCGCCCGGCTCCCGGCGCCGATCGAGGCGACCGCCTACTTCGTGGTGGCCGAGGCGCTGACCAACGTGGCCAAGCACGCCTCGGCAGAGGCCGCCGAGGTCGTCGCACGGATCGAGAACGGCATGCTGCGCGTCGAGGTGCGCGACGACGGGGTGGGAGGCGCCAGCCCGGCCGGCACCGGGCTCGTGGGGCTCGCGGACCGCCTCGCCGTGTTCGACGGTCGGCTCGAAGTCGACAGCCCGCCGGGCGCCGGCACGCGCCTCACGGCCACGATCCCACGACCGCGCTCCGACCGCTCGGCCATTTCCTGACCCGGGGGTCGGCGGCGATCCGCGGCAGTGAACGCGCGATTGTGCGCTGCTCTTGAGGCGAGTCGTCAGACCTGGATACTCGAGGTCATGAAGCGGTTGCGCACACGACACGCGCCGGCGGATGACCTGGCTTCCGTCGGGTCGTCGGTCCTGCGCTCGGGACTGGCGACGAACCTGCTGTTGATCGGGGCGCTCAAGTTCAAGCAGTACGAGGTCGAGAACATCGACCCCCTCGTCCGCTCCAGCCCGCTGTTCTCGCGGCTCCGCGAGAAGCTGGGGGCACGAAGGCTCGCGCGAGTCTTCGGGATCGCGGAGATCGCGTTGGGCTCTGCGATCGCCGCCAAGCCGGTCGCGCCCAAGGCCTCTGCCGCCGCCAGCCTCGGCGCCGTCGGGATGTTCCTCACCACGCTCAGCTTCCTGGTGACGACGCCGGAGGCCAGGCAGGAAGGCGAAGGGATGCTCGTCCCGTCTCCCGCCGGGCAGTTCCTGTTGAAGGACACAGTGCTCCTCGCCGCCGCCCTCCTGACCGCCGCCGAGTCGCTGCGGGCCGCTCGCCGCTGAGGGCGCGCCCGGAGGCGGCCGGTCAGCTGCCGGCCGGCTTCTTGTCCCGCTGGTCGACGAGTTCGAGGTAGAAGTTGTCGACGAAGTCCTCGAAGTAGGCGTAGCGGTCCTTGACGATCGCCGCGCTGCGCGACGTCTTCCCGGGGCGCGCGGCGCCAGGCCTACTGGGTGCACGCGATCGCGAACGTGCTCGACGCGCTGCCCAAGCGGCTGCAGGGCAACGCCAAGAAGCTGCTGCACGAGATGATGGAAGCGCCGTCGCGCGCCGACTGCCGCGCCGCGCTGGGCGCTTCCGCGAGCGATTCGACGCCAAGTACCCCAAGATCCGTTGCAGTCGCCCGCACCACCGCGACGAATGTGGCCGCAAGGCAAGCGCGCGGGTCTGGCCACGGTGGCCGGAACCATCGAACGTCCCGCACTGTCGCGCATAGCGGCCACTAAAGGACGTTCGTGCCGGGGGTCGGCCAGGTGCACGCAACGGAAGGAAGGGCTGTTGCAGCGCCTGTTCCTCGATCGAATGGACGCCGGTCAGGTACCTGGTGAGTTGTTCGTCGATCGTGCGGGGCATGACGCGGTCGCCAAGCTCGACCGCGACTGGGCGCACCTGACCGCGTTCTACGACTTCCCGGATACTGGCGCCCCCTGCGCACCAGTAACGCGATCGAGTCGAGCTTCGCCACGGCGAAGCTGCGCACCTGCGTCACGAAGGGCGCGGGATCGAAGAAGGCCGCGCTCGCGATGGCCTACAAGCTGCTCGGCGCCGCCCAGGAGCGCTGGGGGCGATTCAACGGCCACGTGCTCGTCGCCGGCGTGACGCTCAAGGACGGCGAACGGCTCCCGGACGACGAGGAACGACGACGGACGAGAGGTCGCCGCCTGATTCACCTCATGAGCGACTCCGACGAGCCGTGAGCGCCTGAGGCGCGTGCCGGTCTCACCGATTGGCCGGTGCGCTCGCCCCGACGGTGCCGATCGCGTCTCCTTACCCGCTGATAGACCATCACGTTTGAGCGCCCGATGTGCTCGCCTACGTTCCAGTCATGCGAGCGAAGGACCCCCAGACGTGACTGCGGTCGTCTGCTCCACATCGACGCGAGTCCATCCGGGGTCGACCGCAACGCTCGCGGCGAGCCCTGCACCCGTCAGGGCCGACTCAAAGTCCCCAAGCAGAAAGGCAATCGCATGCCCCTCAACGAGCCTGTCCTCACAGGGCCGGGCGCCGGGCGCACAGTCACCTCCGGCAGCGGCACGAGCGCCGAGCTCAAGCTAGCCGGTGAACAAGACGGCGGCGACTGGTCCGTCGTCGAATGGCGGCTACGCGCCGGCGACGAACCGCCGATCCACACCCACACGCGCGAAGACGAGACGCTCTACATTCTCGAGGGTTCGATCACCGCATATGTCGGTGACCAGCGCTTCGAGGTGGAAGCAGGGTCCTATGCGGCCCTTCCGAGGGACGTGCCGCATGGCCTGACCGTGCATGGCGACGAAGCGCGCCTGCTCATCACGCTCGAGCCCGCGGGCGCGGAGTACTTCTTCGTACCCCGCGACGACGGCGACGCGGATCCCGCTCGGTTCGGGATCGTGCTGCACGAACCTGCTCCAGCAGCCTGATCGCGCGGTCGGGAAGGGACGCCGCTCGCGCCTGGCGGTGTCCCTCCCGACAGGGCGATAAGCGGGTCTGCGGTCGCCGGCGGCAGCTTGTGCGGGGGTGTTGGGCCCTTGTGGGATGCTTGGCACCATCGCCTATCGGAGGACGTCCCGGTCGCCGTGGAACCTCGGCCACCTCCGCGGCGGTCATACGGCGTGTGCTCATGCATCCGATCGTGGACCGCGCCAGGACGGCACCAGCCCACGAGCCCGGCAAATTGGACCACATTGGAACCACGGCGCTCCTTTCGCACCGGCCCCTTCACGAGGAAAGGCCCGCGTTTGCGGGCCTCTCTGAGTAGCGGGGGCGGGATTCGAACCCGCGACCTTCGGGTTATGAGATCGCTGGATTCTGGTCACCCCAAGCCTGAACCCGCATGACAGAGCGGCTCAGGTGCTCTCAGATCAGCCCAGATCCGCTCAACATGGAACCACGAATGGAACCACGGGGCAGCCGCGGTTAGTGGCGCAGCGCAAAAGGGGGCTGACGAAGAAAGTCGCCAAACACCTGATGGAGCATGCGCCAGAACGGCCGTAGCTGGCGGATCGCGAGGCGGTCAGCCTGCTCGGCGGGCGTGATCTCGGTCATCGTCCTCATGCGTCTCCTCTCCCTGGCTGGTTGCAGATGCTTGACGAGTCTCTTGTAGCTCCCCCTCTCCCCGCCGCCGTCCGCTGCGAGCAGCTGAGATCGATAGCCCACGGCTAACGCTCACGCCCGACATGGGTCTTGGACACCCACAGCGGAGACGCCTAGCGTCAGTCAAAAGCGCACAGGCGGCCGCCATGGGCGCGGCGGAAGGGAGGTAGCGGTGGAACGGGATCTCGGGGTCTGGACAAGCGAGGACTGCGCGCTGGTGCTGATCGACTACCAGCCGGATCAGCTCGAGTCGATCCGCTCGGAGACGAGCTCGGATCTGGTCGAGTTCCATGCTCGTTGGCTCGCCAGGACCGCCGAGGCGTTCGACGTGCCGGTCGTGCTGTCGAGCGTCGGGGTCGAGTACGGCTTCAACAGCCCGACGCAGCCGGCGACCCTCGCCGAGCTGCCCGACGTCGAGCCGATCGACCGCACCTCGATGAACTCCTTCGACGATCAGTCGTTCCGTCATGCGGTGGAGGCGACCGGGCGCAATCGGCTGATCTTCGGCGCGCTCCAGACCGAGGTCTGCCTCGCCTTCGCGGTCGTGGAGGCACTGAGAAACGGCTACGAGGCGATGTTCGTGACTGATGCAACCGGCAGCCGCCCCCAGGCCGAGCACCGCACCGCGATCGAGCGGCTCTCACACGCGGGCGCCGTGCCCAACACCGCGGTCGGGGTTGTCTGCGAGCTCTTCCGCGACTGGGCCGGCCCGCTCGGCGCCGCCGCGCAGGAGACCACCGGCTGGTACTTCAGCGAGGTCGCGAGAGTGGCCGACAAGGTCGGCATCGCCGAGGCGGAGAGGCTCCGCGCCCAGGCGCAGCCGGCGCAGTAGATGTCAGGCGAGGCCGGCGGCGATCGTCGTGTCGCGGTGGTGACCGGCGGGAGTGGTGCCATTGGGGGCGCGATCGCCGCGCGGCTCGCCCCCGGCCACACCGTGGTCGTCCTCGACCGCACGGGCGATGTGATCGTCGACCTGGGTGACCCGGATGACGTCCGCCAAGCCGCCGACGCCGTGCTCGATCGCTACGGCAGATGCGACGTCCTCGTCCACTCCGCGGCGATGGTCGCCTTCGGGCCGCTCGACGAGTTCAAGCTCGACGTCTGGCGCCAGGTTCAGGCGGTAAACGTGGAGTCCGCGCTGCTGCTCACACAGGCGTTCGCTCCGGGGATGCGGGATCGCGGCTTTGGGCGCGTGATCTTCATCGTGTCCAACACTTTCTGGCGCCCACCGGGCGCGCACATGCTGGCCTACGTGGCGTCAAAGGGCGCGCTGATCGGAATGGCGCGCACGTTGGCCGTCGGGCTCGGCGGCGACGGGATCGCGGTTACCGCCGTCGCGCCGGGGCTCACCCGGACCCCGGCGACAGATGTCGTCCCCGCCGCCGAGTTCGACGACGTTGCGGCGCATCAGGCGCTGCCGCGGCCACTCACCCCCGACGACACGGCTGCGGTGGTGGCCATGCTCGCCCGCAACGACGCGGCAGCCCTGACCGGCCAGACGCTCATGGTTGACGGCGGACTCGTCCTGCACTGAGGAGGGAGACAAAGAATGAACATCACAGTCGTTGGCAGGGGCAACGTGGGCGGCGGCCTCGCGGACCTGTGGGAGCGCGCCGGCCACGCGGTGACGCGGCTGGGCCGCGACGGCGGGGACGTGTCCGACGCGGACGTCGTCCTGGTGGCGGTGCCGGGCGGCGCGATCGCCGACGTCTTCGAGGCGCTTGAGGGCTTCGAGGGCAAGACCGTCATTGACGCCACCAACCTCTACAACGTGACACCGCCGGACGCGTTTGCCTCCAACGCAGAGTTCGTCAAGTCGAAGACGGGTGGACCGACGGCCAAGTCGTTCAACATCAACTTCGCGTCGCTGTACGGGCGCCTCAGCGAGGCACGCGCGAGGCCGAGCAACCTGTGGTGCGGAGACGACGAGGCGCGCGACGTCGTCGAGCAGCTCAACCGCGACGCAGGCTACGACCCGGTGCGTACCGGGCCGCTCGAGAACGCCTCGGCGCAGGAGCAGCTGATCCCGGTCATCTTCGCGATCGGTGAGGGGATCGGCCCGTACGTGTACCGGTTCGCGCCGATAGATCAGCTTTGAGAACCGCCACGATGCTCGACGGCTTGCATCACGTCACCGCGATCACCGGCGACATCGACGCGAACCTCGAGTTCTACGGCCGGCTGCTGGGACTGCGGCTGGTTTGGCAAGGCGTCAACGCCGACGAGCCCGAGATGAGACACATCGCCTACGGCGACGAGCGCGGCAGTCCCGGCAGCATCGTCACGTTCTTCGACATGCCGGGCGTCACTCGCGGCCGCCCGGGTGCGGGGATGGTGCACCGGCTGCTGTTGCGGGTCGCCGGTGACGAGGCGCTCGACTTCTGGGACCGGCGCCTGGCTCGGGCCGGCGTGGCCGGTGATCGGAGGGTCGATGGCCTGGTGTTCTCGGACCCCGAGGGCTTGGAGCTCGAGCTCGTGATCGACGACCGCGAGGATGCGCCGCTCATCGCTGCGGCGGCGGACGTCGATGTGCGAATGGCGCTTCGGGGCGTGCACGCGGTCCGTGCGTACAGCGCAGATTCCGAACGCAGCTCGCCCGTCATGCGTGGCGTGCTGGGGATGGAGCCGGACGGCGAAGGGCGCTGGCTCGCGAGGGGCGGGCGCCGCCATGGTCTGGTGATCTACGACCGGGCGCCGCCGGAGCGCGGAGTCATGGGCGCGGGCACGATGCACCACGTCGCATTCGCGATCCGTGACGGCGAGCAGGATTCGTGGCGCGCGGGTCTCGCCGGGAGCCGGCTTCGGCCCACGCCGGTGCTCGACCGGCGGATGTTCAAGTCGATCTACTTCCGCGAGCCGAGCGGCGTGCTGTTCGAGCTCGCCACCGACCGGCCGGGGTTCGTTTTCGAGCCGCTCGAAAGGCTGGGCGAGTCGCTGGTGCTCATCGGCGACCTGGAGAGCCGCCGGCGGGAGATAGAGCGTCGGTTTCCTCCGCTTCCGAACCCGCGCTGCGCAGCCAGCCGTTCTCCTCAGCGCACCTCCGCGCGCTGTCGCGGAAGCGTGTGACCGCTGCGGATTCGGCGCGCGCGGCCCACAGCACCGACCACTCGGTGACGATCTCCGGCTCGACGATCCTGCGAGCGACGAGGGCGGGCTCGGCCGCGGCGGCATGGAAGGCGAATGAGGCAAGCGGCAGGCCAACCTCGCTCGTCGTCTGCAGGCGGGCGACCATCGCCTGGGGCGGCGGATCGGCAAAGGTGCGGACCTGCGGCTCGAAGCCGGCCTGCTCGCAGGCCGCGATGACCCGGTCGTAGTAGCCGGGCGCGAGCTCCCGGGGGAACGACAGCAGCGTTTCGCGCTCGAGGCTCCGGACTGGGATCGGGTCCATGGCGGCGAGACGATGGTGCTTGCCCAGCAGCAGGGCGAGGGGCTCCATACGCAGGAGCTCAGTGTGTATTCCAGCCATCGGCTCGGGGAACAGAGCAAGGCCGACGTCGACCTCACCCGCGAGCACGCGGCCGGGAATCTTCGCGCTGAAGAGCTCGCTGGCGATGACGGTCATGTTCGGGCTGTCGTCCTCGACCGCGGCCAGGATCGCGGGGAGGGTGTCGAAGCCGGCCATCGGGGCGTAGCCGAGCCGGACCGTGCCGGCGACGCCGGCCCCGGCCAGGCGGGCGCTCTCGGCGGCGCGCTCGAGCGCGGCCAGTGCCACCGGCGCCTCATTAAGAAGCGCCCGGCCGGCTGTGGTGAGCTCGACGTGGCGGCTGGTGCGCACGAACAGGTCCGTGCCTAGCCGGCGCTCGAGGTTGTGGATCTGATTGCTCAGCGACGGCTGGGAGATGTACAGGCGCGCGGCGGCCCGGCCGAAATGGAGCTCCTCCGCGACGGCCAGGAAGTAGCGCAGCAGGCGCGGCTCGAGATCGATAGCCCAAGGCTAACGCTCACGCCCGAGACAGGTCTTGGACGCCGGCCCCGCGCCCGCCTAGCTTGCTGGGAGGCGCAACTTCCGGCACAGGAGGCAGGTCATGGCGACGAGCACCGCAGGCACTGGCACGAGTCTCGACGGATTCCACGCAACACCGACAGCTCAGGGCGCGGACGAGCTCGTGCGCGCATTCTTCGACGCCGTCAACGCGGACGACGCTGCCCGCGTGGACGAGCTCTTGGCGCGGTCGTTCCTGTCCTACGACCTACACGGCACCCGGAGCCGCACCGGCCTGAAGGACTACTACTCCAGGCTGCGGCGCGCGTTCTCCGAGCTTCGGCTCGAGGTGCACGAGAACGTCGGCGTACTTGTCGAAGGCGACCTGGTGGCGCTGCGCACGATCATCACCGGAACCCACACGGGCGACTACGTCGACGTCGAGCCGACGAGGAGCCCGATTCAGACCTCCGCCTCCCACTTCTTCCGCGTCCGCGACGACCAGCTCGTCGAGCACTGGCAGGTCGTCGACACCTACCGCATCCTGGCCGCCATCGGCGCCATCCCCGCGGTGGCGAGCGTCTTTCAGGAGCAGGTCCTCGGCGTGGAGCCGTCGCCCGGCGGGCTGTTCCAGGAGCGACTCGGGACCGACTTCGGCGCAGCTGCCGGACGACCGATCACAGGCGAGGTGTCGAGGGCTGTGGTGCGCCGCCTCTACGACGGCGTGATGGCCACCGGGCGCGCCGAGGACGTCGAGATGCTCGCCGAGGGCTACATCCAGAACTCGGGCTGGACCCCTGACGGCCGCGCGGCCTTCGCGAGCGCGCTCGTGATCAGCCGCGGGGCCATCCCGGACGGGCGTGCCGTGCAGACTCACATCGTTGCCGAAAACAACCGGGTCGCGTCGCGAAGCCTGTGGGACGGCACCGTCACCCAGAACGGCGGGGCAGCGGACTTCACGACTCTCGACTTCTTCCGCATCGAGGACGGGCTGATCGCCGAGCACTGGGAGTCCGTCGACTGGGTTCGCGCCTATCAGGACTTCGGACTGCTCTCTGAGGAGGTCAAAGATGCCTGAGACAACCGCAATCCTCGGCGTCGGCAACATCGGCAGCGCGCTGGCCCGGCACCTCGTGCGCGGCGACGGGCCTGTCCTGCTGGCCTCGAAGGACGAAACCCGTGCGCGAGCGCTCGCGGACCAGCTCGGACCGCTCGCACGGGCAGCCTCGGTGGAGTCCGCGATCGTCGGCGCCGATGCTGTCGTACTCGCGCTCTGGCTCGACACGATCAAGGACCTGGTGCCGCAGCACGCGCGGCTGCTCGACGACAAGGTTGTCATCGACCCCTCGAACCCGGTCGCCTTCGACGAGACGGGTCAGATGATGCGGACACTGCCCGACCGACAGTCGGCCGGCTCCGTTGTCGCTGCCCTGCTTCCCGCACGCGCGCACTACGTGAAGGCCTTCGGGACGCTCAGCGCGGACACGCTGTCCGCCAGCGCGCACCGCGAACCGCGGCGGGCCGTTCTCTTCTACGCCACCGACGACGACGACGCCGCGACGACGATCGAGCGGCTGATCCGCGCCGCCGGCTTCGACCCAATGAAGGCGGGCGGCAGCGCCGCCGCGAGGCGGATCGAGGGGCCCGGCGGCGACCTCCACCAGTTCGGCCTGAACGGCGAAGTTGTCGATCTCGAGCAAGCGCGCGGCCTCGTTTCAGCCGCAGAGCAACAACCCGCATGAGCGTAAGCGCCACGTCCACCCCAGCCGGAGCGCCGCCGGAGGCGGCCGGCGCTCCGGGAGCTGTCCCGGGTTCCGACGAACGGCGGCGAAGCCTAGGGCCGAACTCGACTGGCGCCCGACCCGCCCGGGACTCGCCGGCGAGTTCCGACACGGGAGCTACGCACGCGCGGTGACACGCGATTGAACGACCCAGCCAACGAACGAAAGGACAAGCGATGAGCAGCCAGGTCACACAGCAGGCAGTTCCCAGCGGGACGTGGAGCGTCGACACGATCCACTCGACGGTCGGGTTCGCGGTCAAGTACATGGCGGGCACCTTCCAAGGGACGTTCTCGGATTTCGCCGTACGCCTGGATGAGGGGGTCCTGACCGGCTCGGCGGAGGTCGCGAGCATTCAGGTGAAGGACCCCAACCTCGAAGCGCACCTCCAGAGCCCGGACTTCTTCGACGCCGAGCGCTTCCCGAAGCTCAGCTTCCGGGCCAGGGATGTGAGCCGGGCCGGCGACGACGTCGCGATGAAAGGCGAGCTGACCCTGAAGGGTCACACCGAGCCGATCGAGATCACGGGCCACATGACCGACACCTCCCAGGACCCCTACGGCGGCGAGCGCTTCGGCCTCCAGCTGGAGGCCACGATCGACCGGAGGGAGTTCGGCCTGAACTGGAACAACCCGCTGCCGAGCGGCGAGCCGGCGCTGGCCAACGACGTGACGATCGCCGTCGACCTGCAGCTGGCCAGAGACGCCTAGCCGTGTTAGTGCTCGGCATCAGCGGGAGCCTCCGCCGCGACTCGCACAACACGCGGCTGCTCCGCGCGGCCGCCGAGATCATCAAGGCGCGGGGAGTCGAGTTCGAGGTCTTCGACGGCCTGAAGGCGATCCCGCCCTACGACGAGGACGACGACGTCGGGAAAGGCCCCGGCGCCGTCGCCCGTCTGCGGGAAGCAATCGCGGGCGCCGACGCGCTGCTGTTCGCCACTCCTGAGTACAACTCGTCGGTCCCCGGCGTGCTCAAGAACGCCATCGACTGGGCGTCGCGCCCGGCCGGGGCGGGCGCGCTCCGGAATAAGCCGGTCATCGTGATCGGCGCGAGCACGGGCATGTTCGGGGCCGTCTGGGCGCAGGCTGAGCTGCGGAAAGTGCTCGCCGCCACCGGCGCCCGGGTCGCCGAGGCCGAGCTGGCGGTCGGTCACGCTCACGAGCACCTGGACCCGCTCGGCCACCCGGTCGAGCCCGCGCAGCGCGAGGCGTTGGCCGACGCCGTCGGAGTGCTTCTGAGCGAGCTCGACGACGTAGCGGCGCTGGCGGTCTAGGTGCCGCGCAACCACGCGGCCGCCTCGGCCAGCTCGGCAACGGTCGGGGTGTGGCCGTTGCCGATGATGTAGTAGCCGCGAGCCGAGTCGTCCTCGACCACGCGCCGGAAGAAATCGGCGAGATCCGCGACGTGGTCTGTGTACCGGTGCTGCTGCCCGTGCCGGTCAAGGAACGGACCGGCGGATCGTCCCGCGACCCCGTGGGAAGGGGCGAGTCGTCACGGCCATGGCCGAGGACAAAGCGCGCGCCTCGTCCGTTCTTGCGTGATGCATGTGATGCGCTATTCTGCGCATCATGCGCACCACGGTGTCCATCTCGGACGAGCTGCTCACGGCCGCCAGGCGTCGCGCACGCGAGCGCGGTCAGACGCTCGGCGAGCTGATCGACGCGGCGCTGCAACGCGAGCTGAGCGACGCTCGCCCCCCCCGCGAGGGGCCTCCCGTCCCGGTGTTCGAAGGCGGGACGGGCCCGCGGCCCGGCATCGACCTTCGCTCGAATCGCGCTCTCATCGAGGCGCTCGACGAAGGCGTAGCTGTCGACGACCGGCGCTGACGCGTGCTCCTCCTGGACGTCAACGTCGTCCTCGCGGCACACCGAGGCGACCACCCCGATCACCCATCGGTTCGCGGCTGGTTAGACACCATGCTCGCTGGCGACGAGCGCTTCACCGTCCCCGCGTGCGTCTGGACGTCCTTCCTCCGGCTCGCCACGAACCGCAGGATCTTCGAGGTGCCGACGCCCCGGACGGAGGCGTTCGCGTTCGTCGAGGCGACCTCCGCGCAACCGCTGCACCTCCAGGTCGGCCCCGGCCCACGCCACCTCGCGCTGCTGCGTCAGCTGTGTGATGAGGCAGACGCCCTCGGCGACCTCATCGCAGACGCCGCCATCGCAGCAATCGCCGCCGAGCACGGCTGCGAAGTGGTGACGCTCGATCGCGACTTCGCGCGGTTCGAATCGGTGCGCCATCGGCGTCCGACCGCCGGCTGAGCCGGCGTGGTCGAGCCGGTAGTCACTCGGCCGGGTGCCCGTTCGGTACCTAATCCCCGTGGTTTCGCGGTGAAGGGTTCGGCCCTTCGTTACGGGGTCGAGGTGACCACTGGGCTCGCAGGGCGCGAGACCATTTCCTCGAGCACATTCTCGAGCGTAATCGGACGCTCGCGCACCCGCACGCCGGTGGCGTTGAAGACTGCGTTCGCCACGGCGACGCCAGAGCCGCAGATGCCCAGCTCGCCAAGCCCTCTTGCGCCCAGGACATTGGCTTTGTCGTCGAATTCCTTGCGGAACACGACGTCGAGCTCGGGGAAGTCGGCGTGGACGGGCACGAGATAGTTCGCGAGGTCACGGTTGATGAACGCACCGGAGCGGTTGTCCATCACCGCCTCCTCCCGCAACGCCATGCTCATGCCCCAGCTCATCCCGCCAATGAGCTGGGAGCGCGCCGTTTTCTCGTTCAGCACCGTACCGACGGAAAACACGCCCAACATCCGCCGCACCGAATCTCGGCTGTGTCTGCACCACCCCCACCTTGGCGAAGTGCGCCGTAGCTGCTGATCGAGTACGCCGCGTAGTTGGGCTCCTCCCACATGCCGACAACGTCGCCTTAGGCTTCGAGCTTCGGGAGGGATGCGGTTGTTCGACGCGCACACGATCGAGAGGAACCCCAAGCGCCTCCGCGGCGACCTGCGTCAGAATCGTGTAGGTGCCGGGCCGATATCCGTCATGTCCGACTAGACGATCGCGCTTCCGTCTGGTTCCAAGCACACTCGCGCTCTCGCGGGCGCCTGCGGGTGGGCGCGTATGGCCGAAGCGACGCCGTGCCCGCGGGTGCGCTGCATCAGGTTGCCGCCGACCGACGCCTTGTTGCGCAACTGGCCCGAGGCGCCGGACACGATCGCCTGCGTGAGCACTGGGTAGCGAGTGCGCACGCGAGTATCAGCGGCGGTTTCGGAGTTGGTCGCCTGGGCGCCGATGCGCAAGCCGCCGTCGGGCAACTCCTCGATGCGTTCAGCGGCAGCCCGCTGATATCGACCAGGTGGGCCGGTCGCTCGATCTCCAGCTTCATGAGGTCGAGCAGGTTGGTGCCGCCGCTGATGAACTTCGCGCCGGGCCGGGACACCGCGGCCATCGCAGCCTGGACATCTTCCGCGCACTCGTAGCTGAACGCCTTCATCAGCGGCCGGTCTCCTGCGTGTCGCGAATTGCGGCAATGATGTTCGGATAGGCAGATATTGCCGCTCATGCGCTCGCGAATCTCGGACTCGGTGAGTTCGATCCGCAGCGATGTGACGTCGCGCGTGACGTGACTGGGCTCCCCACGGTTCGAATGCACATGGCCGAGCAGATCTGGCCGGGGGTGCAGTAGCCGCATTGAAAGCCGTCGGGTTCGACGAAGGCGGAGCGCGCCGACCGACCCCAATCCTTCGATCGTGACGATCTCGCCCTCGTGCATGACGGCGAGCGCTAGGCACGAGTTGATGCGCAGCCCATTCACCAGCAGCGCGCAGGCGCCGCACTGTCCGCGGTCGCACCCCTTCTTTGTGCCCGTCAGGTGGAGATGCTCGTGCAGTGCCTCGAGCAGCGTGGTGCGCGTGTCCGGCTCGAGCCGGCGCCCCTGGCCATTCAACGACAACAAATTTCGGCGTCTGCGGCTCGACATCCCGCAGTTCGGTGGCCGTGGATGCCCTCACTGCGAACTCACTTCTTCGTCGCTGACGCCGGTCAGGAATACGTCGACGTCGGCGGCGAACTCGGCGTGGTGTTGGAACAGGAAGCCGTGCGCCGCGTCCGGGTAGATCTTCAGTCGCGCGCCGGGGATGAGGCCGGCCAGCAGATAGGAGTAGCGGGGCAGGATCATCGGGTCGCTGTCGCCATTGGCGACGAACACGGGCATGCAAATTGCCGAGACCCGCTCGAGCATCGAGTGGTTCGGCTGCCCCCAGGCGCACACCGCGTCGTATTGCGCCAGCCGGGTCTGCCAGGTCGTCGGCGCGTCGCGGTCGACTGTGCGCGCCCCGAAGATGCGGCCGGCGACCTGCTGTCCCGCCGCCTGGCCCGCCTCGGAGCCGGTGAAGAAGACGCCGAGGTAGTCGGCAGGCGATGGCTCTGGCTTGCCGACTGCGTCGATCACCTCCGGCGCCCAACCGTGCATCCCGCTCGCCCCCTGCGGAGCCGCAGAGGCGAGCACCAGGTTGCGAACGATCGACGGGCGAACGAGAGCGATCTCCTGGGCGAGGAAGCTGCCGATCGAGAAGCCGAGCAGGTCGACCTCGCCCACCTCCAGCGCCTCGATGAAGTCGATCGCGTCGAGCGCCATCTGCGCCATTGTGTTCGGCGTCGTCCCGCTCGAGGCGGCGACCCCCCGGTTGTCGAAGGTGATCACGCGACGGCCGCGCGCGAGCGCATCGACCAGCGCGGGATCCCAGTTGTCGAGGTTGCCGCGAAAGTGCTGCAGCATCACGAGTGGGGTTGCATCGGACGCGCCCGTGGTGCGGTGTGCGTAGTCCACGCCGTTCGCGGCGCTGAGCACTTCGTTCTCAGCGTCTAGATAGTTCGCGGTCGCCGTTGTTTCCGACATCGGTTCTCCTTTCGTGTTCGTCCTGCTCGGATATCCATGAAGCTGCGAGCGTCATCCAGAGCGCTGCTTCGCCTGCGTCTTCGGCGAGGCCGAGGCTGTGTGGGCCGTGGGCGAAGACGTGCACCGCGTGCGGGACGCCGTTCGCGGCGAGCGCGGCCGCCAGCCGATAGGTGTGCTCCGGCGGCACGTATATGTCCTCCGCTGTGTGCCAGATGAAGAACGGCGGCGCCGAAGGGGTGACTAGCGCGTCCAAGGAGGTCTCGCGGCGCAGCTGCGGCGACGCGTCCTCGCCGAGCAGGATGAGCCGTGCCGGCCGGTACGTCTCGGTCTCCATCGACGTGATCGCGTAACCGAGGACGACGAAGTCCACGCAGTCGCCCGTGTCGCTACCTTGCGTCAGCGCCGCCAGGCCAGCGAGGTGCCCGCCGGCAGAGAAGCCGACGATGCCGACGTGACTCGCACCACCGTCGCGGACCCGGCGGATCTCGGCACGCACTGCCTCGAGCGGTCCAGGATGCCGCGTGTGCAACGGATAGCGGAACACGCTGGCGTCAAGGCCCAGGCTTTCGAGCCACGCAGCTACCGGTTCGGCTTCATTTTCCGCGTGCGCGGCATAGCCACCGCCCGGCAGGACAATCGCGTGAGTCCCGTTCATGAGACCCCTGTCACCAAGCGGTAGCCGCCCTGGATCCAGTCGAGCGCGATCGAACCCCACTCTTCCGCATCGTCCTCCCATGCGAAGTGGCCGGTGTCGAGCAGCGCGAGCTCGCTGTTCGGCAGGCGCGCGTCGAGGTATTCGGCGTTCGCGGGAGGGACAAGCGGATCGCGCTTGCCCGCGATGATCTGAACCGGCGTGCGGATCTCGGGAAGCAGGTCCCGCAGCACCTCCAGGTCGCCGGGGTAGCTGCGCACGTAGCGCGCCGACTCGGCGAACCTCGTGCCGGCGTACGAGTCCAGGTAGTCCTGTCGCGCCGTCTCAGACGGCTCGTAGCTCTCGAGCAGAGTCAGCGCATTCGTGACGACATCCCTGCCGTCGAGGGCACGCAGCGCTTCGAGGTCGGGCGCCTCGATCATCTCCTTGAGCTGGCCGGTCACCTCGAGCGGAAACGCGCTGCCGCCGCTGCCGACCACAGCGCTCGTGAGCGCCTCAGGGTCCGTGGCCGCAGCGAACAACGTCGCGCCCGTCCCGACGTCGGGACCGAACACGTGCGGCCGGCCCAGTCCCCATTCGTCGATCAGCCGGATCAGGAACTGACCCATCGCGCGCGGCGACCAGAGGTCGTCGCGGGCCTCCGACTTGCCGAACCCGGGGAGATCGATAGCGACCAGTCGCGCGCGCTCCGACACTCGCGGCCAGAGCGCCTCCCACGCGTACAGGCTTTCCGGCCAGGGGTTCAACAGCAAGACAGTCGGCCCATCCACCGTTTGCGTCTCGGCGTAGCGAACCTGGAGGCCGTCCGCTTGGCGCAGCTGCGGTGAAATCGCGTAGGTCACGTCTGTCCCTTCGTCTCGGTTCGAACAGCAGACCAGTCGCGGGAATCCGCGACATCACACGAGCACGCCATTTGAAAGCTCCGAGCATCCGGGCCAAGAGATCACGCGAACCCGCCATGCCGAGCCGCGTGGGTTGAGGCAGCCTCGCCTCATGACCACGATAGACAAGCAGGGGCTGACGGTTGAAGAGGCGCGACGGATCGTCGCGCCTCTATACGACGCGCTGAACTCGCCGAGCGAGAAGGACGTACCGGCGCTCCTGGCCCGAGCGTGCCACGACGACTATCAGTCGTACCACACGAATCAGGACTTCATGACGCGCGACCAACTGGCCGCCGCGTTCAAAACGGTGGGCGAAGCCGTCCCCGATTTGGCGTGGAGGATCGTCGACCTCCATGTGGTCGACGACATGATCATCGTGCGTGGCGAAGCCACGGGGACCCCGACCGCCGACTTCTTCGGTGCTGCGCCCACCGGCAAGCCGTTCGACACCATGGCAATCGACCTGTTCACCGTTCGCGACGGAAAACTTGCGCGGGCGTATCACATCGAAAATTGGATGACCGCGATCGAGCAGATCAAGGCCTGACCGTCACGAAAGCGGGCCGATCGCACGGTGCACCGAGCTGACCGCGCTCGCGCCTTCGCCGACGGCGGCCGCAACTCGCTTGATCGACCCGTTGCGGACGTCGCCGACCGCGAACACCGCCGGCACGCTCGTCTCGAACGGCAGCGGCGATCGGCCGAGCGCGGTCCATGTGCCGTCGAGATCGGCCCCGGTGAGTTGGGCGTCGGTGCGGATGAAGCCGTTGCGATCCAGTGCGACACGCGCGAGCCAGCCGGTGGCGGGCTCGGCCCCGATGAAGCAGAAGAGGCCGCGGCAGTCTCGAGCCTCCTCCGCACCCGTTGGGCCGTGCCTCAACGTGATGCGCTCGAGGGCCTGATCACCCGCCAGCCGGGTGATCTCGGTCGCCGTTCGTACGTCGATCCGAGGGTCGGCGACGATCCTGTCGACGAGGTATTGCGACATCCTCGCGGAGAGGTCAGGACCGCGAACCGCAAGCGTGACCGTCCTGTCCGAGGACGCGAGAAAGAGCGCCGCCTGACCCGCTGAATTGGCTCCGCCGACCACCGTGACGGGCTCGCCCGCGCATCCGCGCGCCTCGAGCTCGGTGGCCGCGTAGTAGATCCCGGCAGCCTCGAACTCCTCCCAGCCTTCGAGCGCGAGCTTCCGATACCGCGCACCGGTCGCGATGACCACCGCCCTCGCGCCCACCCGCGTCCCGCCGGTGAGCACCGCGGCGAGCTGCCCACTCTCGGTGTCAAGCGCGGCGATCTCGCACGGCGCTGAGATCTGCGCTCCGAACTTGATCGCCTGCGCTTCGGCGCGGTCCGCAAGCTGAGCGCCGCTGAGCCCGGTCGGGAAGCCGAGATAGTTCTCGATCCTCGCGCTGGATGCTGCCTGTCCGCCCGGGGCGACGGCGTCGAGCAGAATCGTCCGCAATCCCTCGGATGCCCCGTAGACCGCGGCCGCCAACCCCGCCGGTCCAGCGCCGATCACCGCCAGGTCGGCCGGCTTCCCGCTCGCTTGCCGATAGGTCAGTCCGAGGTATTCCGCAAGGCTCCCGGGCGTTGCGCGCGCCATCGTGCGATCAGGGGTGATGGCCGCGGGCAGATCGTGTGCGCTCAGAGAGGCTGCACGCATCAGGGATCCGCCCTCGACGGAATCGGCGTCCAGCCACACGTGAGCCAAGGCGCGGCGCGCCGCGTACGTTCGCAGCGCCAACGCTGCCGAGTCGAACTCGCTGCCGATGATCTGCAGCACCCGAGCCCCTGGTCCTGCGCTGAGCCGTCGCCGACGTGCGATGAAGGCTCTGAGCAGGAGGTCGGAAAGCTCGGGGTCCTGGGCCATGAGGCGGCGCAGCTGCGCCGGCGGGATGCGATGGATACGAGCTCGCCGGACCACCCGCGCGGTTAGGTACGCAATCTGCCCGGTGAGGATGCCGAGCTCAGCGACGAAGCCACCCGGACCAAACTCGATCAGCGACGTCTCGGGGTCATTTGCGGTGGCCGGACGAACGACTTCGATGGCGCCCTCGTCGATCACGATCAGGTCGTAGCTCGGATCCCCGGCGGCAAACGCCGCCTCGCCGACCTCGAGCGCCTCAGGGGTCCCATAGCCGCGCAGTCGCGCGAACTGCTCATCGGTGAGCTGGGGGCTCGCGGCCAACGCGTCCGCGGCCGCCGGCTCGGGTCCCGGACTGTCAGTCACCCCTGAAGTGTCCGCCAATTCGACGCGGCCTACATCGCGCGAGCGTGCGGTTCTTTAGATCCACGCCGGCGGCGCGGCGAACGCGGTCACGAGCTGAGGCGGGTCCCGAGCGGCGAAGGGGGTATCAGCGTACCTCCCGTGACCTGCGGCACGAGCATCGCCACGCGGTCGACGTAGCACCACGCCCACTCCTCGCCAGGCTCGAGCGAGCGGATCAACGGGTGCTGTGTCGCGTTCGCGTGTGCGGTGGCGTGGCGTTTCGGGGAATCGTCGCAACAACCGACGTGTCCGCACTCCAGGCAGATGCGCAGATGGAGCCACGGCTCCCCCGCGGCGAGGCATTCCTCGCAACCGCGCACGCTCTCCGGCAGGGCCGTGAGTTTGATGTGGTCGCGATGGAAGCAGGGCATTGGGAGGAGGCTCCCGCTCCGAGCGCCGCGGGACATCGCGCGAACGTGTGGTCTTAGCTGGCCGGGCCGACCTGATCGTTCGCGAGCCGCGTCAGCGCGACGCGCGAGTTGACCTCCAGCTTCGCGAATATCTGACGCAGGTGGCTGTTCACGGTGTGGGGTGAGACGAAGAGCCGCTCGGCGACCTCGCGGTTGGTGAGCCCCTGCGCGACCAGGCGTGCGACGGCAAGCTCCGAATCGGTCATCGCCGCCCATCCGGTCGCCGGGCGACCGGAACTGCCGACCACGCGGCGGCGAACGCCACGAGCCCTGAGTCTTGCCCTCACGCGCCGTGCGTCCCAGGCGGCCCCTGCGGCGACATAGGTCCTCAGCGCGCGATCGAGGTCGGCGATCCCCTCTTCTTCGGCTCCGGCGGTGATCCGCCGGGCCCCGAGATCCTCAAGAGCGGACGCGAGCGCCAACGGTCGCGAGGTCCGATCGAACTGCTCGACCGCCCGTTTGAGATGCTGTGTGCCGCCGTCGAGCAGACCACGGGCGTGGGCCGCAGTCCCGACGATCGCGGCCAGGGTCGGATTGGCCTCGGCCCGCCGTTCGGCCGCGTCGGCGCCGGCCGCGGCGAGCTCCACGTCGCCAGCGGCGACGGCGATCCGCACCATATGCGTCTCGTCGGTGATGTCGGCCGGGAACAGCGGGAGCAGCGACTTGCGCTCCTCGTCGCCCAAGGCACAGAGCCAGCGATGGGCCGCCGCCGCGTCGCCCCCCGCCATCGCATCAAGCGCCAAGAGCCAAGAGGCGTGGCGGCGGTAGCCTGGCGGCCCCTGGTTGACCATGGTCCGCGCCAAGGCGGTCGCCCTCCGACGCTCGTCGTCGTCGCCGCGGTGAAGAGCGACCCGTCCTAGGGCGACGATGCCGGCGGCGTCGAGCAGGCCCGCGAGTCGGTCCTCGTCCTCGGGCCCGAGCTGGCCCTCGAGGACCGGAGCGGCGTCATCGAGCCGACCGAGTTGGAAGAGCTGCCTGCCACGCCAAGTCTCCAAGAGGTGAAGCGCCCATGCCTGACGGTTCCGTTCGGCGTCGGCGATGCCCTCGCTGGTCACTCTCATCGCCTCGTCGACCCGCTCAGCCACCATGAGCGCCTCGGATCTCATCTCCTGGCAGAGACGCTCGCGCGTTGGATCCTCGCCGCGGGCTGCTGCGCGCCCGGCCGCCTCGGTCAACTCGACCGACCGGGTGAACTTGCCGTCCACATACTCGAGCGCCGCCTCCGCAAGGACGAGGGTGAAGGCGGACACGCCGTCGTCACTTGCTCGGACCGCCTCTCTCGTCGCGGCGAGCACCTCGCGCGCGTCTTCGAAGCGACCGGCGACGAGATAGTTGTGAAAGAGCGCGGCGTGGTGGCGGGCCCGTGTCGTCGGCGTAACGCCATCGAGGGCGAGGGCGCGGCGACCGGCATCGATCCGCAGGTCGGGCGACAGGGCGAACATTCCGGCGATCGTCAACAACACCTCTGCCTCTGCCTCGATGGGCAGCGCGCTTCGCAGCTGGCTGTCGATGAACTGACGCCCCTCGTCGCCGCGCCCGGCCGCGTGGAGAAGCAGCGCCGTCTCGGCCACGAGCTCGGCGCGGTGCGGATAAGTCGCCGGTGCGAGTTCCAATGCCCGGCGGGTCAGGTCCGCCGCGGTGCTCGGGTCGTTTGCCCCAAGGACTCGCGCCGCGTTTGACAGCGTGGCGACCGCGGCCTCGTCGCCCGGGGCTGAGCTCTCGGCCAGTTGCGCCGCGACCTCGACCGGCTCGGCGCCGTTCTCGAGCAGGACGTCCACCGCCTGCCGGTCCAGCGCGCGTCGCGTCGACCCGGGCACACTCGCGCGGACCGCATCGCGGGTGATGTCGTGGCGAAACGCAAGCGCGCCGTCGCGATCGACCAGGATCCCGCTCTCGATCAGCTCGTCGACCGGGCTGAGGACAGTTGAGGGCGGCCGCTCGAGTATTGCCGCCAACTCGCCGAACGAGAACGTGCGCCCCAAAGAGGCCGCGACGACAGCCGACTCGCGGGCAGCTTCGGATGCGGCGTCGAGCCGGTCCCGCATGCTCGCGTGGATCCGGGCCGGCAGGCGGCTGTCGGCCAGTCGGGCCTCCCCGCCCTCGACTCGGATCCCCTCCTCATCGGCAAGGCCGGTCAGCAGCTCAGTGACCAGGAATGGACTTCCTTGGGCCCGCTCCAGGAATTCGGTCAACGCTTTATCAGGCGCGCCGCCGGTCAGATCGCGTCCGACCTCAATCACGGCGGCTCGGTCCAGGGGGCCGAGGGCGATCCGCTCGGCACCCACCCGATGGAGGAATTGGTAGGTGCCTGCGATCGGGGACGAGCCTTGCAGCGGCCGCATAGCGATCACCCACGCGATCGGCAGGCCATGCAGGCGCGCGGTCAGAACTCGGAGGGCGGCCGCGGTTCCCGCGTCGGCCCACTGCAGGTCGTCGAGGGCCACGCAGATCGGCTGCCGAAGCGCAGCCCGCTCGAGAAGCGCTTGCAGCTCCTGGAGCATCCAGTAGCGCTGCTCGGGCAGGGCGGGAAGGTCACGCAGCGCACCGGGTTCGAGCGGCGCAGCATCCCCCTCGAACAGGGCGTCCATCAGTGGCGCCAACTCGACCCCCTCGCCCGGCTCCGCACCGCCTCGCCCGGCCGCGAAGTCCATGCGTTCCGCCATCCTCACCGCCTCGTCGAGAAGGCGGGTTTTGCCCACGCCCGCCGCGCCTTCGATGAGGACGACCGCTCCGGCGGCTCCGCTGCGCACCCGATCCAACCTCTCACTCAGCTGCCCCAGCGGCCCATCCCGTCCACGCAGCACATGACGACGGGCCAGCGCCTTCTGCATTGCCCCAGTCTATGGCCGCGACATTTCCGCCCCAAGCGTGCGCGAAGCGTCGACCCCGCCGACCCAGACGTGGCGGCCTAAAGATGGCGCAACCGAGTCATGTCACCGGGACGGCCCAGCGCCTCTATCGAGCGCATAAGCGACACGCACGTGCTGGTCCTGCCGAAAGCAAGCGCCGACGTGGCGGCATCAGGCCCGTCGTCGCTTCGATGACGAAAGCGGGTTGACGATGACGACTCCCTCCGGAACAAGACCTCGTCCTCAACGCCTTTGACACGCTGTTCAACAAGCGAGACTACGAGACCGCCGCGCGGTTCTGGTCACCCGACTACATCCAACACAGCGCGCATATCCCTCCGGGAGGGATGGCCTCTTCGATCTCGTAAGAGCGGTACCGGCTGAGTTGCGGTACGAAAACGCGGTGACCGTCGCCGAGGGCGACTACGTCCTGCTTCACGGACGCTTCACCGGCAGCGGGAGGCCGCGCGCCTGGATCGCCGCCGACATCGTGAGAGTGGAGAACGGCATTCTTGCGGAGCACTGGGATGTGCTTCAGGACGAGGCAACCGTGGAGGAGTCGCAGAGCGGACTGCCGATGTTCGGAGATCACTTCCCGGGCACAAGCGACGCCTGAGGGCATCGAGTCGGCGGTCGAAGCGGTCGCCTCCCCGGCGGAGGCGACGTGCGGCACGACGTCGAGTTCGGAACCCGCGACGGACGGCACACTGGTTCTGCGCTGCGGGCGACGTCATCTTCTCGGCGAAGGTTCCCTGAGGGACACCCGACCCAAGGACTACGAGGACGTGCTCGGGCTGCGACCGCTCTCGACGACGGTGTCGGCGATTGCGACCGCGACCAGCACGGCGCTCGACGCCGCAATCCCGGCGATCAGCGTGAGCGGCGCGGTGGCGACAGCGAGGATCGCAAGCGCCGCCAGCCCCAGCGGTCGCGAGCGTGGGGTGTTGCCGAGCGCCTCACGCAGGAAGAAGACCTGGGCGAGCATGAACAGCGCTGGCCCGCCAAACGTGAGGATCGTGGACCCGAGCGTCGCGTCGTCGCCGGGGTGGGCGATCGCCAGCTCGTCGCCGACGGCGATCCCGATCAGCGCGAGCACCATCAGCGTCAGCGTCCACGTGCCCCACCAGCGGACGGCGCCGGCGTCCTCGGCGGCCTCGGCCACCTCGATACCGACCCCCTCGGCGCGCTGGAAGTAGCACCACCAGAGCGCGACGGTCCCCGTGAAGCCGATGGCCAGCGCGAGCAGGCGCTCGAGCTCGAACGGCTCGTCGGTGAACGCGTCGCCCATCAGCAGAACGGTCTCCCCCAGCACGATGATGAAGAACAGCCGGAAGCGCTCGATGAGATGCTCCGCCGCGAGCTCGGTCTGCTCGATGCCGATGCGTTGGCCACGGCCTGGCAGCCAGTGCAGAGCCCACGCGCCAACTTGGGTCGTCACTACCGCAAGCGCCCAGAGCAGCAGGCGCGCGTCGCCATCCGCGAGCGCACCGGCCACCCAGAGACCGCCGGTGAGTAGCTCCCAGACGAGGTCGTTGACGAAGTGCTCGCTGAGCGCCCGCCCGCGTAGGGCCACGATCAGGAACACCGTGCGCCCGACCTGGAGCAGCAGATAGCCCGTCACGAAGAGCCATGCGCGCCCGTCGAACGCGTCGGGGATCGCGACGGACATGAGCAGGCTGGCGAACATGAGCCCGACGAGGTAGAGCCGCACCGGCAGCCGGTCCGGGTCGAGCCAGTTCGCCCCCCACGCCGTCGTGGACCAGGCGTAGAAGACCGCGAGCGCCATGATCGCCGTCTCGGCGCCGGTCCGCAGGTCGACGTGCTCGAGCAGGTGGTGCGAGAGCTGCCCGATCGCGAAGACGTAGACGAGGTCGAAGAACAGCTCGAGCGGGGAGACCTCGCGCGTCGCGCCGGGCGCGCGCGAAACGGCGATGCGCATCATCCGCTTCGGCGCTAAGGCTCCGATGCTCGGGTCTCGGTCCAGTCGACGTAGAGCTTGCGCTCGGCGAACAGCCAGGCGCCGTCGCGCTTGACGAACGCGTCGTGGTACCGGAGCGAAGCGACCATCAGCTTGCGCTCGTCGCCCTCGGTGAAGAGGTGGTGGGCGAGGCAGTAGCTCTCGCCCGTCGCCCGGCCGCCGTCGAGCGCGATCGTGCTCTGGCCGTTGAAGTGCGTCGTCGCCTCGTACCTGTTCAGGTCGGCGAAAACCGGCGTCAGCGCCTCGCGGCCATTGAGCTCCTGCGATGGCTCGGTGCCCTCGCCGTCCATGTAGACGACGAAGTGGGTGTCCTCGGTGAAGAGCGCCTTCTGCCCGTCGGCGTCGCGGCGGTCGGCGCAGTGCGCATAGGCGTCCACAAGCTCGCGGATCGCGAGGCGGTCCGCCTGCTCTGTCGGTGTGATCTGTGTGAGCATCGCCCTGGGCTTCCGCTACACCAGCTTGTCGGGGGTGATCGGGAGCTCGCGGATGCGCCGGCCGGTGGCGTGGAAGACAGCGTCGGCGACGGCAGCGTCGACGCCAGTGGCGCCGAGTTCGCCGAGACCCTTGCCGCCGATCGGGCTGGCGTGCTCGTCGACCTCGTCGATGAATGCGACGTCGATGTCGGAGGGGATGTCGGCGTTCACGGGCAGCGCGACACCGGCCAGGTTCTTGGACAACCAGCGCCCGAGGTGCTCGTCGTGGTGGCTTGCCTCCATCGTCGCCTTGCCCCATCCCCAGACGATGCCGCCGAGCATCTGCGACAGGGCCGTGCGCGGATTGACGATCCGCCCGACGCTGTAGCGGCCGACGGCGCGGCGCAGGCGGATGATCCCCAGCTCCGGGTCGAACCCGACCTCGACGAAGATCGCTCCGAACGTGTGCAGCGCGTAAGGGCTGTCGTCAGGTGAGAACGAGCCGACGCCGACCAGCTCCTCGACGCCGGCTGACCTCATCGCCGCCGTCAGCGCCCCGGCGCCCGGCGCCTCGCCCAGCTCCTGCCCGGAGCTGTCGCGCAGCTTCGCAAGCACGTCCTGAGCGGCGGCCATCACGGCAGCGCCGACGCCCATCGTCGAGGAGGACCCGAACGTCGGCCCCGCTTCCGGCAACTCGGTGTCGCCGATCTCGCAGCTCACCAGGCCAGGCGCGAGCCCCAGCACGCCGCACGTGATCTGGGTCAGGACGGTGACGATGCCCTGGCCGATGTCTTGCGTGCCCGAGCGGATCGTCGCGCGTCCGTCGGCGTGCAGGCGCACCTCCGCGCTGGACGGGAACCGAAATGCGCCCATCGCGCAGTCGGCCATCCCGTTGCCGACCAGCCACGGGCCGTCGCGCTCGGGCTCGCTGCGACGCCGGCGCCACCCGAAAGCGCGCGCTCCCTCCTCGTAGCAGTCGCGCAACTTCTTCGATGACCACGGCCGCCCGGTGAACGGGTGCACGTCGGAGTAGTTGGCGAGGCGCAGCTCGATCGGGTCGATCCGCAGCTCAGCGGCAAGCTCGTTCATCGCGCTCCCCAGCGCCCACAGCCCACACCCCTCGACAGGCGCGCGCATCGCGGTGCCGAGGTTGACGTTGGCGCGCTGTACGCGCTGGCGCACACGAATCGCCGGTGCCGCGTAGGTCGTCTGCGACGCCTGCGTGGCGAACTCGACGAAGTCATCGCTGGCCGACGTGACGTTGATCGACTCGTGCTCGATCGCGGCCAGGCGCGCGTCTTTCGACGCCGCCAGCGACACGGCCTGCACCATCTGCGGCTGGTAGGGGACAGTGCTGTACATCTGGGCGCGCGACAGGACGATTCGCACCGGGCGCCCCGCGACCCGCGCCGCCGTCGCGGCAATGATCTGGTGCGGCCACACAGTCCCCTTGCAGCCGAACGCGCCGCCGATGTGCGGCGAGCGCACCCGCACCTGCTCAGGCTGAATGCCGAACAGCGCGCACATCACGATCCGCACGCCGTAGGCCCACTGCGTCGCGTCGACCATCGTCAGCGCGCCGTCCTCCCACCGCGCCAGCGTCGCCGAGGGCTCCATCGGATTGTGGTGGCGCGAGGGCTGGACGTAGGTCGCCTCATGGCGCACCGGCGCAGCCGCGAACGCCCCGTCGATATCGCCGCGCTCGCCGTCCGCCGGACTGAACAGGTACCCGCTCTCCCGCGGCACCTCGGCGCCGGCGCGATCCCCGCGCGGGTGCGCCGTGAACGGCGCCGGCTCCACATCTGCTTGCACGAGCGATGCGGCGTACTCGCCGGCTTCCAGCGTCTCCGCGAGCACGATCGCGACCGGCTCGCCCTCATAGAGGATCTTGTCGTCCTGCATCGGCACGCGCACCGAGGACGCCGGGGGCACCGGCGGTGCAGCGAGCTTTGGCATCTCGGCGTGCGTGAGCACGGACGTCACGCCGGGCACCTCGCGCCCGGCGTCGGTGTCGATCGCGCGCAGTCGCCCGGCCGGGACCGGCGCGCCGACGAGCACGCCGTACAGCATCCCCTCGGCGACGTGGTCGGCCGCGTACAGCGCCGCACCGGTCACCTTCGCCGGACCGTCCTGACGCGGCAACGATGCCCCGAGCCCTGCGTTCACGGGCGCACTTCTGCGGCGCTCATCAGCGCGCGCCGGGCGGCGCCGCGCGCGATCGCGAGTTTGTAGGCGCTGCCTGCGACCGGGCGCGCCTCGGCGAGCGCGGCGTCGATCGCGGTCGCCACCCCGGGGTCGTCGGGCGCAAGGCCAGCGATCCGGCGCTCGGCCTGGGTCAGCCGCCAGGGGCGCAAGGCGACCGACCCCAGCGCGATGCGCGCGCTGTCGATCCTCTCGCCTTCGCCCAGCTCCACCGTCGCTGCCGCCGACACGAGCGCGTACTCGTAGGACTCGCGCTCGCGCACCTTGACGTATGCCGAGCGGGGCGCGGGTCGATCGAGCTCGATCGACTCGATCAGCTCGCCACGCTCAAGCACGTTGTCGCGATCTACACCGACGCCCGGCAGCACGTGGAAGTCTGTCATGGCGATCCGTCGCCCGCCGCGGGCGCTGCGGGTTACCAGGTGTGCGTCGAGAACGGCGAGGGCGACGGCGGGATCGGATGGCTGGGTGGCGATGCAATCATCGGTCCACCCGAACAGCGCGTGGCGCTCGTCGTGGCCGTGCAGGGCCGCGCACCCCGATCCGGGCACGCGCCGGTTGCAGGGCGTCGGGTGCTCGGAGCGGAAGTACGGGCAGCGCGTCTTCTGCAGCAGGTTCGCGCCGATGGTGGCGAGGTTGCGGAGCTGGGCGGACGCTGACTTGTGGATCGCCTCGCGCAGCACCGGCCAGTCGCGCGCGACGTTCTGGTCGGCAGCGACGTCGTTGAGGCGCACGAGCGCGCCGATCCGCAGGCTGCCGTCCGGCAGGGGCTCGATCCGGTCGAGGCCGGCGACGCGCGTGATGTCGAGCACACGGTCGGGTGCGGCGATGCCGAGGCGCAGCCAGTTGAGCAGCTCGGTGCCGCCGGCGAGCACGGTCGTCCCGGGCTCCTCCGCCGCGGCCAGGGCCTCGTCGAGGCTCGTGGCGCGGGCGTAGGCGAAGGGGCGCATCAGCTCGAGGTGGGTCTGCTCTCGGCGGCCGCCGCTGCCTTGACCGCCTCGACGATCTGCGGGTACGAGCTGCAGCGGCAGATGTTGCCGCTCATCCACTCGCGGATCTCGTGCTCGTCTGTGGTGTGGTCCTCCTTGATGCAGGCGACGGCAGAGATCACCTGGCCCGGGGTGCAGAACCCGCACTGGAACGCGTCGTGCTCGATGAACGCACGCTGGACGGCGTGCAGCTGCTCGCCGCGGGCCAGGCCCTCGACGGTCACGACCTCGCGCCCCTCCGCCGCCGCGGCTAGCACCAGGCACCCGTTCACCCGGCGGCCGTCGAGCAGCACCGTGCAGGCGCCGCACTCGCCGTGGTTGCAGCCCTTCTTGGCGCCGGTCAGGTCGAGGCGCTCACGCAGCAGATCCAGCAGCGAGACGCGTGGGTCGACGCCATCGAGTTGTCTGTCGACGCCGTTGACCCGCAGGCGTACGTCCAGGCGGTCGGCGAACTGCGGCGTGGTCGCGAACTCGAGCGCGGTCATCAGGCTTCTCCGGAGCACGCTACGCCGCAGGGACACCGCTCGCACCGTCAGGCTGATAGTCCTGGCTGCTGGTCGTACTGGTGGGTTTACGATCCTCGGATGGCTGTGTCTACGGGCTCCGCGGCGCAGGCACTGCGCGGCCGGGCAGATGAATGTGCTCGGCTCGACGCACTGCTAGAGGGGGCCCGAGCCGGTAGCGGCGGGGTGCTCGTGCTGCGTGGAGAGGCGGGTCTGGGCAAAACTGCGCTGCTCGAGCACGCGATCGCGTCGGCGTCGGGCCTGAGGGTGCTCCGCGTGGCAGGGATGGAGTCGGAGATGGAGCTCGCGTTTGCGGGGCTGCACCAGTTGTGCGCGCCGATGCTCGATCGACTCGAGCGCATTCCGGAGCCGCAGCGCGATGCGCTGCGGATCGCGTTCGGGTTGAGCGCCGGTGCTGTGCCCGACCGGTTCCTGGTCGGCCTGGCGGGGTTGAGCATCCTGTCCGAGGCGGCGGAGGAGCAGCCCCTGTTGTGCGTCGTCGACGATGCGCAATGGTTGGACCGGGCATCTGCGCAGGCGTTGTCGTTCGTGGCGCGGAGGATGCTGGCGGAGCCGGTGGTGCTCCTTTTCGCCTCGCGCGAGCCGAGCGAGCCGCTCACGGGTCTGCCCGAGCTGGTGCTCGATGGGCTGGCGGATCCCGATGCACGCGCCCTCTTGGCCCGGGTTGTTCCTGGTCGCCTGGACGAGCGGATCGCCCAACAGGTGATCGCGGAGGCGCGCGGGAACCCGCTGGCGCTCTTGGAGCTGCCTCGAGGACTCGGCGCGGCCGAGTTGGCGGGCGGCTTCGGGTTGCCCGGCGCGCTGTCGCTGACGGGAAGGATCGAGGAGAGCTTCCTGAGGCGGCTGGCGGCGCTGCCCGAGGACACCCGGCGGTTGTTGCTGACGGCAGCGGCTGAGCCCACCGGCGATCCGACCCTCCTCTGGCGGGCGGCCGATCGGCTCGCAATCGCCCCGCCGGCAGTCGAGCCGGCGGAGTCGGCCGGGCTGGTCGACGTCGACGTCAGGGTGCGCTTTCGCCACCCGCTGGTGCGTTCGGCCCTCTATGGGGCGGCAACGCAACAGGAAAGGCGACGGGTGCACCGGGCGTTGGCCGAGGCGACCGGCGCTGAGCTCGATCCGGATCGGCGAGCCTGGCACCTCGCCGCGGCGACATCCGGACCCGACGAGCCCGTCGCCGCGGAGCTCGAACGCGCAGCGGACCGCGCCCAGGCGCGTGGAGGCCTGGCCGCCGCCGCCGCGTTCCAGGAGCGGGCAGTCGCGCTGACCGCCGATCAGGCGCTTCGCTCGCGGCGCGCCCTCGCCGCGGCGCGGACGAAGTACGAAGCGGGCGCGCTCGAGGACGCGCTCGCACTTCTGGAGATCGCAGACGCCGGAGCGGCCCGCGCGGGCGAGCGCGCGAGGGTCGACCTCCTGCGGGCGCAGATCGCATTCGCGTCCCGACGCGGCAGCGACGCTCCGCTCCTCCTCCTCGAGGCCGCACGCGCCATCGAGCGGACCGACCCGAAGATCGCGCGCGAGACTTACCTCGAAGCGTTCAGCGCAGCACGGTTCGCCGGCCCGCTGGCGGCGGGCACGGACTTGCTGAAGGTGAGCGAGGCAGCGCTCGCGGGTCCCCCGATGCCCTCGGCGCCGCGCCCATCCGATCTCCTTCTTCAGGGACTGGCGATCCAGCTCACGAGGGGATATGCGGCGGGTGCGCCGCTGCTGAAGGCGGCCCTGAGCGTGTTCCAGCGCGAAGAGGCGCTACCGCCGGAGGAGGCCCGTTGGCTCTCGCTCGCGTTGTGGGCCGCGGCAGATCTGTGGGACGACGAGACCTTCAGGCGGCTTACGACGCGAGAGCTCGAGCGTGCGCGTGAGGCGGGAGCACTGGCCGCCCTGCCGCTCGCCCTCAGCATGCTCAGCTACATACATGCGACGTCCGGCGAGCTCGATGCTGCGGAATCGCTGCTCGACGAGATCCGCTCGACCAGCGAGGCGACCGGCACTCCGGCGCAGCCCTACCTCGTCCTGTGGATCGCCGCCATGCGGGGGCGTGAGGCCGAAACTCGCGACGTCATCCGGACGGCCGGCGAGGAGGCTGCCGTGCGTGGCGAGGGGTACGCGATGTTCGTCGCCGACCACGTGACAGCAGTGCTCTACAACGGCCTCGGCCGCTACGGCGACGCGCTGGCGGCGCTTCGTCGCCAGGTTGTCGATCCTTCATACAGAGATCGCTCCCCCAGACCCATGGCAGAGCTGGTCGAAGCCGCGGTTCGGTCTGGGGAGCCCGAGCTTGCCGGGCTGGCGCTCGATCGGCTCGTCGAGACGACCAGCGCCGCCGGCACTGACTGGGCGCTGGGAGTCGAGGCACGTTCGCGCGCGTTGCTCAGCGACGGCGAGGCCGCCGACGCCCTCTATCGCGAGGCGATCGAACGGCTTTCTCGCACCACCATCCGCGTCCAGCTAGCACGTGCTCACCTGGTCTACGGCGAGTGGCTGCGGCGCGAGCGGCGCCGCCGCGAGGCGCGTCAGCAGCTGCGCACCGCGCTCGAGATGTTCACGAGCATGGGCACCGAGGGGTTCGCCGACCGCACCCGGCGCGAGCTGCTCGCGACCGGCGAGCACGCGCGCAAGCGCACCGTCGAGACCCGCGAGGACCTCACTCCCCAGGAGGCGCAGATCGCGCGACTGGCGCGCGACGGCCTCACGAACGCCGAGATCGGCGCGCGACTGTTCGTCAGCCAGAGCACTGTCGCGTACCACCTGCGCAACGTGTTCTCGAAGCTCGACATCGCCTCGCGCCACCAACTCGACGCCGTCCTGCGCGACGGCTCGAGCGGTCAGAGGTCGGAGAAGTCGGTCATCGAGATGTAGGTGACGAATTGCGCCACGTTGTGGAGCGCGGCCAGCCGGTCGGCGTGAAAGTGCTCGTAGGCGGGGAGGTCGGGCACCTCGACTCGCAGTAGATAGTCGAACGTGCCGGTGACGTGGTGACACTCGATGATCTCGGGCACCTTGCGGGCGTCGGCCTGGAAGCGCTGGGTGTGCTCGCGCTGATGGCGGGCGAGTCGGACGGCGACGAAGGCGGTCAGGCCGCGGCCTTCGGCTTTGGGGTCGATGATCGCCGTGTAGCCGCGGATGACGCGACGGTCTTCGAGGCGCCGTAGGCGGCGCGAGCAGGCCGACGCCGACAGGCCGCTGGCCACCGCGAGCTCAGACACCGTCGCTCGTCCATCGTGACGCAGGTGGTCGAGGATCGCGCGATCGGCGTCGTCAAGGTCGTTCATCGGTGTTGATCCTTGCATGGAGTATGCCGAGACGCAAAGTCTGTGCAAGTTCACCGGGGCTATCTTGCTGAATGGTTGCGGTCGAGCGATCCCGTGTGCATGATCTGGCGCCATGGTTGATCCTCGTCGCAGGGCCGCAACGGCAGCGATCCACACGCGGCGGGCGGCAACGTCGGCGCGGCCCGTGTCGTCGCCGATCTTCCAGGCCACGACCTTCGCCGCCGCCTCGGCGGACGATCTTGCTCGCGTCGCGGTCGAGGTCGCGACGCCGGACTTCTACACCCGCCATGGGAATCCGAACCACGTCGAGCTGGCGGATGCCGTCGCGACGCTCGAGCGGGCCGAGGCCGGCCTGGTTTTCGGGTCAGGGATGGGTGCGCTGACGACGACCGTGCTGGCGCTGGTGGGCAGCGGCCAACACATCGTGGCGCAGTGCAGCATGTACGGCGGCTCCTTGAGCCTGGTCCAGAAGCTCCTCCCGCGCCTCGGGGTGGAGTGCACGCTCGTCGATCAAGCCGACACGGGCGCATGGGCGGAGGCGATCACGCCCGCGACGCGCGCGTTTCTGATCGAGTCGCCGAGCAACCCGCGGCTGGAGATCACCGACCTGCGCGCGGTCGCCGAGCTCGCCCGGGCGCGCGGCATCGTCACCGTGGCCGACAACACGTTTGCGACCCCGATCAACCAGCGGCCGGTCGAAGCCGGCATCGACCTGGTCTGGCACAGCGCGACGAAGTACCTGGCCGGGCATTCCGACGCGTCGGCGGGCGTGGTGGTGGGACGGGCCAAGCTCGTCGAGACGATCTGGAACACATCGCTGAACGTCGGTGCCGTCCTCGGACCATTCGACGCCTGGCTCGTCACCCGCGGCATCCGCACGCTCGACCTCCGCGTCGGCCGACACAACGCCACGGCCGCCGCGATCGCCGAACACCTGCGCGAGCATCCCGCGGTCGACGCCGTGCACTACCCGGGATTGCCCAGCCACCCGTCACACGCCGTCGCTGCTCGCCAGATGACCGGCTTCGGCGGCGTACTGAGCATCGAACTCCGGGGCGACCGGGAGGCGGCAGCGCGAACGATCGAGCGCCTCGAGCTCTTCCAGCTCTCGGCCAGCCTGGGCAGCGTGGAGAGCCTGGTCGTCCACCCGGCCTCGATGTGGGGCGCCCTGCTGACCGAGGAGCAGCTGTCCGCCGCCGCCGTCCAGCCCGGGCTCGTGCGCCTCGCCTGCGGCCTGGAGGACGCCGCCGATCTGATCGGAGACCTGGACCAAGCGCTCGACGGCGGCTCCTGAGATGCGTCGTCGCTTCGCCCAGGTCGACGTCTTCGGAGCCCGCCCGGGCGCGGGCAACCCCGTCGCCGTCGTCCTCGACGGGGATGGCCTCGCCACGAGCCGGATGCAGGAGCTGGCCTCGTGGCTCAACGTCGCCGAGACGACGTTCGTCCTCCCCGCCCGCGATCCAGGCGCGGACTATCGCGTGCGCATCTTCACGGTTGCCGACGAGCTGCCGTTCGCCGGTCATCCGACGCTCGGCACCTGCCACGCCTGGCTCGACGCGGGCAACCAGCCCCGCGACGAGGCCCTGATCGTCCAGGAATGCCACGCCGGCCTGATCAGCGTCCGGCGCCGGCCGGACGGCCTGGCCTTCGCCGCACCGCCACTGCGCCGCTCGGGCGACGTGGACGACCATACCCGCGCCGCGGTCGTGGCCGCGCTCGGCGTCGCCGACGACCAGGTGCGCGCAGCCGCCTGGGTGGCCAACGGCCCGAACTGGCTGGGGGTGCTCCTCGACAGCGCCGACGCCGTGCTGGCGCTGCGCTGCGCGTACGTCGACCAGTTCGTCGGCGTCGCCGGCCCACGCGACGACGGCGAGCTGGAGGTCCGCGCGTTCTACCCCGTGCTCGGCTCGATGGTCGAGGATCCCGTCTGCGGCAGCCTCAACGCCG
>Ga0081538_10000883_pt1 | contig 32401 bp, 32 predicted proteins | sample TabmetS5T2R1_FD_71022 | JGI IMG/M metagenome (GOLD analysis project Ga0081538, IMG submission 71022) | Tabebuia heterophylla rhizosphere microbial communities from the University of Puerto Rico - S5T2R1 | ecosystem: Host-associated > Plants > Roots > Rhizosphere ...
GACCACCTCGTACGGGACGATCTTCATCTCCTCGGTGACCTCGTCGTACTTGCGGCCCATGAAGCGCTTGATCGAGGAGATCGTGTTCTCGGGGTTCGTGACCGACTGGCGCTTCGCGGGCGCGCCGACGAGCCGCTGACCGTCCTTCGCGAACGCGACGACGGACGGCGTCGTGCGTCCGCCCTCGGCATTCGGGATGACGGTCGGCTCGCCGCCCTCGAGCACGGCGACGCAGGAGTTCGTCGTGCCGAGATCGATGCCGATGGTTCGTGCCATGTGCTGAGCCTCCGTTCAGATGTGGTTAGCTGAGAAAATCTAAGCGTTGTTATAGCAGATTATCCCGATCACCGGCGGGCGACGACGTGCAGCGTGGCGAGCGCGGGATCGGCGCAGTACGCCAGCCGCGTACCGCCCGCCGCCGCCTCACGCAGAGCCTCGACGAGCTCCTCGGAGACGACTTCGCCGGGCGCGATCGCCGGGATTCCCGGCGGGTACGGGGCGACCATCTCCGCCGCCACGCGACCGGCTGCGTCCTCGGCCCGCACCCTCTCCCGGGCCGAGAAGAACGCTTCCCGAGGCGTCATCGCGGTCTCCGGCGTGACGTCCCAGACGGCGCTGGCCGCGCCGGGCGGACGGGGCTCACCCCGGCGGCGCTCGACGGAGTCGGCGAGCGCGACGCAGAGCCGCTCGACGCCTGCCTCGGTGTCCGCGATCGTCAGGAGCGGGACGAGCAGGTCGCGGTTGGCGAGCTCGAAGCGGATGCCCTGCGCGAAGAGGTCCGCCTCCACCTCGAGCCCGTCCGCGCCGCTGCCCGGGAGGGCGAAGGCGAGCTTCGTCGGGTCGTCCGAGTCGGCGACGACGAGGCCGTCGATCTCGGCCAGGAGACGGCGGGCGTGCGCGGCGAGGCGCGCCGTCTCCCCGAGGAGCTTCTCCCCGCGCGTGGCCATGATCATCCGCGCGCGGTCGAGGCTCGCCAGGAGAGCCCCCGACGGGCTGGTCGTGTGCAGCAGCTCGAACGCCTGCTCCAGGCGCTCGAGGTCGAGAAGGCCGCCCCGCGCGAGGAGGTAGGCGCTCTGCGTGAAGGCCGCGAGCGTCTTGTGCGCGGAGGCGACGAAGCCGTCGGCGCCGGCCGCGAGCGCATGCGGCGGCAGGTCCGGGTGGAAGCCGAAGTGCGCGCCCCAGGCTTGGTCGACGACGAGCGGGACACCACGATCGTGTGCGATCTCCACGATCGTCGCGACGTCCGAGAGCACGCCCACGAAGCTGGGCTCGACGAGGAAGACGCCGCAGGCGTCCGGGGCCTCCCCGAGCGTGGCGGCGACCCGCTCGGCCGGGAGCGCGAGCGGAAGCCCGGTCGCGGGATCGACGTCCGGCCGCACCCAGACGGGCTCGAGGCCCGAAAGGACGAGCCCGGCCAGCACCGACTTGTGCAGCGAGCGCGAGACGACGACCCGATCGCCCGGCCGACCGAGCGCGAGCGCCAGCGCCTCGTTCCCCTGCGTCGAGCCGTTCGCGCAGAAGCGGCAGAGATCGGCGCCCCAGAGGTCGGCGGCGAGACGCTCGGCCTTGCCGAGGACGTCGGAGCGCATGTGCAGGTCGTCCGCTCCCGAGGAGAGCGGCAGGTCGAGGAGCAGGATGTCGTCGGCGAGGTCCGGCGTGCGCTTGTGCCCCGGCGTCGTGAACGGCGTGATCTCGGCGGCCAGGAAGGCGGCGGCGGCGTCCGCGAGGGGTGTCTCCCGCTGGTCCACGGAGCGCGGTTCTACCCGATCCGCGCTCAGCGCGAGGTTTCTGCGAGCGGCTCGGGGACCCGCCCGCGCCGGCGCAGGAGGCCGCGGCCCGGCTCGACGGCCGCTCCGCTCGCGCGCAGGATCAGGGCGACGGCGACGACGATCGCGGCGCCGGCGACCGCCATCTGCAGCGTGATCGCTTCGCCGAGCAGGAGCCACCCGAGCGCGACGGCGACGATCGGGTTCACGTAGGCGTACGTGGCGACGAGCGAGACCGGCGCGACACGCAGGAGCCAGACGTACGCGGTGAACCCGACGAGGCTCCCGACGACGACGAGGTAGCCGACGGCGAGGAGCGCATCGGCCGACCAGGTCGCGTCGCCGAGCTCGCCGCCGGCAATCGAGACGACGAGCAGGAGGATGCCTCCGCAGACGGCGCCCAGGCCGGCGGAGACGAGAGGGCGCTTCGGCAAGGCGGCGCCGCGGGAGTAGAGCGAACCGGCCGACCAGGCCAAGGCGCCGAGGATGATGACCACCGCGCCGACGCGGTCGATGCGGCCCTCGCCGAACGGGTCGAGAAGGAATGCGAGGCCCACGAACCCGAGCGCGAAGCCGAAGTAGGCCGACGAGCGCAGGCGCTTGCCGAAGACGACGCGGTCGAGCAGGGCCATCCAGATCGGAATGCTCCCGACGAGCAGCGCAGCCACGCCGGCAGGCACGGTCTGCTGCGCCCAGGCGAGGCTTCCGTGACCGACCAGGAAAAGGAGGCCGCCGAAGACGAAGCCTGCGAGCACCTGCGGCATGCCGATGCGGTCGCCCTCGCTGTCGCGGCGGGGAAGCGCCCAGGCGAGGAGCAGGGCGCCGGCAAACAGGTGCCGGATGGCCATGGACAGAAGCGGCGGCAGGTCGCGCACCGTGATCGCGAGCGCGATGAAGGTCGAGCCCCAGACGAGGTAGATCGTCAGCAGGGCAAGCCAGACCCGGGCCGGGTAGCGAGCAGCCATCGTCCCCAGCATGCAGGTAGCGGGTTCATCAGCTCAAGTCGAGTTCCCGGCCGAGTTCATAAAATGGGCTGATCGGTTCCGCTCCCCACTCGCTGGAGTTCCAGAGCTTCGTCCTCGCGCAGCTTCCTCCCCAGGCATGCGTTCTCGAAGTCGGCTGCGGTGCGGGTGAGCTGGCCCGCGGCCTCGCCGCCGCCGGCCACTCGGTGACGGCGATCGATCCCGACGCGCCCGAGGGCCCGTTTTTCCGCCGGGTCAACCTAGAGGAGTTCGACGAGCCGGGTCCCTTCGTCGCGGTCGTGGCCGGCTTCTCGCTGCACCACGTTGCCGATCTCGACGCCGCCGTCGAGAAGATCGACTCGCTGCTCGTCCGCGGCGGCCTGGTCGTGCTCGACGAGTACGCCAAGGAGCGATTCGATCCGGCGACGGCCGCCTGGTACTACGAGCAGCGCCGGACAATCGCCGTAGGCGGCGGCCTCGAGGCGCCTGCGTCGCTCGAGGAGTGCGTTCGGGAGTGGGAGGCCGACGACTCCCACATTCACGGCCTGGAGGAGATGAAGGCCGCCCTGGATCGACGCTTTCGCGAGCGGCTCTTCACCTGGGTCCCGTATCTCTGGCGCTTCTTCCAGGGCGTCGTCTCGCCGGCCGACGAACAGGCGGCTATCGACTCTGGGACGATCGCCGCGACGGGATTCCGGTATGTCGGCGAGGCGACCCTCGAAAGCCCTATGCGCGGATCCGCATAGCTACGCTTGCGGTGTGGAGCGGCTGACCGACACGCTGGGCCGGCCGGTTCGAGATCTCCGGGTCTCGGTCACGGACCGCTGCAACTTCCGCTGCGTCTACTGCATGCCCAAGGAGGTCTTCGGCCGCGACTACCCATTCCTTCCCCGCGCCGAGCTCCTCACCTTCGAGGAGATCGAGCGGGTGGCACGTGTCTTCACCGGGCTCGGCGTCGAGAAGATCCGCATCACCGGCGGCGAGCCGCTGGTTCGCCGCGACGTCGAGACGCTCGTGTGGATGCTGGCCCGTATCGACGGCCTCGACCTGACCCTGACGACGAACGGCGCCCTCCTCGCCGGAAAGGCGCAGGCTCTCAAGGACGCAGGCCTGAGCCGCGTCACCGTCAGCCTCGACTCGCTCGACGACCGCGTCTTCCGGGCCATGAACGACGTCGACTTCCCGGTCACCAAGGTGCTCGACGGGGTCGACGCCGCCCTCGCCGCCGGGCTCGCGCCCGTGAAGGTGAACGTCGTCGTCAAGCGCGGCCTGAACGAGGACGGGATCCTGCCGATGGCGAGGCACTTCCGCGGCACCGGGGTCGTGCTCCGCTTCATCGAGTACATGGACGTCGGGCATACGAACGGCTGGCGCCTCGACGATGTCGTCCCCGCGGCCGAGATCGTCGCCGCGATCGACGCCGAGCTTCCGCTCGAGCCGGTCGAGCCCGCCTACCGCGGCGAGGTCGCGAGTCGCTGGCGCTACCGGGACGGCAGCGGCGAGATCGGCGTCATCTCCTCGGTGACGCAGCCGTTCTGCGGCGACTGCACGCGTGCACGCCTCTCGGCCGACGGCAAGGTGTACACCTGCCTCTTCGCCGTCCAGGGCCACGACCTGCGCGCGCTCCTGCGCGCCGGCAGCGACGACGACGAGCTAGCCGCCGCGATCGCGGACATCTGGCGGGCCCGCGCCGACCGCTACTCGGAGCTCCGCTCCGCCGCGACAGCCGACCGGCCGCGGGTCGAGATGTCCTACATCGGCGGTTGATAAGGGACGAGTTTCCGAACCTTAAACGGGGGTAAACCGAACCGACACGGTCGGTAGACTGGCTGGCGTGACTGCCGTCGGACGCGTCCTTCCGCACGGCTGGAGAGACTTCTTCTTCCAGCTTTCGCTCTGGCTCGGGTTCGGCCTGGCCTATCAGGTCGCGCGCGGGATCGCGGACCGGAGCACGCTCGAGGCGATCCAGAACGGGCTGAAGGTCATCGACGCCGAGCGCGCCTTCAACACCCTGATCGAGGTGGACATCCAGCGGACGGTCATCCACGCCGGCGACTGGGGGCTCGGGGCCGTCAACCTGACCTACTGGCTCTCGCAGTTCCCGGTGCTCGGCCTCTCGCTCCTCTGGATCTACCTCTTCCGGAACGAGGCCTTCATCACCGTCCGGAACTGGATCTTCGCGACGAACCTGCTCGCGCTCGTCGGCTACGTCCTCATGCCGACAGCGCCGCCGCGCATGTTTCCCGAGCACGGCTTCGTGGACACCCTCGCCGCCTCCTCGGCGGTGAACCACGGCAGCGGCCTCGTAGAGCTCGCCTCGAATCCATTCGCGGCGATGCCGAGCGTGCACTCGGCCGACGCGCTCATCATCGGCTTCGCGATGGCGACGCTAGTGAAGAGCCGCTGGGCTGCGGTGCTCTGGACGCTCTGGCCGACCTGGGTGTGGTTCTCCGTAATGGCAACCGGGAACCACTACTGGCTCGACATCGCGGCCGGCGTGGGCGTCGCTCTCGTCGGCGGGACGATCGTCGCGTGGGCGCAGGAGCGGCGGCTGACCGCTTCTCCGGCGCTCTATCGCTGCGGCTCCCGGCGCTGGTAGCCTCCGCGCGTTGAACAGCCGCGAGCAAGTCGAACGTCCCAAGCGGACGTACCAGGACGAGATCCGGCGCGTTGCCGGCCGCTGGGTCGTCGGGCTCGAGCGAACCAGCATCACGCCGGACGCGCTGACGATCTCCGGGGTGGGGCTCTGCGTCGCCGGCGCGGTCGCCGTCTACTTCGAGTACCGGAGCGAATGGCTCTTCATCCTCGGCGGCGCGCTCTTCGTGGTCGGCAGCGTCCTCGACATCCTCGACGGCGCCCTCGCACGGACGAGCGGAAAGGGGACGCAGTTCGGGGCCTTCCTCGACTCGACCGTCGATCGCGTCGGCGAAGGCTTCATGCTCGGCGCGATCGGGCTCGTGCTCATGCGGGACGGCAGCGAGTGGGGCGTCGCGCTCGCCTTCGCCGCGATGGGAGGCTCGTTCCTCGTCAGCTACACGCGTGCGCGCGCCGAGGCGTTGGGCCTCAAGGGCGACGTCGGCTTCGGGAGCCGCACCGAGCGGGTGATCGTCATCTCGGTCGGGCTCGCCTTTGCGCCCTTTGGCTCCCTGCCGTACGTCGTCGCAGTCCTGACGGCCACCGCCTGGCTGACGGTGCTTCAGCGCGTTCTCTACGTGCGCAAGCAGCTCTCGGAACGAGGGTAGCGCACATCTGCTATAGTGCTAGCAGCTTGTCTGCTAGCACTTCTCAAAGACGCGGCGTCCTCGTTCGGATGCCTTCCTCCCTCAAGCGCGCCCTCGTGCGCGAGGTGGCGCGCCGCGGGGGGAATCTGAACGACCTCGCCACCGGGATTCTGGCCGAGCGCTTCGGCTTCCCGTACTCGCCCACGGGGCGCCGCAGCCCGCTCGCCGGCGGGAGCGGAAGGACGCTCCTGCGCATGCCCGAGCCGCTCAAGGAGGCCATCGACGCCGAGGCGGCCCGCACGGGCACTCCCGCCAACGACGTGATCCTGCAGGAGCTGGCAGACGAGCTCGAGATTCCGCTCCAGTCCAGTAGAGGAAAGGAACCCATGGCTAGCACGGACGGCAGGTCCAACGGCCGCGTTCGCTCCGAGGAGAAGGTCCGGGTCGCGATCATCGGCGTCGGCAACTGCGCCAACTCGCTCCTCCAGGGCGTCGAGTACTACAAGGACGCCGATCCAGAAACCTTCGTCCCGGGCCTCATGCACGTCGACCTCGGTGGCTACCACGTCCGCGACGTCGAGTTCACCGCGGCCTTCGACGTCACGAAGGACAAGGTCGGCAAGGATTTCGCCGACGCCATCTGGGCGCATCCGAACGACACGTACAAGTTCGCCGACGTTCCCAAGACGGGCGTGACGGTCTCGCGCGGCATGACCCACGACGGGCTCGGCAAGTACCTCTCCGAGATCGTCGAGAAGGCGCCCGGGGTGACCGACGACGTCGCCGAGATCCTCAGGGAGACGAACACCGACGTCGTCGTCAACTACCTCCCGGTCGGCTCGGAGCTGGCGACGAAGTGGTACACGGAGCAGATCCTGAAGGCCGGGTGCGCGATGGTGAACTGCATGCCCGTCTTCATCGCCAAGGGTGGCTACTTCGGCAAGCAGTTCGAGCAGCACGGGCTCCCGATCATCGGCGACGACATCAAGTCGCAGGTGGGCGCCACGATCACCCACCGCGTGCTCACGTCGCTCTTCCGCGAGCGCGGCGTCCACCTCGACCGGACGATGCAGCTCAACGTCGGCGGCAACTCGGACTTCCTCAACATGCTCGAGCGCGACCGCCTCGAGTCGAAGAAGATCTCGAAGACGAACGCGGTGACGTCCATGCTCGACTACGACATGGGCACGGGGAACGTGCACGTCGGCCCGTCCGACTACGTGCCCTGGCTGACCGACCGCAAGTGGGCCTACATCCGCATGGAGGGCACATCCTTTGGCGACGTGCCGCTGAACCTCGAGCTGAAGCTCGAGGTGTGGGACTCCCCCAACTCGGCCGGCATCGTCATCGACGCGGTGCGCCTCGCCAAGCTGGCGTTGAACAATGGGATCAGCGGCGCCCTCGAGGGCCCGAGCGCGTACCTGATGAAGTCGCCGCCGAGGCAGATCCCCGACGACGAGGCGTACGACCTCACCGAGGCGTTCATCAAGCGCTACGCGCGCAAGCCCGCGAAGACCCCGGCGAAGGCGTAACCGCAGAAGCTGAGGGGCCGGCCCGAGCCGGCCCCTCACTACACACGCAAGAGAGTGTCACTTGGAATGGGCTACCAGGTGGCAACGACGCGACAGGGGCCGCCGGAGCCCTCCTCCCACGGGATCAGGCCGACGTAGGCGGTGGCGCCTCGTGGCGGGATGCAGTCGAGGCCCGTGAGGTTCTCGATCCCGTAGCGGTCGGTCGCCAGGTAGTTGACGTGCACCGGGAAGGTGAGCGAGTTGCCGGGGTCGAGGCTGAGCGTGTCGATCCCGATCCCGGTGATGTCGCGCTTCTCGGCGAGGAAGAGGGCCGCTTCCAGCCCCCAGCCGGGGAAGTTGTAGTTGGGAAACGCCGGCCCGCCCTTGAACGCGTCGGGGTCGTCGACCTTCTCGGCCCAGCCGGAGTCGGTGGCGACGAGCGCGCCCCTGGGGATCCGTCCGTGCCGCCGCTCGAACTTCGTGATGTCCTCGAGCTCGACCATCGCGTTCGGATCGTCCTCGGCCTTCCTCCGGATGTCGATGACGACGATCGGAACGATCAGCTCCTGCACGGTGATGTCGGGCGAGAGCCGGGCGCCCGGGATGAAGTGGCCCGGGACGTCCATGTGGGTGCCCGAGTGCTCCCCGAACGTCCACCTTTGGGCGTAGAAGCCGGACGTCGCGTAGTCGGCGATCGTTTCACGTTGCGGTTCCGTGCCGTTGACGAAGACCGGGAAGCCGTCCCTGAAGGTGTGCGTGAGGTCGCAGAAGCGACCCTTGCGCCCGCGACCGTTGGCGAGCGCGCTCGCCGGGAAGCTCGCCGCGAGCGCGACGCCGGCGGCGCCCAGGAGGGCGGTGCGCCTGTCGACCTTCGGCGTCCCGTCCGCCTCGACGCGCTCGCGAACGATCTCCGCAGTACCCGGAAGACACATGGTTGCTCCTCTCCACGGGGTTGACCCAGCGACCGTACCGCGGGCCGCGGGAGCCTTTCAAGTGGAGCCGTAGAATCGAGGATGTGAACTTGAGAGCTCCCAACACAATGAAGAGCGATGCCGCCTGGCCGCACTGGGCGGGCCGAGGCGGCGTCGTCAGTCGCGCTCATACCTCTACAGGTATGAGCGCTCCCTGCGTCCACGCCTCGAACCACCCAGCGCACCCAGTCGGCGCGTCATCATCGTGCTAGGAGCTCTTCGCGTCTCCATGGTCACGCCCTTCTCGTGGTCGCACCCACACCCGGTGAACGACCACGTCCGAGGGGCGGCCGACGAGCTGCGCCGGCGAGGTCACGAAGTGGTCGTCCTGGCGCCTTCCGGGCGGGCGACGGAGCTCGCCGCCGGGCGGCGCGCGCTGAAGCGGCTCGGCGGCGCAGGAGCCCCGCTCGAAGGCGTAGTCGCGCTCGGCCCATCGATTCCGGTCTCGCGCCGGAGCAGCCTCGGCGTTCCCATCGGCGTGCGCGCGAACCTCGAGCTGGCGCTCACCCGCGACCGGTTCGACGTCGTCCACGCGCACGAGCCCGGGCTGCCGAGCCTCTCCTACCTCGCGCTCCGCGACACGCGCGGCCTCGCCGTCGCCACCTTCCACTCGCCCGAGCGCCTCGCGTATCCGCCCGGGAAGAAGCAGCGCGAGAGGCTGCTCGGCCGGCTCGACGCGCTGACCGCGACGAGCCCGGCGACCGCGACGGCGGCCGCCGCGCGGTTCCCGGGCGACTACACGGTCTTGCCGCTGGGCGTCGACCTGGAGCTTTTCGCGCCTGCGAGCCCGCGCCGGCGCTTCGTCCTCGAGTGGAGGCCGGAGGAGGCGCCCCGCCTGCGTGCCGCCTTCCGAGCCCTCGCCGCCCTGGCCGAGTGGGAGCTGGTCGTTCTCAGGACGAAAGCCCTGGCCGGGCGGCCGTACGTTCCCCGTGCGCTTCGAGGACGTGTCCTGGTGCGGACGGCGCTCGACGAGCGCACCCGGGCGGCCGAGCTCGCGGGCGCCGCCGGCCTCGTTCCGTCGCTCCGCCCAAACGCCCGGCTCGCCCTCGAGGCTCAGGCGGCGGGCGTGCCTCTCGTCGATCCCCCCGGCTCGCTCGACCAGCCGGAGCTCGTCGGCGCCGCGCTGGCAAGGCTTGCCGAGGACGCAGACTGGCTCGCGAGGTCCTCATCCGAGGCGCGCCGGCACGCCGAGACGGAGAGCTTCGGTCACCTGGCCGACGACCTCGAGCGGCTCTACAGCACCGTCCTCCGCAAGCGCCGCATCCGCCCCGTGACGACCGCCGATCCTCTCGCGGACCGGCCGCTCGTCCTCGCCGACCTGCACATGCACACGGAGCACTCGCACGACTGCGCGGTGCCGGTGCCCGACCTCCTCGACCACGCCGAGCAGATCGGTCTGGGCGCCATCGCCGTAACCGATCACAACGCTTTCTCCGGAGCCGAGGAGGCGGTCGAGCTGGCCCGCGGGCACGCGCTCACCGTCATCCCCGGCGAGGAGGTGAAGACGGACGCCGGGGAGGTGATCGGTCTCTTCCTGAGCGAGGAGATCCCGCGCGGGATGTCCTGGGTGGACACGATCGCGGCGATCCGGGAGCAGGGCGGCGTCGTCTACCTCCCCCACCCCTTCGACCGCTTGCACACGATTCCCGACGCCGGCACCCTCCATCGACATCTCGGCGAGATCGACGTCTTCGAGGTCTACAACGCGCGCCTCCTCTTCGAGAGCTTCAACGAGGAAGCGCTCCGCTTCGCGCGCAAGTACAACCTGACCATGGGCGCCGGCTCGGATGCACACGTGTTGCAGGGCGTCGGCACCGGCCTCGTGCGCATGCGCGCGTTCGAGTCGACCGAGGAGTTCCTCATCAGCCTACGAACCGCCGAGATCGTGCGCCGGCCGAAGTCCCTGCTCTATCTCCAGGGCCTCAAGTGGGTGGCCCAGGCCCGCGAGCGGCGGACGAAGGCGTCGGTCCGGTAGGAGGACGTAGAAGGGACCCCGAATACCTCCCCGATCCCGTGCCTGTCTCCGCCGACGACATCTCCGAGCGCTACCTGAAGAAGGCGATCGCCGAGATCAACGAGCTGGGGCACGAGATCGCCCAGGCGGCGGGCTCGGAGAGAGTCCCCGTGCTCGGCTCGGGACATCCCCTGGCCGACATCATGCTGCTCAAGCAGGCGCCGCAGACCGCCGAGATCCACGAGGGCGTCGCCTTCTTCGGCCGGTCCGGCCAGGCGGTGCTGAAGTCGATCCAGCGTCTCCGCATCGACCCGATGGCGATCTACGGGACGAACTGCGTCAAGTTCGAGGGGGCGAGTGACGAGGATGCACACAGCTGGCTCGCGCGTGAGCTCCACGTCGTCCAGCCGAAGATCGTGGTCGTCATGGGGCAAGATGCGCGGGCATGCCTGAACGCAGTCAGGTTCCCGCTCGCGACGGAGATCGAGGACCGCCCCGGGGAGATCCAGCGCTTCACCCCGACGATCGACGCGCTCGTGACGCCGGACGTGGACTCCTCGCTGGACGAGCCGAAGACGAAGCGGGCCTTCTGGGAGGCGTTCAAGGCCCTCGGCCCCTGGTGGTCCGAGCTGCCGCCCTACTAGCGGTCGTCACCCTCCTCGCCGTCTACTACGGCGTCTCGGAGTCGCTCTTCGACCTCGGCCTCTGGGGAGACGTCGCCTTCGTCGGGCTCGTCCTCATCCCGGCCTTCTTCCTGCTGACATGGCTCACGCTCCCGCTCCGGCGGGCCGCCTCGACGTGGGCGCTGGGCGGCGCTGCGTTCGCGCTTGTCCTCGTCGCCGTCCTCTTCGAGCTCCTCGACCTCGACATCGCGGCGAACTTCGTCAAGTTCGCGGCGGTGACCGCCCTCGGCTGGTGGTTCCTCTCGTTCTTCGAGTCGGTGAGCTGGGTGCTGCTCGTCTCCCTCCTGATCATCCCCGTGGACACGTACTCGGTCTTCCAGGGGCCGACAAAGGTGATAGTCGAGGAGCAGCCACAGGTCTTCGACGCGCTCTCGATTGCCTTCCCGATCCCCGGCGAGCACAACTCCGCGCAGCTGGGGCTGCCGGACGTCCTCTTCTTCGCCCTCTTCCTCGGCGCGGCGGTTCGCTTCCACCTGCGCCCAGCCCTAACGTGGGTGCTGATGGCCCTCTCGTTTGCCGCCACGCTCGCGCTGGCCGTCGCGTTCGAGATCAACGGCCTGCCGGCCCTGCCGCTCTTGTCCGCAGCCTTCCTCTTGGCCAACGGCGACCTGATCTGGAGGCAGGTGCGCCCACGGCCACCCCTGGCGCCCGAATGAGGATCGCGGCGCTCTACGACGTGCACGGCAACCTCCCCGCGCTCGAGGCGGTGCTGGCGGAGGTGGAGTCGCTGGGGGTGGACGCGATCGTCGTCGGAGGCGACATCGCCATCGGCCCGATGCCCCGGGAGGCGCTGGAACGGCTGCTCGCCCTCGGCGAGCGGGCTCTCTTCCTCCGCGGCAACGGCGACCGCGAGATCGCCGAGGGCCCCAATCCGGAGGACAGCGAGCTCTGGGCGGACCGAACGCGCTGGTCGGCCGAGCAGCTCGAGCGTGGCCAGCGTGCCTGGCTCGCCGGCCTGCCGGACACGCAGGCGCTGGAGGTGGACGGGCTCGGACCCGTCCTCTTCTGCCACGGCGCGCCGAGGAGCGACGAGGAGATACTGACGCGGATCTCGCCCGAGGCGAGGGTCGCGGCGGCGCTCGCCGAGGTTCAGGAGGCCGTCGTCGTCTGCGGCCACACGCACGTCCAGTACGACCGGCAGGTCGCCGGCAAGCGGCTGGTGAACGCGGGCAGCGTCGGCATGCCCTACGAGGCCCGGCCCGGCGCTTACTGGGCGCTCCTCGGCCCCGAGGTGGGGCTGCGCCGGACGGACTACGACCTCGAAGCGGCGGCCGCGGCGATCCGGGCGACCGGCTTCCCCAGCGCCGAGGAGCTGGCCGCCGAGAACATCCTCACCGTCCCGAGCGCCGAGGAGGCGACGGAGCAGTTCGAAGCCATGGCCCGCGAGGCCGAAGCTCCCAAGTAACAGACTGTTACTCGGGCGGGTTCTCGCTCTCGCCCAGCAGGAACAGTGCGACGGTCTCGATGTGCGGGGTGTGCGGGAACATGTCCACCGGGCGGGCTCGCTCGAGCCGGTAGCCGAAGTCGCGGACGAGCTCCTTCGCGTTCCCGGCCAGGGTCGTCGGGTTGCAGGAGACATAGACGAGCCTCGGCGCCTGCAGCTCGCCGACCCCGCGCACGGCCTTTCCTGCGAGCCCGGCGCGAGGCGGGTCGACGACGACGACGTCCGGCGGGCCCGCGCGGTCGCGCAGCTCCTCGAGGTCGCGACCGACGTCGCCGTCGAAGAAGGCGGCGTTGGCCAGCCCGTTCAGGTCCGCGTTCTCGACCGCGCAGGCGATCGACTCCTCCGAGTGCTCGATCCCCCAGACCGTGAGCGCGTTCCGGGCGAGCGTGAGCCCGATCGTGCCGATGCCGCAGTAGAGGTCGTACACGGTCTCGTTGCCGGTCAGCCCCGCGTACTCCCGCGCGAGCGCATACAGGACTTCGCACATCTCCGTGTTCGTCTGGAGAAAGGCGTTCGGCCGCACGCGGTAGCGCAGGCCCAGAATCTCCTCCTCCATCGCCTCCCCTCCCCAGAGCAGGTCGGTCGGGAGGCTCGTCACCTCGGCAGGAGAGTCGTTCACGGCCCAATGGACGGAGCACACCTCGGGGAACGCGCGGAGCGCCTCGACGAGGCTCTCGGCGCCGGCGAGGTCGCCGGGCGTGGTGACAAGCACGACGAGCGCCTGGCCGGTGTTGCGTCCCTCGCGGACGACGAGGTGGCGCAGGTATCCGTCCTGCCGCTCCTGGTCGTACGCGGGCAGGCCCTCGGCGCGCGCCCAGGCCTTCACCGCCTCGCGGATCCCGTTGCCGAGGTCGGTCGTGAGCCAGCAGCGCTCGACGTCGAGGACCTCGTCCCAGCGGCCCGCGCGGTGGAAGCCGAGCCCGACGGAGCCGTCGTCGAGCGTCGCAAACGAGTACTCGAGCTTGTTCCGGTAGTGGAAGAGCGACTTCGCGGCCACCGCAGGCTCGGGCTCGATCCCGGGAAAGCCGCCGATGCGGCGGAGCGCATCCCGCACCTGCTGCGCCTTGGCGTCGAGCTGCGCCTCGTAGGCGAGGTCCTGGAAGCGGCAGCCGCCGCAGGCGGGATAGTGCGCGCACGGCGCCTCGACGCGGGGCGCGCCCTTGTCCAGAATCTCGAGGGACACTGCCTCCGCGTGGTTTCGCTTCACCTTGGTCACGCGGGCGCGCACGGTGTCGCCGGGCAGCGCGCGCCGCACGAAGACGACGAATCCGTTTAGCCGGCCGACACCGTTGCCGCCGTAGGCAAGCGAGTCGATCCGGAGCTCGAGCTCCTGGTCTTTCCTGACGGGCGCGGCCACCCGGAGAGCCTAGCTTGGGCGTATCATCCATCTCATGTTCGCGAGGCTGAGCGCGTGGTGGAGGGAGCGCCGCCGGCCGCGAAGCGATCGCGAGCTCGCCGAGGAGGAGGCCCTCCGGCGTCAGGCCGAGCAGGAGCGGCTGCGCGCCGAGGCCGAGATGGCCGAACAGCGCGGGCGGATCGAAGCCGGCGGCCAAGGACAGGGCTGGGGCGGCGGCGCCGGCGGCTGGTAGGCCGACCTACCGCAGAGCCGAAACGTAGACCTTCCGCGAGCGCGGGCCGTCGAACTCACAGAAGAAGATGCCCTGGTACGTCCCGAGCGCGAGCTCGCCGTCGCGGAGCGGGACCAGCACCTGCGGGCCGAGCAGGGATGCGCGCAGGTGAGAGGGCGCGTTCGGCCCGTCGGCGTCGACGTGCTTCCAGGGCCAGGCGTCGTCGACGATGCCGGCGAGGGCCATCTCGAAGTCGGTGAGCAGGTCAGGATCGATCTTCTCGTTGATGGTCACGCCCGCCGTCGTGTGCGGGACGTAGACGAGCGCGGCGCTTCCTTCGGCGTCGGAGCCGATCGCCTCGCGCACCTTCGCGGTGATGTCCAGGAGCTGGGTCTTCTGGTCGGTGGTGACCTGGATCTCCCGCACGGGCGGGTATCCTACGCGACCCATGGCGACGGCCCCCGCGACCAGCCTCGACGCCTACCGCGACGAGGCGGATCGCTTCATCGCTGCGCTGGACGAAGAGTACTACCTCCACTACGCGGGCCTGAAGGAGAGCCTCGAGCTCGAGTCGATCTACGAGCGGTTCTCCGACCTGACGACTCTCTCGGCGGCCAGGCGCCTGGCCGAGCACGCCGAGGCCGGCGGCGCCGGCGAGATCGAGCTCTCGCGCTTCGCCTGTGAGGGCTACCTCGGAAACCTCACGCGGGAGGAGGCCGAGGCGATCGCCGGGCTCGAAGCGTCCCTCTCCGCCACGGTCGACGGTGAGGAGATTCCCTACCGGATGCTGCGGCCGACGGTCGCGAACGAGCCGGATCGCGGCCGCCGCCAGCGGCTCGAGGAGGCCCGCGTCGAGCTCGCCGAGGAGCACCTGATGCCGAGCCTCGTCGCCCACGCCGAGAAGCAGCGCGAGGGCACGCGCGAGCTCGGGGCGACGACCTACCGCGAGCTCTACGAGCGCTTCGGCTTTCCCCTCGAGGAGCTCGCCGCGCAGGCTCGTGGCTTTCTCGAGGAGACGGAGGCGCTCCACGTCGCCGCGTTCGACCGGTTCCTGCGGAAACGGGTCGCCGTGCCGCTCGAGGAGGCAGAGCGCTACGACGTCATCCGGGCGTTCCGCGGCAGCGAGTGGGACGACGCGTTCCCCGGCGACGGCATGGTGCCGGCGCTCGAATGGACGCTGGACGGTCTCGGGATCGACCTCGGCGCGCAGGGGAACGTCCACCTCGACCTCGACGCCCGCCCGAACAAGAGCCCGCGCGCCTTCTGCGCGCCGATCGAGGTGCCCGGGCGCGTGATGCTCGTGATCAAGCCGATGGGTGGCCCGGACGACTGGCACGCCTTCTTCCACGAGGCCGGCCATACGGAGCACTTCGCGCACGTCTCTCCCGACCTCCCGGTGGAGTTCAAGCGACTCGGCGACAACTCCGTCACCGAAGGCTGGGCGATGCTCTTCGAGCACCTCGTCGACGACCCGGCGTGGCTCTCACGCCGCCTGGACTTCGCGCGGCCGGAGGACTTCGCCGAGGAATCGGCGGTCAGCCTCCTCTACGTCGTCAGGCGGTATGCCGGGAAGCTCCTGTACGAGCTGGAGCTGCACGGGGACGTCGAGCTCGAGGCGATGCGTGACCGCTACGTCGAGCTGCTGACCAACGCGACGAAGATCGAGCCCGCGTCGGCGGACTACCTGGCCGACGTCGACGAGGGCTTCTACTGCACCTGCTACCTGCGGGCATGGGCGTTTCACACGCAGATCGAGTCGCACCTCCGCGAGGAGCTCGGACGCGGCTGGTTCACGCGCCCGGAGGCGGGCTCCCTCCTCCGGGAGGTGTGGGCCGAGGGTCAGCGGCTGACGGCGGCCGAGCTGCTCGACGAGGTCGCAGGCGCGACGCTAGAGCTGGCCGCCGTGGGCGAGAGAATTCAGGAGGAGGTGACCGTATGAAGAAGGTCGTCATCGCCGGTGCGGCCGGCCGCGACTTCCACAACTTCAACGTCGTCTACCGTGGGCGCGACGACGTCGAGGTGGTCGCCTTCACGGCGACGCAGATCCCGGACATCGAGGGGCGCGTCTACCCGGCGGCGCTGGCCGGCTCTCGCTATCCGGAGGGAATCCCGATCCTCCCGGAGGAGAAGCTGGCCGAGCTCCTGCGCCGCGAGGAGGTCGACGAGGTCGTTTTCGCCTACTCGGACGTCACGCACGAGCACGTCATGCACGTCGGCTCGCTGGCGCTGGCGGCCGGAGCCGATTACGTCCTGCTCGGCCCCCGAAAGACCATGATCGCATCCGAGAAGCCGGTGGTCGCGACCTGCGCAGTGCGGACGGGCTCGGGCAAGAGCCAGACGACCCGCTACGTCGCCCATCTCCTCCGCGAGGCGGGAAAGCGCGTCGCCGTACTTCGCCACCCCATGCCCTACGGCGACCTGACGAAGCAGGCGGTGCAACGCTTCGAGCGCTACGAGGACCTCGACGCGGCCGACTGCACGATCGAGGAGCGCGAGGAGTACGAGCCTCATCTCGCCGAGGGCAACCTCGTCTTCGCCGGCATCGACTACGCGGCCATCATCTCGCGGGCCGAGGAGGAGGCGGACGTGATCGTCTGGGACGGCGGCAACAACGACACGCCCTTCATCAACCCGGACCTGCACATCGTCGTCTGCGACCCGCACCGGCCGGGCCATGAGCTCCGCTACCACCCAGGCGAGACGAACCTGCGCATGGCCGACGTCTGCGTCGTCAACAAGACCGACACGGCGCCGCCGGAGGGCGTCGAGGCGGTGCTCGATTCGATCCATCGCGTCAACCCGCGCTCGGAGGTCGTCCTCGCCGCCTCGCCGTTCCACATCGAGGACGGGCGCGCGGACGAGATCCGCGGCAAGCGCGTACTGGCGGTCGAGGACGGGCCGACGCTCACGCACGGGGAGATGACGTACGGGGCGGCCGTGCTCGCCGCCAAGCAGCATGGGGCCTCCGAGCTCGTCGATCCGCGGCCGTTCGCCGTCGGCTCCATCGAGAAGACATTCGCCGCCTACCCCCACGTCAACGAGCTGCTGCCGGCCATGGGCTACGGCCGCAGGCAGATGGAGGAGCTGCGGGAGACGATCGCCCGTTCCGACGCCGACCTCGTCCTCATCGGCACGCCGATCGACCTGCGGCGCGTGATCTCGATCGACAAGCCGGCGCTTCGAGTCACCTACCGGCTCCAGGAGTTGGGCGAGCCGACGCTCACCTCCATCCTCGAAGCACGCGGCATCATCGAGCCCGCGACCGCGCTGACCTAGGGCCCCGGCCGTGCTGACCGTCCTCGCGCTGGGCGGGAACGCCCTCCTCCGTCCCGACGAGCGCGGAACCGCGGCCGAGCACCGCGCGAACCTCGCCACGACCTTCTCGGCGGTGACGCCGCTGCTCCAAGGAGAGGTCGTCGTCACGCACGGAAACGGCCCGCAGGTCGGAAACGAGCTGCTGCGCCAGGAGCTCGGCTCGGCCGAGGCGCCGCCCCTCCCCCTCTGGGTCGCGGTCGCGCAGACGCAGGCGGAGATCGGGACGCTTGCCGCCACCGAGCTGGCGGCCGTCGTCGGGAAAGAGGTTGCCGTCGTCGTCACGCACGTCGTCGTCGACCCCGCCGACCCAGCCTTCGAGCGCCCGACGAAGCCGATCGGCCCGCACTACCCGTCCGGCCGCGCGCAGGAGCTGGAGCGCGACCGCGGCTGGACGCTGAAGGAGGAGCCGGGCCGGGGGTGGCGCCGTGTCGTCCCGTCGCCGAAGCCCCTCGAGATCGTGGAGCTCGAGGCCGTGCGGGCGCTGCTCGCTACCGGGCAGCTCGTCGTCGCAGCCGGCGGCGGCGGCATCCCCGTCGTCCGGCGTGACGACGCCTTCGACGGGATCGACGCCGTCATCGACAAGGACCATGCCTCGGCGCTCGTGGCCGTCGGCCTCGCTGCAGAGCGTCTCGTGATCCTCACGGAGGTGCCCGGCGTGTACAGAGAGTTCGGCGCGGACGGCGGCCACGGCGAGCCGATCGCCGCGCTCGATCCGGAGCGGGACGCGAGGATTGTCGAGGAGCTTCCCGCCGGCAGCATGCGCCCCAAGGTGGAGGCCGCCTTCGCGTTCGTCACGCAGACCGGCGGCGAGGCGGTGATCACGAGCGCGGAGGCAGTGGAGAACGACGAAGCCGGGACGAGGGTCGCCCCGGCTTCGATTCGCTAGGACTTGCGCGTGCTCTTGCCCTCGATGGCCGCGCGAGAGCCGACCTTGATCCGCTTCGGCTTCTGCTCCTCGGGCTTCGGAACGCGGATCTCGAGGACGCCGTCTCGGTAGTCGGCGTTGATCGCCTCCTCCTTGACGCCCGGCGGGAGCGTGACGCTCCGGGAGAACGTCCCGTAGCGGCGCTCGAATCGGTAGAAGCGCTCGCTCGAGTGCTCCGAGGTGCGCTGGCGCTCACCGCTCACGGTGAGGACGTTGTCCTCGAGCTCGACGGCGATGTCCTCCTCGGCGATGCCGGGGAGGTCGAACGAGAGGACGAGCTCGTCCTCCGTCTCCCAGACGTCGACCGACGGAAGCCAGGTCGAGGACTGCCCGTTACCGGGCGTGAGGCCTCCCGAGAGCTGTCCCATCCACCGCCCCATCTCGTTCTGAAGGGCGGCGAGCTCGCGGAACGGCTCCCAGCGTGCGAGTGCCATGGTTCGCGACCCTCCTTTCGGTTGCTTACAGTATTGGCCATGATAAAACCTGAGTCCTAAAGTGTCAAGTCCCTCTGCACGCTAGGATGCGCGCGTGTTTCCGACCCAGCTGAAGGGCCGCGACTTCCTTCGCGTGAACGACTGGGCGCCCGGGGAGCTCCTGCTCGTCCTGGACCACGCCGACGTCCTCAAGGCTCGCCAGCGCGAGCGCGAGCCGCACCGCCTGCTCGAGGGCAGAAGCCTCGGGATGATCTTCCAGAAGCCGTCCACGCGCACGCGCGTCAGCTTCGAAGTGGGGATCTCCCAGCTCGGCGGCACCGGCCTGTACCTCGCCGCCGGCGACCTGCAGCTCGGCCGGGGGGAGACGATCAAGGACACCGCCGTCGTCCTCTCGCGCTACCTGGACGGGATCATGATCCGCACGTTTGCGCAGGCGGACGTGGACGAGCTCGCCGAGCACGCCGACGTCCCCGTGATCAACGGGCTCACGGACGAGTTCCACCCCTGCCAGGCCCTCGCCGACGTGATGACGATCCGCGAGCGGCTCGGAGGCTTCGAAGGCGTCCGCGTCGCCTATCTCGGCGACGGGAACAACGTCTGCCATTCGCTGATGGTCGCGTGCGCGAAGCTCGGCCTGGACTTCGTGGCGGCGACGCCGGCTGGCTACGAGCCTGCGGAGGAGGTCGTGGGCTGGGCGCGCGCGGCCGCCGAGGCGAACGGGACTGCGGTCGAGCTGACCGGCGAGGCCCGGGCGGCCGCTACCGGCGCAGACGTTCTCTACACGGACGTCTGGACGAGCATGGGACAGGACGCCGAGCGGGAACGGCGCCTCGCCGACCTCGCGGGCTACGGGATCGACGCCGAGCTCGTCGCCCTCGCCTCCGAGGGCGCGATCGTCCTCCACTGCCTCCCCGCCCACTACGGCGAGGAGATCGCGGAAGACGTCCTCTACGGCGACCGCTCGGCCGTCTGGGACCAGGCGGAGAACCGCCTCCACGCCCAGAAGGCCCTGATGGCGCTCGTCATCCCTTAAGTGCGCCGGTGACCTTCGAGGACCACGTGCGGGCAGCGCTCGAGTCGCTGCCGCCGCAGCTCCGCAAGGCGATGTCGAACGTCGAGATCGTCGTCGAGGACGAAAACGACGAGGATCCCGACCTCTTCGGCCTCTATCTCGGCATCCCCCTGACCGAGCGCGGCGTCGAGAGCTACGCAGGCGTACTTCCCGACAAGATCGCGATCTACCGGATCCCGCTGGAGGAGGAGTTCGGAGACGACCCCGAGGTGCTCGAGGAGGAGATCCGGATCACGGTCGTCCACGAGATCGCACACCACTTCGGGATCGACGAGGACCGGATCAGCGAGCTCGGCTGGGGCTAGGGGTCGAAAGCGGACGCATGAAATCGGACGCCCCCGGGCATAGAGCCCGGCGTGCCGAAGGTCTTCGCTTCCATCGTCGTTCGCCTCCGCTACCTCGTCGTCGCCGCGTGGGTCGCCGCCGCCGTGGCGGCGGCCGTCTACATGCCGGGCCTCGGGTCGGGGGAGCCGCTCGAGCTCGGAGGGTTGCTGCCGGAGCACTCGCCGGCGATCGACGCCGGGGAGCGCTCACAACAGCTCTTCTCCGTTCCCCTCACCGCCGACACCGCGGTGGTCGAGCGCAACCCAGAGGGCTTCTCGGCCGAAACACAGCAGGCGATCGTCCAGCGTGCGGTCGACGCCACCACCCAGGAGGGCGTCGGCGACGAGATCCGCTTCGCGCTCCCGGTCCTGAACACCCGCGAGCTCTTCCCCGGCTCGGAGGAGGACGGGACGACGGCCGTCACCCATCTCTTCTTCCCTCCGGAGGTCAGCCTCCCCAGTCGGATCACGCTCGCGCACGAGTACGCCGGCCGCGGCGAGGAGGAGCACTTCGCCGGCGTCACCGGTCCCGGCCCCGCGAGGCTCGCGCAGTTCGAGGAGATCGAAGACGCCCTCCTCCTCGTCGAGCTGGGAACCATCCTGGCGATCGCCCTGGTGGTCGGGCTCACATATCGCTCCTTCGGAGCGCCGCTCTTGACGCTGGGAGCCTCGGCGATCGCGTTCGTCGTGGCGAGCGGGACCATCCCCTGGGTCGCCGAACGCCTCGGAGCGACGATCCCGCAGGAGGTCGAGCCGCTCGTCGTCGCGCTCACGCTCGGGATCGTCACCGACTATTCGATCTTCTTCCTCTCGGCCTGCCGGCGCGAGCTCGCCGGGGGCGCCGTGCGGGTCGAGGCCGCCCGGCGCTCGTGCACCGCCGTCGCCCCGATCGTCGCGACGGCGGGCCTGATCGTCGTCGCCGGGACGTTTGCCCTCGTCGTGGGCGAGCTGGAGTTCTTCCGCGCCTTCGGGCCCGCGCTCGCGCTGACGGCCGCCGTGGCGCTCGCCGTCTCGATCACGTTCGTGCCGGCGGCGCTGGGCCTCCTCGGCCGGGCGGTCTTCTGGCCGTCGCTCCGGCAGGGGGACGAGGCGCAGGAAGCCGCCAAGCCCGCCCCCGCCAGGTCGGCGCTCGCCGGGCGTCTCACCTCGCGACCCGTCGCCGCGGTCGTTGCGCTGCTCACGGTCGGCGCGCTCGCCGCCGCCGCCTCGGGCGTCAGGAACGCCGAGCTCGCCCTCAGGCTCGGGAGCGGGCTGCCCGCGGACTCGGAGGTGCAGCAAGCCGCCGTCGCCGCCGACCAGGGATTTGCCGCCGGCGTGCTCGCACCCACGATCGTGCTGCTCGAAGGAGCCGGAGTCGGCGAGCAGCAAATGGAGCTCGCCCGTCTGGCAGAAGGGATCGAGGAGGTGCCCGGCGTGGCGGGCGTCGTCGGCCCGCGCCAGCTGCCCATCGAGGTGCCGGGCGGCGTGCTCGTGTCCGAGGATGGAAACGCGGCGCGGGTGGTGACGATTCTCGAGGCGTCCCCGCTCGACTCGGAAGCGATCGAGGCCTCGCGCGAGCTCGAGGGCCGGCTTCCGAGCCTCCTGCAAGAGGCGGGCCTGTCCGGGACCGAGGCGGCGCTCACCGGCCAGACGGCCGTCGCATCCGACACGGTCAAGGCGATCGTCGACAGCTCGGCGCTCGTCGGCACGGTCGTGCTCGCGATCAACTTCGTGCTGCTCGCCCTCTTCCTCCGGGCGCTCGTCGCGCCGCTCTACCTGCTCGCGGCGAGCGTCCTCTCCGTCGCCGCCACGCTCGGCCTCACCACCTACTTCTTCCAGGGGCTTCAAGGCCACAGCGACCTGACGTACTACGTCCCGTTCGCGGCCGGCGTGCTCCTTGTCTCGCTCGGTTCCGACTACAACGTCTTCGTCGCAGGACGCATCTGGCAGGAGGCCGCCCGCCGTCCGCTGCCGGAGGCGATCGCCGTCGCCGCGCCGCGGGCGTCGCGTGCGATCAGCGTCGCCGGCATCGCCCTCGCCGCATCCTTCGCGATGCTGGCGATCGTCCCCATCGACGGATTCCGAGAGTTCGCGTTCATGATGAGCGTCGGCGTCCTGCTCGAGACCTTCGTCGTGCGGCCTATCCTCATCCCAGCCCTCGTCACGCTCTTCGGCGACGCCGGCGCCTGGCCCGGACGCCTCGGCGCCGACCGTCTCGCTAGTCGTGCACCCGGGCGATGAGCTCGCGGCGGTTCAGGACCTTGCACGCCACGCCGCCGAGTCTGACGTCGTAGCCGGCGTCCTTCGGGAAGAGCACCTTGTCGCCGGGGTCGATGCCGTGCGCCTCGGCGCCGACGGCCGTGACGATGCCCGTCCGGCAGCCGGCCTCGGCGCTCTGCGGGATGATCAACCCCGTCCGGGTCTCCACGGCCTCGTCGCCCGCTTCGACGATCAGGTGGTCGTCGAGAGGCTCGAGCGTGATCGTCAGCGGGACAGGATCTTCCATGCTCCGATTGTAGGCTCCCTCACGTGCCTCGCAGCACCGTCTGCCTGAGCTTCGACTTCGACGCGCTCTCGGTCTGGCTCGCCTACGACCGCGTCACGCCGGCGATGCTCAACCGCGGCGAGTACGGGGCCCGCGTCGGCGTGCCGCGCCTGCTCCGCTTCCTCCGGGAGCGGGAGCTCCCCGCCACCTTCTTCGTCCCGGGTCACACCGTCGAGTCGTTCCCCGCGGAGACCTCGGCGATCCTGGAGGCCGGCCACGAGGTCGCACACCACTCCTACGCGCACATCGACCCGAGCCTCCAGAGTCCCGAGGAGGAGCGGGCGGACATGGAACGCGCCTGGTCGGTGTTGGAGGGGATCGGCGTCACGCCGCTCGGCTTCCGCGCACCCTCCGCCGACCTCTCGGAGGCGACGATCGGGCTCGTCGAGGAGCTCGGCTTCCTCTACGACTCGAGCCTCATGACCGACGACTACCGGCCGTTTCATCCGCGCATCGGCGACAAGGTCGAGCGCGGCGTCCCACTCGAGCGGGGCCGGGAGTCGGCGGTCTGGGAGCTGCCGCTCTGCTTCGAGCTCGACGACTGGGTTCACTTCCAGTTCAACTTCGACCCGTACCGCAAGGGCGGCGCGACGCCGAGCGACGTGCTCGAGATCTGGCAGGCGGAGTTCGACTGGATGGACGCGAACGTCGACGGCGGGATCCTCACGCTGACCATGCACCCGCAGGTGATCGGACGCGGCCATCGGGTTGCCATGCTCGCGACGTTCGTGGAGCACTGCCTCGCCACCGGCGCCCGCTTCGAGCGCATGGGCGACGTCGCCCGGGCACTGTCCTGATGGCCAGGCCACGGCGGCCGCGCGATCCGATCCAGGCCGTGGGAACGTCTGTGGCTGCCTTCGTCGGATCTCTTCCGGGCGGGCCTCCGGCCGCGCCGGTGTTCATCACGTCCGTCCTCGACTTCGAGCGCGCCTTCGGAAGCGCCGAGGGCGAGACGGCCGACGCGGTTCGGCTCTTCTTCGAGAACGGCGGTAGGCAGGCGTACGTCGCGGGCCTGAACGAGGCGGACCCGCGGCACTCGCTCGAGGGGCTCTCTTGGACGAGCTTCGACCTCCTGGTCATCCCGGCCACCGCCCGGCTCCAGCAGTCGCAGGCCACGTCGCTCGCAGTCGCCGCGGCGCTTTTCGCCGAGGACAAGCGTGCCTTCTACCTCGTCGACCCTCCCGCAGAGCGGACCGTCAGGAACGTCGCCCGCTGGGCGGGCTCCTTCGGCGGCGGCAGGAGCTCCGCGGTCTACTTCCCACGGCTGCGAGTCCGCCGGCCGTCGGGGGAGCGCGACGTCCCGGCCGCAGGAGCTGTTGCCGGCATCCTCGCCCGCACCGACATTACGCGCGGCGTCTGGGTCTCGTCCGCCGGAGAGAGAGTCGACGGCACTCTCGGGCCTTCGCTCGAGCTCGACGACGCGACCGTGGAGAAGCTCGATCTCGCCTCCGTCAACTCGATCCGCCGCCTCCCCGGCCGGGGAGTCCGCGTCTGGGGTGCACGAACCCGAGCCGACACCGACTCCGAGTGGCAGTACGTCAACGTCCGACGCTTGGCCGCATTCCTCGAGCAGAGCATCGAGCACGGCCTGCAATGGGTCGTCTTCGAGCCCAACCGCCCTCGGTTGTGGACCCAGGTCCGCGCGCAGGTGCGCGCTTTCCTCCAGGTGACCTTTCGCCAGGGAGCCTTCTCGGCGGCGAAGCCCGAGGATGCGTTCTTCGTTCGCTGCGATCGGACGACGATGACCCAGGACGAGATCGACTCCGGGCGCCTCAACATCCACGTCGGGATCGCGCCGCTCAGGCCGGCCGAGTTCGTCGTCGTTCGCATCGGCCTCTGGGCACGACCGTCCGAGGACGACGACTGAAGGCGGCGGCGGGCGCCAAGTAACGCCGTGCCACTTGGCGCCCGCGGCGTGGATGCCCGATTAGCCGGCTCCGTCGCCCTGGTTCGAGTTCCCCTCCAGGAAGTCGAGGTTCCTGATCTGATTGATGAACTTCCCTCGGTACTCGAGGATGTAGAGCCCGTTGCGAAGGTCGACGACGTAGATGAGCCCGTCGTCGACGATCGGATAGCTCCACATGGTCACCTTGTTCGGACCGCCGTTCAGGGCGGGGTCCTCGGTGGCCACGGCCGGGAGCGGCGTCGGGCTGAACCAGCCTGCCTGCTTCGGCTTCGTCTCGTTGGCGATGTCGATCACGTGGAAGCCGGCCGAGTGCCAGGTGAGCAGGACGAGGTCCTGCGTCACGGTCGGATTGTGCGAGGCGTAGCTCGTGAACTGCTGCGTGAGCGGGTCGTCGGCCGGGCAGACGTTCTTCGTCGTCTTGTACTCGCTCACGATCTCGGGCATGGACGGATCAGACGTGTCGATCACGTGCACCCAGCCCCACGGGCAGCCGTGGAACGGGAGCGTGAACGTCCCGTAGATCTCGTCCGTGTTGAGGATCAGATCGCGCCCCGGCACCTGCTCCGCCGAGTGGCTCTCGGCGCACTCGGCGATGCAGCCGTCACGGGCCGTCCCCCACTGCGGACGGTTGGCCGGCAGGGTGAGCAGGTTGTCGTTCAGGTCGAGCACCGTCCCCGGTGCGGGCGGCGAGTCCACGACCTCGGCGGTGTCGAGCACGAGCGTGTGCCCGCGCTGGTAGGCAAGGGTCGTCGTGCGCCCGTCGGCCGAGACGTCCATTGAGTGGTTCGCGAGCCGGCCGTCGAACTCGCTTGCCACGCCGCCGAACTCGTACTGGTTGTTCCAGGTGCCCTGCGCGAGGAGCTGAGGCGAGGCGCCGCTCGCGACGCCGCTGATGTCCCAGACGCCGAGGTTGGCGTTCGCCGGGTTGGTCGAGCCCGTCGGCAGGGTCGCCCAGATGTAGGCGCGGTCGGGATCGGCAGGGTCGACCCAGAGGAAGAACTCGTGCGGCGTGCGAATCGCCCCGTTTGCCTGCGTCGGCACGAAGTTCATCATGAACTCGGGGTTTGCCGGGTCGCTCAGGTCGAAGAAGCGGAAGTTCGGCGTCACCGACCCGGAGCAGTCGTGGATGACCGCGCTGCACGTGAACGTGAGCACGATCAGGATCTTCTGCTCCTGCCAGATGCGGAGCTCGCGCGTCGTCTCGGCCGGGTTGGCCGCGAAGGGCGGGCCGATCTCGTTGACGACCTCGGGATCGCTCGGATCGCTCGCGTCGACGACGAGGATGCCCGCGTTTGGATGGTCGGGCGCGCCGTCCGTGCGGCTGCCGATGTAGACGAAGCCCGTGTCGTTCAGCACCGCGGGCGCGGCGTTCATCCCCCTGGCGAAGAGCGGGTCGTGCCCGATGAGCCGGAGGTGCTTCGCCGTCCCCGGGACGGTGCCGCCGTTCACGACGACGACGCGCGGGTCGTCGGTGCCTCCCTGAGCCGCGCTTGCGAGGACGAGCGCGGTTGCCAGCCCGACGACCATCGTCAGAACACGTCTCATGCTGTACCCCCTGTCCCTGTCTGTTGCCGTCTCGCCCACTCACCCTGAGGGCGAGAGCCGCAGGCCGGCATCTTTACACTCTTCGCGCGGAAAGCAAGAGGGGCCGGCTTCTGCCGACCCCTCTTGTCGAGCATCGTGCTGGGTCGATCAGTCGCGCTGGAAGATCCAGAGCCCGCTGTCGCGGTCGCTCCCGAGGATGACAGTCGGTCTCTTGAGCTGGCGCAGCTTGTGCACCTCGACGCCCCAGAAGTCGTTGCCGTCCTCGTCGACGTAATGGCCGACCTCCTTGATGCCATTCGCGCCGTACCTGATGACGCGGAGACCTCCGGAGTAGTACGACAGGTAGGCGAGGCGCTTCCTGAACGGGTTGACGGCCACCTCGTGCACCGAGAGGTCGCCGAACCCGGTCGCGAAGTCCTCGTCGAGGGCTTCGTCGATCGCGTACGCGTCGATCTGCTCCATCGTCTCGGCGTCGAGGAGCCGGACGTAGCCCCAGCCGTCGAACGTCGAGCGAAGGAGAACGTCGCCGCCGAGCGTCCCGATCGCCGGGTCGTCTGCGTGCGGCGGCCCGGGCGGGTCGTAGTTCGGTGTCGTTCCGAGCATGAGGTGGAAGACGCGGTGACCGATGCACGCCGCACCGATCGTCGGCGTGAACTCATGGCCCTGGCTTCCGCACAGGCTCGCGTCGGGCAACGCTCCGTTCCCCGCACCGGTGTGGTGGTTGGCGATGAGAACGCCGTTGTAGCCGGCGTCCTGCGCCGTCTCGATCTTCTCCGAGAAGAAGCACTGACCCCGCTGGAGGATCAGGACCTTCTCCTCGCCCGGATCGGCCGGGAGGCTCGAGGCGGGCGGCACCGGAAGGTCGAATGGGGGCGGATTGTCGGTCCCGTCGGCTGAGACGTCCGGACAGCCGTAGCCGCCGTAGATCGTCGGGCCGTTGATCTGCCCGTCCGGGTAGCTCGCGATCGGAACCGTGAAGCCGAACTCACCGCCGGGGTAGGAGCCGGCCGCGGGCCCGCTCGTCACCTGGAACTCGTCGTTCAAGAGGCGGAAGGGCGAGAAGTCCTCATCCGTTCCGATGATCCAGCGGTTGTTGCGCGTGAACTCCGCCTGGTGCGCGTTCCCCTCCGGGAACATGAAGTTCGGGAACAGCGTGTCCGGGAGTGGATAGTCGAAGTCGATGATGTACTCCGGGTTCGCCGGATCGTTGACGTTGAACTTCACCCAGCCGCCGTCCCAGTAGGAGACGAGTAGCGTCCACGTGCCGCCGACCTTCTTGACGACCATGTCGTGGAGGAAAGAGCCCTGGAAGTTTCCGTGCGAGACGACGCCCTCGCGGGCGACGCCGAACTCGTTGGCATCGATCTCCGCGACGAGCACCGGGTTCCGCGGGTCGGTGATCTCCACGATGTCGATGTCTTCGAACTCGAAGTTGTCGGTCATCACGGCGAAGGCCCGCTTCTGCTGCTGCCACGCGAAGACGCTGTGGATGTCGTTGAACTGGTACGGGCCGCCCGCCTCGCCGAAATCGGGATCGCCCCCGTGGTCGACGAGCTGCTCCGGAGCGAGCGGGTCGGTGACGTCCCAGATCGTGAGGCCGCCGTTGCCCGTCTCGGGGTCGCACACCTCGTTGTTGCCTACGAGGATCTGACCCCTGAAGAAGCTCGTCTTCAGCCTGATCGTATGGGCGCCCTCGCCTGGGAACGACCCGTCGGTCCAATCGATGAACCCGACCTGCTCCGGTGCGGTCGGGTCCGACATATCGATGACCGCGAAGCCCGCGTCGGTGCAACCCTCGGGGTCACGGACGGCGAGAAATGCGTAGTTCCCGAAGGCGGTGACGTCGGCGACGCGGTCCGGCGCGGCGCCGTCGATGTCCACCTGCCCCACGAGCTTGACGTTCTCGCTCGATCCGGGCAAATGGTCGCCCGGTTGACCGTGCTGCATGCCGTGCATCGCATGGATCTCGGCCGGCGAGTCGACGACCTCGTCGCCGATCACCTTGAAGTTCGGATCCGCCGCCCGCGTCTGCGCCTGCTGCGCTTGGCCGCCGGCCGCCGGGCTGACGCCTACGAGCGCGACAACAGCGAGTGCCACCAGCCCCGTGCTGAATCGACCACTCATCGACACCTCCGTCGTTTGCGCGGCGGCAGGGGCGCGCACGCCGCTGATTCCCCAAGGTCCCCGTTACCCCCAGGCGCTGGACTATAAAGTCTTCCCCCTCCCGTTTCTAGACAGGCTCAGCGTCGAACCCGGAGCGAGGTCTCCATCCCGAAAGCGCGGTGGTTGCCAACCGCGCACCAGACGTTGTAGCGGCCCGGCCGCAGGCGGAACGTCCTCGTCTTCGCCTCGCCGGGCTGCGTCAGCGGGATGCTGTACGTGGTCGTGCCCCCGCGCTTGCGGAGCCGAAGGTTGTGGGCGATCGCCCCGTTGTTGACGAACCTGATCCGCACGCGCTTGTTCGGCACGGAGGAGCGCGAGAGCGTGAGGCTGTACTCGTCCGCCACAGCCCGCACCCGCGTCGGGGCCGCCGCCGCCGTGCTCGACACCACGAGCAGCGCGAGCACGGCGATTGCGACGAGAACGTGAGGGAAGAGCCGCTGCCATCCCGCCGTCATGTCATGGGATCAATACGACGACGAAGGAGATTTGGATGCGCGCATCGGCAAGAGGCACCTCGACCGTCGCCCGGCACGTGCTCGAACGGCGTGATCACGAGGACGCGACGACGAACCCCGTCGTCCTCCAGGAGCTGGCGACGGCGCTCGAGGAGGCGCTCGCCCGCGTCAAGGACCTGCGCGAGCAGGAACGAACTGCCGCAGCGGCCTAGCTCCCGTCGAAGGCGCCCGCGTAGGCGTTCAGCGCGGGCTGGCCCCCGAGATGGGCGTAGAGGACTCGGGAACCGGGCTCGATCCGGCCCGAGCGGACGAGGTCGATCAGGGCGGCCATGGACTTGCCTTCGTAGACCGGATCGGTGAGGACGCCTTCCAGCCGGGCGCACACGCGGATCGCCTCGATCGTCTTCGCGTCGGGAATGCCGTAGGTGCCTGCGTGCCACTCGTCGAGGAGCACGATCTCGTCGTCGGCGATGGCCCGCCCGAGCCCGATCGCCTCCGCGGTCCGGCGCGCGATCCGCGCGATCTGCTCCCGGGTCTGCTCGACGGTGGCCGAGCCGTCGATGCCGAGAATCGCGCGGTTCTCCTCCTGAAGCGCGAAGCCGGCGACCATGCCGGCCTGGGTCGAGCCGGTCACGGAGCAGACGACGATCGTGTCGAAGAAGACGCCGAGCTCGGCCTCCTGCTCGGCGACCTCGCCTGCCCAGCGCGCGAAGCCGAGCCCGCCGAGCGGATGGTCCGAGGCACCGGCGGGAATCGCGTACGGCTTGCCTCCGCGCTCCTCGACCGAGGCGAGCGCCTCCTCCCAGCTCGGCCGGATGCCGATGTCGAAGCCGGCGGGATCGAGGCGGACGTCGGCGCCCATGATCCGCGAGAGCAGGATGTTCCCGACCGTGTCGTAGACGACGTCGGGCCACTCGACCCAGCGCTCCTGCACGAGCACGCAGCCGAGCCCGAGCCGCGCGGCCACGGCCGCCACCTGGCGCGTGTGGTTCGACTGCACGCCGCCGATCGAGACGAGCGTGTCGCACCCCTGCGCCAGGGCCTCGGCGGCCAGGTACTCGAGCTTGCGAACCTTGTTCCCGCCGTAGGCGAGCCCGGCATTCACGTCCTCCCGCTTGGCCCAGATCTCGACCTGGCCCCCCAGGTGCTCCGTCAGGCGTTCGAGCCGGTGCACCGGCGAGGGCCCGAAGAGGAGGGGAACGCGGTCGAAGCTCTCTAGGCTCATCGCCCGGGAGCGTACAGCCGGCTCAGGGCGCGTAGAAGCCCTTCTCGACCACGTAGGCGAAGCCGGCCACTCCGAGCGCGACGAGGCCGAGCGCGATGGAAACCCGGAGCATGCGATGGAGCGACTCCCGCTGGGCGCGAAGCGCGTCGGAGAGGTCGGCGATCATCTCGAGCTCGTCGTCCTCGTCGAGAGCAGTCTTCGTGACGAGGAGGCTGCTCGTCGCGAGCCGGTTCCAGAACCTCGTGACGCGGCGGGGCGTCACCACGACGCCGAGCGCGAGGATCGACGCGACCAGAATCGCCCAAGCCGTCCAGGCCAGGACCTCGGGCGGGCCGTTCTCGAAGTTCCCGAGCTGCGTCCAGAGAGCGATCAGGCCCGCGACCTGGGCCGCGACCACGCGCGTCGCCGTGTCCTCGATGCTCCGAATGTTGAGCTGGAGAAGGTGGAGGATCTCCCAGGCGATTCGAACGGAGGTCGACGTTTCGGTCCGTGTCCGAAGCTGCTCGTGCATCCTCTGAGTATCGAGCGGCACGAGGACGTCAGCAAGAGAGCGGGCGCATTGACTTACCCCCATGCGGCGATGAGACTTATGCCACGAAGACGGCGAAGTGACTGTGCCAAGAGCCCGAGCGGTCTGTGCGCGATCGTGGTTCGCCCTCGGGCTGATCACGGCCCTTCTCCTGACAGCGTGCATGGGCGACGACGGGGAGGCCGAGAGGGAAGAGAACGTCACCAACCCTCCGGCACCGGCAACCAGCGAGGCGGAACCGACGAGCGTTCCACCGCCGGCGGATCTCACCGCCGAGGGCGATGCGTTCAGGGTCGTTCTCACATGGGTCGCGCCCGTCGGCGATCCCCAGGTCGAGGAGTACACCGTCTACCGGGACGGCTCCTTGATCAGCACCGTTTCCGCACCCGAGGTCTCCTTTACCGACGAGGACGTCGTGCCGGGTCGGCGCTACTCGTACGAGGTCGAGGCGCAAGCGGGCGATCTCGTCTCCACCCGCGTCGAGGCGGAGGCGACCACTCCGACTCCGCCGCTCCGCGCAGCCCGCGTCGAGGGCATCTTCAGCGTCCGCACGAAGGAGCTGAGCTCGAGTGGCTATACGGAGCTTCGCGCGCCCACATACGGCTGGCAGTTTCGGCCGCGGTGCCGGAGCGGAGCCTGCGACCTTCGCTGGAGCAGCCTCCAGCAGAAGCGCGTCCGCGGTCTCGTCAACCGGCACGGCGCGCGCTATCAGGGGAGCTACACGGGCTTCTTCAACGTCCTCTGCAGCGGCGCGCGGGCCACGTCGTCGGTCACGATCCGCTTCGAGGTGGAGGCCGCCCGCCCGATCGGAAGCGAATGGCGCGCAGCCCGCCTCCTCGGGACTCTGAGCCAGTCGGAGTCCGCCCAGCTCGGCTGCGTCTCGTCGCGCGCAAAGCTCTTGATCCGCGCCAGACTCGTCCAGTAGACACGTGACCTCAGTGGGGCCGGTGCCGTATGTCGTTCCGGAGGGTTTCGCGCTCAATGCCGTCGCTTTGGACTGTCGCCGTTTGGTTGGTCGCCGAAAACAGCCTCGCGGCCACGCAAGGAGACTCTCTGCGCAGGCGACGTGCCCGCCGCCGGGGGCAAAGGTCACCGGCCCGCCACCAGGGAGAAGCGCACGACTAGCTTCGAGTCGACCTGATCAGGCGCGGAGTCCTCATGGCGAGTAGCCGGTGTGTCGCGGCGGACCGGCGGCGGCAGTGGTCGCACTCCTGAGAAGGGGTCGCTCGTGCGGAAGAGGCAGAGCGCGAGCGAGCTGGGCCGAGCTGCGGCCGGGTAGAGGACTCCCGCCCATCCCTCGGCGAACAGCGCCTCACCGACGGCCTGGAAGCTGGGCCACTGCCGGGCGGTCCCGGGTGGGCGCCGGGAGACCGAGGCGCTCGAGCCGCTCGGGCGACGACAGGTCCGCGACGAGTCGACGCGCCCCGCGGCACTGAGGAGGTTTGGTCGGCCAACGCGGAGCATGATCTTTCACCGAAGATCTACGGGCCGCGACGCGCAGCGCACCCGGGCCGGCGACGAAAGGAGCACACGTGGTGGATCCAACACAGACCGATCCCGACAAGTAACGGTGGTCTTCGAGAACGACCGTGTGCGAGTACTCGAGTACCGCGACGAGCCAGGGCAGCGGACGAGCACGCACGAACACCCAGACAGCGTCATGGTCACGTTGAGCAGCTTCGATCGTCGGCTGATCGGTGAGGGAGGCGAGACCCGCGACGTCAGGCTGGAGCGGGGCCTGGTGCGCGGGCTCGACGCGCAGACGCACAGCGGGGAAACATCGGCACGACCCCAACCCACGTAGCGGCCCCGAGCGGGCAGGCGGTCGAGGAGCTTCGCACCCAGGCGGGCATCGAGAGCGCGACCCTCCACCGTCTGCTCCTCGATGCTCACCGAGGAGACGGG
>Ga0081538_10000884_pt1 | contig 32396 bp, 29 predicted proteins | sample TabmetS5T2R1_FD_71022 | JGI IMG/M metagenome (GOLD analysis project Ga0081538, IMG submission 71022) | Tabebuia heterophylla rhizosphere microbial communities from the University of Puerto Rico - S5T2R1 | ecosystem: Host-associated > Plants > Roots > Rhizosphere ...
TGACCATGGTCCCGAGCCGGACCCGCTCGGTCTTGGCGGCCAGGAACCCCAGAGTGGTGTAGGCCTCCAGCATCTCGGTGTCGTCGGGCGGAGCGGTCGGGTCGGCCTGGAGCAGGTGGTCGACCACCCACACGGTGTCGATCCCGGCCTGGTCGGCGTCCCGGGCCACCCGGGCCAGCTCGGCGCCGAGCCGCCCGGGACCGCCCGGCCAGGAGTAGTTGGTCAGGCCGATGCTGACCCGCATCCCACCTGCTCCCGCGCCGCTCACGACGCCGGCCGCCCGCCGGTCGCGGCCGCGCCTCGAGCGCCCATCTCGGCGACCGGCGGCGCACTCGGCCGGGCCGTCACCGCGGCGCTGATGGTGACCGCGGTCACGGCCGCGACCGACAGGAAGGTGCGAATCGTGTGCCACAGCTCCCAGCGCGCCTGGATCGACCGCCAGTCGCCCGGCAGGGTGGCCGCCGTCCAGGTCTCGATCTGGTTGTCGATCGGGACCTCGACGGCCAGGGTGATCACCAGCGCCACGGCCAGCAGCAGGAACCCGGCCAGCTCCCACCAGAACGCCGCCGTCTGCCGGCCCTGCCGCAGCAGCGCCAGGGTGACCAGCGCGCTCAGCAGGGCGAGGGGCAGGAGGATGGCCATCGGCACCCCGAGGTTCTGGATCATCTGGTGGCCGACGGCGACGAAGGTCTCGCCCGACAGCTGGTCCATGGTCCGGCTCAGGGAGAACCAGGTGCCCCAGAACACGCCCATCACCAGGGAGAACAGCACGATCGTGGTGGCTTGGGCAGCGCGGATCTTCATAGCTCCCCTCTTCACGTGTCGCGTCCTCTTCTTGTACTCACTCTAAAGATAGAGCAACATCAAGATTCGTGCTATGTTGCCGCCATGGAGATGGGCCTGCGGCAGCGCAAGAAGCAGCAGACACGCCAGCTGATCGCCGACACGGCCTGGCGGCTGTTCGCCGACCGCGGCTTCGAGCGGGTCACGGTGGCCGAGATCGCCCGCGAGGCCCAGGTCGCGGTGGCGACGGTGTTCAACTACTTCCCGACCAAGGAAGACCTGTTCTTCTACCGGCTGGAGGCGTTCGGGGCCCAACTGGTCGAGGCCGTCGGCGAGCGGCCGGCCGGGGAGCCGGCCCTGGCCGCCTTCCGCCGCGTCCTGATGGAGTCCGGGGGGCTGCTGGCCCAGGCGGAAGCCGGCGACCACCAGGCGCTGGAGCGGCTGCGGACCGTCAACCGGGTGACCGCCGCCAGCCCGGCCCTGCAGGCTCGCGAGCAGCTGGCGATGGCCCGCAACGCCGACGCCCTGGCCGCCCTGCTCGCCGCCGAAACCGGCGCCCCCGCCGACGACCTCGGCCCCAAGGTGGCGGCCAACGCCCTCATCGGCGTGCAGCGCGCCCTGGTCGACTACACCCGCCGGCGGGTCCTGGCCGACGAGGTGCCGGCCCGGCTCGCCGCCGACGTCCGCGGCCTCGCCGAGCTTGCGTTCGCCCAGCTCGAGCGGGGCCTCGGCGGCTACGCCCCCAAACCGGGGCCCGCGGGCACGTGAGCCGACGGGCGCTGCCGACCGGGCTGATCTTCCCGCCGATCGTCTCCCCCACCGCCCTGCTGATGGCGATGGCGCTGGCCGTCTTCAAGCCCTGGGGCCGGATCCGTCGCTCCGGCCGACCAGGAACCAGGTGACGAGCTCGCCCTTGCCCTTGACCTGGACCGGGCCGCGGCGCTCGAACCGGTAGCGGTCCCGCAGCCGCCGGTAGGCGCGGTCGGTCACCTGGATGCAGCCGGCCACCCCCCGCGACTCCATGCGGCTGGCCGTGTTCACGGTGTCGCCCCACAGGTCGTAGCTGAACTTGGCCGTGCCGATCACCCCGGCCACCACCGGGCCGGAGTCGATGCCGATGCGCACCTGCAGCGGCCGGCCCGCCGGGTCGCGGTGCCGGCCCGCCTCCTCACGGACGGCCAGGGCCATCTCGGCCACCGCCTCGGCGTGGTCGGCCCGGGGGACGGGCAGGCCGCCGGCCACCATGTAGGCGTCCCCGACGGTCTTGATCTTCTCCAGCCCGTGGCGGGCGGCGAGCCGGTCGAAGGCGGTGAACAGGTCGGCCAGGACCTGCACCACCCGCTCCGGGCTGCTGCGGTCGCTGCTGGCGGTGAAGTCGACCAGGTCGGCGAACAGCACCGTGACCTCGGGGAAGCGGTCGGCGATCACCTGCTCGCCCTGCTTGAGCCGGTCCGCGATCGGGGCCGGGAGGACGTTCAGCAGCAGCCCCTCCGAGCGCTCCTGCTCGGCCAGGAGCAGGCGGTGCGCCTCATCCAGGGCGCGGCGGCCGCGGATCGCCTCGCCCAGCAGGAGCACCGCGGTCAGCAGGCCCAGGTCCGAGACCGCGCCGTAGACGATCTGGGTGGCGAACTCGGCGGGCGGGTCGGTCAGGACCACGAACAGCAGCGGGGTGGCGCCGAACCAGAGGGCGACGGCCAGCGCCCAACCCCGCCGGCCCGCGGCCCAGGCGGTGGCCAGGGCGACCGACAGCGGCACAGCCGAGAACAGGCCCGGGTATTCGGGCTGGTTGTAGAGGACCAGGGCCGCCACCGAGGCCAGCAGCACGGCCAGCGGCCAGCGCCGCCGCAGCAGGGACAGGGCGCCGAGAACGGGGGCGAGGGCGTAGGCGAGGGCGTCCGGGTCCTTGCCCTGCTCGGGCCCGAAGGTGATCGCCACGGCGACCGCGGCCGTCAGCGCCACCGCCAGGCCCACGTCGACCAGCGGCGCGGGCACCCGCCGCAGCGCTCGCCACCAGGAGCCGATGTCCATGCCTTGAGACCTTACCCTCGCCGCCGGGGCGCACCCACGAGGGCAGACTGGAGGCGTGACCACGCCGTTCGACTACGACGCCAACCCGGAGCGGTTCCGGCTCGCGACCCGGGTGACCCGCCAGCACCTCACGGCGCCGAGCCTCCACGAGCTGCTCGCCGAGGCGCTGGCCCGGCTCGACCCGCGGCGCATCCTGGACATCGGCTGCGGGGAGGGCGCCCTGCGGGCCGCCCTGCCGGCCCGCCTGGCGGCGCGGACCGTGGGCCTGGACGCGGCCGCGACCATGCTGGGCGCCCACCCACCGCCGGTGGTCCAGGCCGACGCCGCCGCCCTGCCGTTCGCCGGCGGCGTCTTCGCCGTCGCCGTGGCCGTGAACGTGCTCGACCATCTCCCCGAGCCGACCGTGGCCATCGCCGAGGCGCATCGGGTCCTGGCCGCCGGGGGCGCCCTCGTCGCCGCCACGGCCAGCCGCCACGACTCCCCCGAGCTGGCCGCGGTCTGGCGCCCACCGCCCTCCGGCTTCGACGCCGAGGCTGGCCCCGGCCTGGTGGCGTCGGTGTTCGGGCGGGTCGAGGTCGAGCGGTGGGACGCGCCGCTGGTGCGGCTGCCCGACCGCGACGCCGTCCGCGACTACCTGATCGCCCGCTTCGTCCTCCCGGAGGACGCCGCGGCGGCCGCCGAGCGGGTCGCGACCCCGGTCGCCATCACCAAACGGGGCGCGCTGATCTACGCTCGCAGGTCGCCAGACCCCGTCGAAGGAGCAAGCGATGCCCGCTTCCGACGTTGAGCTACGCCCGGCCCGACCGGAGGACGCGCCGGCGATCGCGTCCATCTGGCACCTCGGCTGGCGGGACGGCCACCTCGGCAACGTGCCCGCGGAGCTGACCGCCGCCCGGCAGGAGGACTCCTTCCGGACCAGGGCCGCGCGGCGGATCGGCGACACCACCGTCGCGGTGGTCGGCGGCGAGGTCGCCGGCTTCACCATGGTCGCCGGCGACGAGGTCGAGCAGGTCTACGTGGCCGCCGGCCATCGCGGCACGGGCGTGGCCGACCTGCTCATCGAGGACGCGGAGCGCCAGATCAGGGCCGCCGGCCACCCGGCGGCGTGGCTGGCCGTCGTGCCCGGCAACGCCAGGGCCCGGCGGTTCTACGAGCGCCGCGGCTGGGCCGATGACGGCCCGTTCGACTACGCCGCGGAAGGTGAGCGCGGCCCCATCCCGGTGCTCTCGCACCGGTACGTGAAGCAGCTCGGAAGTGTGGCCAGGGACAGGCTCCGCTAGCCGTCCAACCCCTGGTCGACGTCGATTCACGCGGCTAGAGTGTCAATATGGTGGGCGAGCTCGACCTGCGGTTGCTGCGCCACTTCGTGGCCGTCGCCGAGGAGCTGCACTTCACCCGCGCCGCCGCCCGGCTGTATGTGGCCCAGCAGGCGCTCAGCCGCGACATCGCCCGGCTGGAGCGTCAGCTCGGCGCCCCCCTGTTCACCCGGACCACCCGCCGGGTCGCGCTCACCCCCGAGGGCGAGCGCCTGCTGCTGCGCGCCCGCGAGCTGCTCGCGCTCCACGACCAGACCGTCCGGGAGGTCCACGACCGCGACGCCGGCCGCCCGCTGGTGGCCGACCTGCTCGCCGAGGGGCATACCCCGGCGCGGGTGCTGGAGGCCGCCCGCCGGCACGCCCCCCGCGCCGAGCTGGTCGCCCGCTTCCACGGCGGCTTCGGGGCGGCGCTCGAGCTGCTGCTCGCCGGGCGGCTGGACGTCGCCTTCGGCCGCAGCGAAGGGCTCGGCCGGTCGTTCCCCGGCGGGCTCGCCCGCCGGCCGATCCGGCTGGAGCCGTTGGCCCTGCTGCTGCCCGACGAGCACCCGCTGGCCGCCCTGGACGCCGTCCCCATGGCGGCGCTGCGCGGCGCCCGCGTGGACGCCAGCCTCGGCAACGAGCACGCGCCCGAGTGGGTCGACCTTGGGACGCGCCTGCTGGCCGCCTTCGGCGCCGAGCCGTCCCCGGCCCACCTGCACGCCGAGGGGCTGGAGGAGACGGTCCGGCACCTGCGCGCCGAGGGGCTGCCGATCCTGACCCTGCTGGAGCGGCCGCTCGCGCCGGGCGTGGTCGCGCGGCCGCTCACCGAGCCGGTGCCGCTGTACCCGTGGACCATGGTCCACGGTCGCGACCTGCGGCACCCCGGCCTGGACGCCCTGCGCGCCGGCGTCGACGAGCTCGCCCGCCAGGAGCGCTGGCTCGATCCCCCACCGGACCACTGGATCCCGGGGCCCGACGCGGCCGTGTTCGGGTTGGCCTAGGCCGCGGCCGCAGTCGAGCTCAGCGAGCGCTCCCGGCCGGTCATCGGCGTGTGCTGCCTCTGCGAACGATGGACCACGATGCGGCCTGGGAGCTCGGCTTCTGCCCGAGCGCGGCCTGCGCGCAGGCCGCGCCCTGGTCGCGCAGGGATTGGGCGACCGTCGTCAGCCCGAGCTGCGCCGCCACGGCCGCGTCGTCCCACCCGGTCACCGCCACCTCGTCGGGGATGACGCGGCCGGCGGCGTGGGCCGCGCGGACAACCCCGGCCGCCTGCTGGTCGCTCATCGCGGCGATCGCATCGGGCGGCTCGGCGGAGGTGAGCAGGGTCGCCGCGATCCGCTCGGCCTCGGCCGCGTCGTTGCGCGCGCAGACCGCGACGACCACGTCGCGCCAGGCGATGCCGGTGTCCTCGGCCGCCTGCCGGTAGCCCTCCAGCCGGTCCCGCGTCACCGGGAACAGGACTTCGGTGATGCCCGCCCCACTGGTGATCGTGCTGACCCGGGCTCGGGAGAGCGGCTGGCTCACCACCGCCGGGCGGTTGGCGCCCGCGAACGCGATGGCGCCCACGGCGCGCGCCGCTGCGCGGTTGTCGATGCTCACCAGCTCCAACCCGCGGACGGCCGGCCCGCCGTGGACCACCGCGGGGCGCTTCATCGCCTGGACGGCGGCCAGGATCGGATCGTCGTCGGAGGTGGTCCAGACGATGAACCCGTCGACGGCGGCCTCGGTGATCCGTCCGACGTCATCGGCGGCGCCCGTGATCGGCAGGATGGTCATGCCATAGCCGATGTCAGCGCAGAGATCAGCGATCCCAGCCAGGAAGGACGCTGCCTCCGGATCCTCGAACGCGTAGCTCAGATGCTCGCCCATCACGACACCGAGCGCGCGGGTGCGGCCACGGCGCAGCGACCGGGCGCTGGGGTCAGGTCCGGCGTACCCCAGCTGGGCCGCCGCGGCGAGCACCTTGGACCGGGCCTGGTCTGATACGCGGTCCGGCCGGTTGAAGGTGTAGGAGGCGGTCATGACCGACACGCCGGCCAGCTCGGCCACCTGCGCGAGGGTCACCCGTTTCGAGCCGACGGACGGTTCCATGTGACAAGTCTAGCGGGCTTGTGTATCGTTACACACATGTCCGAGAGGTTCCATCGCGATCGGCTCACCTGGCTCGCCTACGTGGTGCTTGCCTGGTTCGCCTACCTGCAGGCGGCACCGGGGCTCGTCATCGCGCACCTGCGCGACGAGCTCGACCTGAGCTACTCGACCGGCGGGCTCCACGTCACGGCGTTCGCGGCCGGGAGCACGGTCGCGGGCGTGATCTCGGCGCGGCTGGAGCGCGCGCTCGGGCGGCGCGCGCTGTTCTGGTCGGCGGCCGCGCTGATGGGCGCGGGGGCGATCGGGTTGACGGCGGGGCGCGCCGCTGCGATGACCGTCGGCTCGGTGCTGGTCATGGGCGTCGGCGGCGGGCTGCTGCTGGCGACGGGCCAGGCCACGCTCGCCGACCACCACGGCGAGCGCCGCACGGTCGCGCTGGCCGAGGAAAACGTGGCCGCCAGCATCGGCTACGTCATGCTGATCGGTGCGCTGTCGCTGGCGGCGGCGCTGCGCGTGGGCTGGCGGATCGCGCTCCTGGCCTCGCTCGCGGTCCCGGCGCTCGCGTGGTGGAGCAACCGGCGGCTGGCGATCGACGCGCCGCCCCCGTCGGGCGTGGCCCGGGGCCGCCTCTCCGGCGTGTTCTGGATCGCCGCCGCGATGCTCTTCTGCACGACCGCGGCCGAGTGGTGCATCACCGCCTGGGGCGCGAGCTTCGTCGAGGACGCCGCCGACGTGTCGACCGACACCGCGGTCACGCTGATGGCCGGCTACTTCGGCGGCGTGCTGGCCGGGCGCGCGCTCGGCAGCCGGCTGGCGCGACGGCACGATCCGGCGCGGCTGCTCGGGCTCGCGCTGGCCGTGGCCGCCGCGGGGTTCGCGATCCTGTGGCCGTCGAAGGGGCCCGCGCAGGCGCTGGTCGGCCTGTCGCTGCTCGGGATCGGGCTCGGCAACCTGTTCCCGATGGGGCTGTCGGTGACGGTGGCACTCGCGCCAGGGCAGGCGGCGCTGGCCAGCGGCCGGGCGGTGGCGATGTCGTCGTTCGCGGTGGTGCTCGCGCCCCTCACGGTCGGGACGCTGGCGGACACGACCTCGCTGACGGCCGCGCTCGGGGTCGTGCCGGTCATGCTCGCGCTGGCCGCGATGGGGCTCACGCTCGCGCGTCGAGCGCGGACTCCAGCGAGCGGCGCGCCCGGAACCGCGGTTGCGCCGTCCCGTCCTCGGTGAGGCCGGTCAGCGGCGAGCCCGCTCGGGCCGGGTGATCTCGAGCCTCGGCAGCAGCGCGTGGACGAGCGGTCCGATCGTGACCGCGTAGAGCACGGTGATGACCCCCAGGGTGCCGCCGAGCAGCCAGCCGGTTACGACCACCGTGGCCTCGATGGCCGTGCGAACGAGCCGCACCGAGCCACCGGTGCGCCGCACCAGGCCGGTCATCAGCCCATCGCGCGGGCCGGGGCCGAGCTGGACCCCGATGTAGGCGGCGGTGGCCACGCCGTTGAGCACGATCCCCAGCACGCCGAGCGCCACGCGGCCCACCAGTCCGGCGGGGGCCGGGAGCACGGCGAGCGCGCCGTCGACCGCCAGCCCAATGACCACGACGTTGCTGAGGGTGCCCAGGCCTGGCCGCTCGCGCAGGGGGATCCAGGCCAGCAGCACGGCGGCCCCGACGACGATCGTGACCACCCCCAGCGACCAACCGAGCTGCCGGGCCAGACCCTGGTGAAGGACGTCCCAGGGCATCACCCCGAGCGAGGAGCGGACCATCAGGGCCATCGACACGCCGTACAGCACGAGGCCGGCGTACAGCTGGAGGAGGCGCCGCGGCAGGCGGTCGGTTCCGATGGGCTGGAGCATGCGACCCAGGGTGCCATACGATTGGTCCACTTCTTGCATACCAATTGAGGGAGAGTGGCATGGGCGCCACCTCGTCGCGCCGACTGGCCGATCTCCTCGGCGGCATCGCCGCCGACCGGGGCCCGCGCTATGCGGCCCTGGCATCGCGCATTCGTGTGCTGACGGCCGATGGCCGGCTTCCGGTGGGGGCGCGACTGCCCGCCGAGCGGGACCTCGCGGCCGCCGTCGGCCTGAGCCGCACCACCGTGCGGGCGGCCTATGCCCGACTTCGCGAGGACGGTTGGGCCACCGCCCGCCAGGGCGCCGGAACCTGGACCGCCCTGCCGGCTGGCCCGAACCGCGGCGTGTGGGCTCCGGCGCCCACGGACGGTGCGACCATCGACCTCGCCCACGCGGCGCCGTCGGCGCCGCCCGAGGTCGCGGCGGCGTTCGCCGCCGCCCTGGACGATCTGCCTCGGCTCCTGCCCCAGCACGGGTACCACCCCGCCGGCCTGCCCGACCTGCGTGCCCGCATCGCCGAGGGCTACAGCAGGCGTGGCCTGCCGACCACCCCCGAGCAGGTGCTGGTCACCGAGGGTGCCCTGCATGCCGTGGCCGTCGCGTTCCAGTCGGTCCTGCGGCGTGGGCAGCGGCTGCTCATCGAGCATCCGACCTATCCGAACGCGCTGGATGCGGCGGTTTCCTCAGGGCTCCGCGTCCTCCCGGTCCCAGTCGACGCCGCCGCGCCCGACGCGTGGTTGGATGGCGTGGAGCGGGCCCTCGCCGGCGCGCGGCCGGCGGCGGCCTATGTCATGCCCGACTTCCAGAACCCCACCGGCCTGCTGTTGGACCTGCCACAGCGTGAGCGCCTCGCCCGGGCGCTGCGCCGGGCCGGCGCCACGGCGATTGTCGACGAGACGTTCGTCGAGCTCGGTCTGGACACCACCCCCGACCTGCCACTGGCCGCCCTGTCGTCTGGGCACATCAGCGTGGGCAGCCTGAGCAAGGCGTTCTGGGGTGGGATGCGGATCGGCTGGGCGCGGGCTGACGCCGAGCTCCTCCAGCGGATGACCACGGCCGTGGTCAGCTTCCGCCTGTCCGGGCCGGCGGTGGAGCAGCTCGCGGCCTGCCACCTCCTCGACAATGCCGCCGCGGCGCTCCAGGCGCAGCGGCACCGGCTGCGGGAGCGGCGGGAGGCGCTGGTGGCGGCCCTGCGCCACCGGCTGCCCGGCTGGGACGTCCCAGAGCCCGCGGGCGGGCTGGTGCTCTGGACCCGGCTGCCGTCGGCCCGCTCCACCAGTCTGGTCGCGGTCGCCGGACGACACGGGCTCCGGCTGGCCGCGGGTCCGCGGTTCGGCACCGGTCATGCCTTCGACGACCGGCTCCGCCTGCCCTTCACCCACCCCCCCGAGGTGCTGCGGCGCGCCGTCGACCGCCTCACCGACGCCGACGCGGAGGCAACGGGGGACCCCCCAGCAGCCGACCACGGCCGGGCCGCCCCCATCGTGTGAGTCGCCTGCCACCTTTGCCCGTTGTGGTAGACCTTGTCCTGGGAAAGGCTCGTGGGCGGAGGGCGTCGTGGCGCGCCAGGGCGGCGCGGCGGCCGGGAGGAGGTGGAGGTGTCCTTCGAGATCCTGCGGTTCTCGGACCTCGCCCCCACGTTCGCGCACTCCTGGGACCGGCTCGCCGCCGGGCGTGGACTGCACGCCGACCTCTACAGCAGCCATGCCTGGCTGGCCGCCTGGGTGCGGGCGATGGGTGCGGAGGTGGCCGACGCTCTGCGCATCCCGGCCGTCCTCGGTCCCGACCAGCCGGTCGCCCTGCTCCCGCTGGTCGCGCGCTCCCCTCGCCGGTGGGAGTGGGCCGGAAAAGGTGGCTCCAGGATGCGGTACCGACCGGTGCTGGCGGCCGAGCAGCCGCCGGCCGAGGCGCTGGGCCTGCTGGCGGAGGGCATCGCCCGGGCCGGCGTCGACGACCTGGCGCTGCACCGGCTCCCGGCCCGGGACCTGGCCATCGAGGGGCTGGTGGCCGCGCTGCGCCAGGCCGGCTTCCACACCTCCCGGCGCCGGACGTCCAGTGACTGCCTGGCAGTGGTCGAGGGCGGCTGGGACGAGCACCGCCGCCGCCTCGCTGGATATGAACGTCAGGTCAAGCGGCTGGTCAAGCGGCTGGTTCCGCTCTGGGAGGTGACCGTCGACGAGTACGGCCCGGCCACGGGCGCCTCGGTGCTCGACGGCTACGAGGCCTATGCCGCCATCTACGACCGCAGCTGGAAACGGCCCATGCCACCGCCGATGCATACCCTGGAGCGGGAGCTCGTCCGCCGCGCGGCCTCGCTGGGCTGGCCGAGGGTGTACGTGCTCCGGCTCGACGGCCAACCGGCGGCGGCGGAGGTCTGGTTCCGTCTCGGGCAGGTCGCGACCTCCCTCGGAACGGCCTACGACAAGCGCATGGCCGCGCTCGGTCCGGGGTCGATCATCGCCTGGTGGGCCCAGGAGCGCCTGTTCGCTGAGGCCGTTCCCGCCCTGATCGACCACCTGCCCGGCTACGGCCCCCAGAAGGACCAGCTGGGCCCCGACCGGTCACCCATCGTGGAGGTGGAGGCGGCCCGCCGGACGGTCGTATCCGGGGTCACCTTCCCGGTGCGACGGCAGCTCCGCTACGTCACGCCCCGCGTGGCGGGGCGGGTCCGGCGCCGGGTCCGGCGGCTTGGGCGCCTGGCCGCGGCCACCCGGCGGCCCCGGACCGGGCCGGCCCGGGCCGTGGAGATCGCGCCCGGCCCGTGTCCCCTCCCGGCCGAGCCGCTGGGCCTCGACCAGTCGATGCGACGGTTCCTCGCCGTTGCCGGAGGCCACCCGAATCCCACCGCGATGGTCAGGGGCTGGCAGCAGGCGGACACCTGGTGGCGGGTCGGCGCCGAACCGGTGGCGCTGGTCCGCCTGGGCAGCACCGGCGATCGGCGGGTGGTCCGTGAGGTGGTGCTCCTCCGGGACGGCTGCGCCCCGGTAACGGAGGTCCTTGCCGGGTTCGGCGCCACGATCGGGGCGCCCCTGGCCGCCGACCTCCCGTCCGAGCACAGCCGCGACGGACGCCACACGAACCGGCCGCCGATCGCGGTGCACCGAGCCGCGCTCGACTGGCCACGGCAGGGGTTGGGCTGGCAACGCCCTGGCCGGTGCGAGGGTCTGCGCTAGGCACGCGCGAGGGGCCGGCCGCCGTCGGGCAGGACTGCGCGAAGCTGCCGGCGGGAGCTGATGTCAAGCTTGGTGAATATCTTGCGCAGGTGCCATTCGACCGTGCGGGCGCTGATGAACAGCTGCGCGCCGATCTCCGGATTCGACAGGCCGTCCCGAGCGAGGCGCGCGATCTGGGTTTCCTGTGCAGTGAGGTCATCGCGGGTCTCGACGTTGCGTCTTCTCACGGTCGCGCCCGTGGCCAGCAGCTCCCGGTGTGCGCGCTCCGCGAATCCCTCGACGCCCATCGCGCTGAACAGCTCGTAGGCGGTGCTCAGCTCGCCGCGCGCGGCCACCCGGCGGTTCGCCCGTCGGAGCCACTCTCCATACAGCAGGTGCGCGCGGCCGAGCTCGGCGCGAACCCTGGTCTGGCCGAGGTGGGCGATGGACTCGCCGTAGAGGGTGTCGGCCTCGTCGCCTTCGCTCAGCAGGGCTCGGGAACGGGCCTCCATCCCGAGCGCCCAGTCGGTCCGGCTCGCCTGCGCCTTCCTGGCCAGCCGATCCAGAGCGTCTGCCGCCAGATCGGTCTTTCCGGTTCGCGCGGCCGACTCGATCAGCTCCGTCAAGCCCCAGTTGTGGGCGACCATCTCCTGGGGGTCCTCGCAGGCGCGGCGCGCCGCGGCCAGGGCCTCGTCGTACTCGCCCACGCCGTTGCAGAGGACGGCATGGGCATACTCGCAGATGGCGACGCCAACCCCTTCGCCACGGGATTTGACCTCGCGCAGCGTGACCTCGATCAGCTCTCTCGCCTCACGTGCCTGGCCCCGCCATGCCGCGAGGGTCAACGCACCATACGGCGCCTCGCCGACCCCCATCGCCTCCACGACCGACCGTGCTTCCTCGACCAGCGCGGCGGCAGCCGACAGCTCGCCGCAGAACACCAGGATCGGCGTACGCGAGCCGAGGGCCAGCGGTAGCTCGCTCAGCGCGCCCGTTCTCCGGGCGATCTGGAGATGGTGGTCCGACAAGGCATACGCGCTCTCGTCGTCCCACAGCTCCAGGGCAAGCACGCAGCCCTGCCACAGCCAGCGCAGCCGCTCCCTGGCCGAGAGGTTGACGCCGCGCAGGTTCCGCAACGCGTCCCGGCACCGTGGAATCGCCGTCTCGTAGTCGTCGGTGAGCGCGCTGAACGCATCCAGCAGCAGGTCGCCAGCCGTGGGCTCACCGTCGCCGCGGCGCGGCGCGGCCCGGGCGGCCCGGGCGACCTCGGCGATGCCCACGCCGTCATTGAGCCGAGCCGCGAACTGGGCCGCCGAGAACGCGTCCAGGTAGGTCTGGCGCGCGAGCTCGGGACTCAGTGGCTCGAGGCGCCGAGCGGCCGCCAGCAGCAGCCGTGTCGCTTCGTTGCCCCGGCTCGAGGCGAATGCCAGCTGAGCGCCCAGCAGGTCGATCCGCGCGCGTTGCAGCTCGTCGACCGGTCCGTCGCGGGCGATGGTGAGCAGGGTCCGCGCGGAGGCGAAGGCCCCTGCCGGCACGCTGGCGAAGGCCGCGTCCAGCGCCCGCCGAACCCGTTCCGCCGGGTCGGGCGTCAGCTCGGTGGCGCGGGTCAGGAAGGCGGCGGCGGCCGCGAGCCCACCGCGCGCCTGGGCCCGGCCGGCCGACCGCTCGAGCTCGGCCGCAACCGCCTCATCGGGCCCCGGTGCAGCGCGCGCTCGGTGCCAGGCCCGCCGATCCGGGTCCTTGTCGGCGTCGGTGGCCCTCGCCAAGGCGCGATGCACCCGATAGCGATCGTCGGTCGCGGCCGCATGGTAGGCGGCGGATCGGACGAGTGGGTGGGCGAACTCCACGCGCCAGTGCACCTGGAGGAGCCCGGCATCCGCCGCGGGGACAGCCGTGGCCATGTCGATGCCGAGGTCTTCGGCGGCGCCGTGGAGCAGCACGGGGTCGCCGAGGGGCTCGGCGGCCGCGGCGAGGACCAGCAGCCGGGTGTCGGCGGGAAGCAGCTGGAGGCGCCGGGTGTAGCTCTGTTCGATCCTGCTCACCACCGGCTGGCTGCCGGGCAGCCCGAACCCGCCGGCGAGATTGGCGGCCCTCCAGGTCCGCGGCAGCTCGAGCAGCGCCAGCGGGTTGCCGTGGCTCTCGGTGACGATCTGGTGACCGACGGCAGCGTCCAGCGGGCCGTGCACACTCCCAAGCAGCAGCGCGCGTGCATCGCTGTCGCCGAGTCCACCGATCGGCAACGCGGGCAGGCCGGCGAGGACATCGTCGCCGATACCGGTGCGGGCGGCGCACACCAGCGCGACCCGCTCGGCCAGGAGGCGCCGGGCCACGAACCCGAGGACCTGGGCGGAAGCATGGTCGAGCCACTGCGCGTCGTCCACGAAGCAGATCAGCGGGTCCTGCTCGGCGACCTCCGCCACGAGGGTCAGCGTGGCCAGTCCCACCATGAGCCGGTCGGGGGCGGGGCCGGTGCTCAGCCCGAACACCGTCGCCAGCGCGTCGCGCTGCGGGACCGGCAGCCGGTCGAGGTGGTCCAGCATGGGCGCGCACAGTTGATGGAGACTGCTGTAGGCCAGCTCCATTTCCGACTCCACGCCCACGGCCCTGGCGACCTGCCAGCCGGCGACCCGGTCGGACAGGTAACCCAGCAGGGCGCTCTTGCCCCACGCCCGCCTCCCCACGCAGGACATGACGCGGCCCCGCCCGGCGAGCGTTTCGGCCAAGAGCTGGTCGAGCGCCGCGCACTCGCTACGGCGTCCGAGGAGCTTCGGGGGTTGACGGCGATCCTGGCTCGTCGGTGGCCTCCCTCAGCCAGGGCCTCCACGGCAACGACCCATGACAACCGACACAAGCAGGACCCTACCTCCGCGATCGGGCCAGTGGAAGCCCCAGACCAGGGGATCGGCCAGGGTGTCTCCCTGGTGCGACGCCGCCGTGAAGGCGCGAGGGTGATGCCCTGACCCAACTCAGGGAGGCGACATGAGCGCCGACGACGTGGCCACCTCGACCACCTCTTCGGCCGCGCGGCCAGAGCAGGACCTGCTCGGTCAGACCGTGCTCGTCATCGGGGGCAGCTCGGGCATCGGGCTGGAGACGGCCCGGCTCGCCCGCGCCAAGGGCGCCGCCCTGATCCTCACCGCCCGCGACCCCGACCGCCTGCACCGCGTCGGCCTCCAGCTCGAGGCCAGCATCGCCGCCTTCGACGCCACCGACTTCGACCGGCTCGGGCGGTTCTTCGACGCCCTGCCCGCGCCCATCGACCACCTGCTGGTCACCGGCCCCGGCCCCTCCTCCGCGCCCCTGGCCGCCTTCGACATTGAAGCGGCTCGCCGCGAGCTCGAGGCCCAGCTGCTGCTGCCGCTGCAGGTCGCCCGGCACGCCCCGGGCAAGCTCCGCCCGGGCGGGACGCTGCTGTTGATGGGCGGCACCGGTGGCCGCCGCCCCGCGGTGGGCCGGTCGCTCGTCGCGGCCCTCACGGCCGCGCTGCCCGCGCTGACCAGGAACCTGGCGCTGGAGCTGGCGCCCGTTCGGGTGAACCTGCTCGCGGCCGGGTTCGTCGACACGCCGCTGTCGGCGACGTTGCTCGGTGACCACCTGGAGACGCGCCGCCACCAGCTCCGCACCACCCTGCCGATCGGCCGGGTCGTGGGCCCGGCCGACGTCGCCGCGCTGGCTGTCCACGTGATGACCAACACCGCCGTCACCGGCGCGACCTTCGACATCGACGGCGGCCAGCAGCTCGTCGAGCGGTGAGCCGGTGAAGGAGGGGGCTCAGCTTGTCCCGACCGTGATCAGGACCTTTCCGACCGCCCCGCTCTGGACGGCAGCGTGCGCGGCCGCCGCGTCCTCGAGGCGATAGCGGTGCAGTGGGAGCCCGGCTTGCTCACCGACACGGAAGGCGCCGTCCTCGATCGCCTGGTTGATGTCCGCGGCCGCGGCCATGATCCGGTCCCAGCCGACCGTATAGAGGAGGACGAACTGGTAGCGGACGTTGAGTCCCATGTTCCGCCGCACGTCCAGGTTGAACGCCCCGCCGCCGTCGTTGGCGTAGATCGATATCGTCCCGCGGGGACGGAGAACGGCCAGATCGAGCTCGGCGTTCGTGGCCGCCGCGACCTCGACCACCAGGTCGACGCCGTCGGGGGCGGCACGTCTGATCGTCTCGGCCGCATCCGCCTCCTTGTACTTGACGACGTGGTGCGCGCCGGCCGCCGCCGCGAGGCGACCTTTCGCGTCCCCGCTGACGGTGGCGATCACCTCCGCGCCCGCCCAACGGGCGAGCTGGACCGCCGCGTTGCCGACGGCGCCGGCGCCACCCGCGACCAGCACCGTCCTGCCGCCCAGCGCGTCCGGCTGCAGCCGCGCTGGGCCGTCCTCGGCGACCGTCAACGCCCGATGCGCGGTGACGGCCGGGATGCCGATGCTGGCGCCGAGCTCAGCGTCCGCGCCCGCCGGGAGCGCGAAGGCGCGTTCGGCGGGGACGACGGTGAACTCCTGCGCCGTGCCTCCTGCCGGACGGCCGTCGCCGGCATGGGTGACCCAGACGCGATCGCCCACCCGGAAGCCGGCGACGCCGGCGCCGACCGCGTCGACCACGCCGGCGCCGTCGTGGTTGGGAACCGTCGCCTCCGCCAGCGTCCCGCCGGACGCGCCGCTGCGGGACTTCCAGTCGGTCGGATTCACTCCTGAAACCAGCACGCGAATCCGCAGCTCGCCGTCTCCCGGCTCGGGAATCGGCCTCTCCACGAGCTCGAGCACGGACGGATCGCCGAGGCGCGTGTACGTGATCGCTCTCATCGGCGCGCGGCCTCCCGCCTAGCAGCTGGTGACAACCTCCGCGTGTTCCTGCCTGGCATCTTCCCAGGCGAAGTGACTGGCGTCGACAGGTCGAGCGAGCCCAGACCAGGGCATGGACCAGGGACTCCCCTGGGCGCCACCGCGGAGCCGAAGCGCGACCCTGACGAGGCAGTCCCCGCACGTGTGAGGAGGCGCTCATGGCTGCTTCGACCTCGAACGAGGTCAAGGGCGTTGTCACCGGCGACCCCCACCGGCGGGCCTCACCGACGAGGAGCGAACCGCCTACCAGCAGCTGGCCCGCTTCTCCGCCAGCCACCTGGCCGACGCCCAGATCATGGCCACCCGCCCCAGACCCTGTACGGGCTGGCCGACTCCCCGGTCGAGCTGGCCGCCTTCCTGCTCGACCACGGCGATGGCACCGGCCAGCCCGGCCTGGTCACCCAGGCCCTGAACGGGACCCTGGAGGCGAGCTCACCCGCGACGACCTGCTCGACAACCGCACCCGGTCCTGGCTGACCACCACCGGCATCTCGGCGGCCCGGCTCGGCTCTACTTGGGAGACACCGCCGGCTTCTTGGACGCCAAGCCCATCGCCATCCCCTTCGCCATCAGCGTGGTCCCGACCAGCTGTCCCAGGCCCCCGCGGCTGGGCCGAGCGCGCCTCCCCGACAACCTGCTCCACGACCAGCGGCTGGATCGCGGCGGCCACTTCGCCGCCTGGGAACAACCCCAGCCCCTCGCCCAGGAACTCCGAACCGCTGATCCAGGCCCAGGACCGCGGCACCACGTGTGCCGACGTACCCACATGAAGGAGGGTTCCTCGTGACTGCGACCCCCGAGCCGTCCCAACGAACCGACGCCAAGCCGACGATCGTGCTGATGCATGGGGCCTTCGCCGACGGCTCCAGCTGGAACGGCGTCATCGAGCGGCTCCAGCACCAGGGGCTCACCGTCGTCGCCCCGCCCAACCCCCTGCGCGGCCTGGCCGCCGATGCCGCCTACCTGACCAGCCTCGTCAACCAGCTCGACGGTCCCGTGCTGCTGGTCGGCCACTCCTACGCCGGCGCACTCATCACCAACACCGCCACCGATGCCCCCAACGTGGTCGGTCTGGTCTACGTGGCGGCGTTCGCCCCGGACACCGACGAGCGGCTCGGCGACGTCGCGGCCACCTCTAAGGACAGCCTCCTCGGAACGGCCCAGGTCCAGCGTGAGTATCCGACGGGACCCGGCGGGGAGACGGCGCCCGAGTTCCTGGTCGATCCGGCGCGCTTCCGGGAGGTGTTCGCCGCCGACCTGCCGGCCGAGCAGGCCGCGGTGCTGGCCGCCACCCAGCGCCCCGTCGCCGCCGCGGCGTTCAGCGAACCGTCCGCACCACCAGCCTGGAAATCGTTGCCATCGTGGGCGGTGGTGGCCACCGCCGACAAGGCCGCCGGCACCGACGTCGTCCGCTCCATGGCCCAGCGGGCGGGTGCCGACATCGTCGAGGTCGAGGGCTCGCACCTGATCATGGTCTCCCGACCACAGGCAGTGGTCGACGTCGTCGTCAAGGCGACGCAGGCCGTCAGTTCCTCAGACCGGTAGGCGACGATGAGCTTCGACCCGCTCAAGCAGATCGATGCCGGCCTCCTGCGCGTCGGCTACGCGGAGGCCGGCCCGCCGGACTCCCCCGCAGTCATCCTGCTGCACGGCTGGCCCTACGACATCCACAGCTATGGGGCTGTGACCCCGCTGCTGGCATCGGCGGGGTACCGGGTGATCGTTCCCTACCTGCGCGGGTACGGGCCCACCCGCTTCCTGTCAGAGGAGACGTTCCGCAACGGCCAGCAATCGGCGCTCGCGGTTGACGTGGTCGCGCTCATGGACGCCCTCGACATCGAGCGGCCGATCATCGCCGGCTTCGACTGGGGAGCGCGAACGGCCTGCGTCGTGGCGGCCCTCTGGCCGGAGCGGTGCCGGGCGATCGTCTCGGTGAGCGGCTACCTGATCGGCAGCCAGAAGGCCGGCAGGCTTCCGTTGCCGCCAGCGGCTGAGCTGCAGTGGTGGTACCAGTACTACTTCGCGACCGAACGCGGCCGCGCCGGCTACGGACGATACCGAAACGATTTCGCCAAGCTCATCTGGCAGATTGCCTCGCCAAGCTGGGACTTCGACGAGGCCACGTTCGACCGCACCGCGCGGTCGTTCGACAACCCTGACCACGTCGACATCGTCATCCACAATTACCGGTGGCGGCTCGGCCTGGCCGACGGTGAGCCGGAGTACGAGGACCTCGAGCGGCGGCTCGCCGAGTTTCCGGTCATCACCGTGCCCGCCGTCACCCTCGAAGGTGACGCGAATGGCGCGCCACACCCGGATCCCGCCGCCTACGCCGAGAAGTTCACCGGCAAGTACACCCACCGGCAAATCGCGGGTGGGGTCGGGCACAATATGCCCCAGGAAGCCCCCCTGGCCTTCGCTGAGGCCGTGGTCGAGGTTGACGGCTCCTGATCGGCACGCGCCTATGGAGGAGAGCCCGATGGACCAGGACCCAAGCGGATGGAAGACGCTGCTCACCCGGGCCAACCAGCTCGTCCGCTCGGCCACCCACCCCGCGGCCCAGCTGCCGGTTGAAGGACACCTGCCGGGGTTCGACGGCGCGACCGGGTGGGTCAACTCGCCGCCACTGACCGCGGCCGAGCTCCGCGGCCGGGTCGTGCTGGTCAACTTCTGGACCTACACCTGCATCAACTGGCTGCGCACCCTGCCCTATGTCCGCGCCTGGGCCGACCGCTACGCCGACCACGGCCTGACCGTGATCGGCGTCCACACCCCGGAGTTCGACTTCGAGCACGACCTCGCCAACGTCCGCCGCCAGGTCAAGGACCTGGGGGTCGACTACCCGGTCGCGATCGACAACGACTACGCCGTCTGGACCGCCTTCGACAACCACTACTGGCCGGCCTGCTACTTCGTCGACGCCCAGGGGCAGATCCGTCACCACCGCTTCGGTGAGGGCGACTACGAGATGTCCGAGATGGTCCTGCAGCAGCTGCTGATCGAGGCCGGCGACGGCGGCACCGACCAGGACCTGGTCTCGGTCGATGCCACCGGGGTGGAGGTCGCCGCCGACTGGGCCAGCCTGCGGTCGCCCGAGAACTACCTCGGCTATGAGCGCACCGACAACTTCGTCTCCCCCAATGGCTCGATCCTGGATGCCAGCTACGCCTATGCCGCCCCCCCGCGGTTGGGACCCAACCATTGGGCCCTGTCAGGCGATTGGACGGTCAAGCGAGCGGCCATCGTGGGCAACCAGGCCGGGGGGCGGATCCTCTACCGCTTCTCCGCCCGCGACCTGCACCTGGTCATGGCCCCGCCAGCGCCACCGAGTCCCGTGCGGTTCCGGGTGGGCCTCGACAGCCAGCCCCCGGGCCCGGCCCACGGCAGCGACGTCGACGACCAGGGCAACGGCACCCTCACCCAACCCCGGCTGTACCAGCTCGTCCGCCAACCCGGCCCGGTCGGCGAGCGCACCTTCGAGATCACCTTCCTCGACCCTGGCGCGCAGGCCTACGCCTTCACCTTCGGCTAAGCCCTGCAAGCAGAAAGAGCGCCACGATGAGCACCGTGTCACGCGGGTTCCGGGGGCGGCGGCGCCCCAGCGCCGAGCTGCCCCCGGGCCAGTACCTGGTCGAGGACTTCCCGGTCCTGTCGGCCGGCCCCACCCCCACCATCGACCTTCAGGACTGGGAGCTGGTCATCACCAGCGAGACCGACCAGCAGCAGCGCTGGGACTGGACCAGCTTCCGCAACCTGCCCAGCGAGCAAGTCACCGTGGATCTCCACTGTGTCACCCACTGGTCCAAGCTCGGGACCAGCTGGGAGGGGGTGTCGCTGGACACCCTGCTGGAGGGCCTGGACACCAGCGCCGGCTTCGCGCTGGTCACCTCCTGGGGCGGCTACACCACCAACCTGCCCCTGGAGGACCTCCTCGACGGCCAGGCCTGGATCGCCTTCCGCTACGACGGCCAGGAGCTGGCGCCCACCCATGGCGGGCCGGCGCGGCTGCTGGTGCCGCACCTGTATTTCTGGAAGAGCGCCAAATGGGTCCGCTGGATCCAGCTGCTGGACCAGGACGAGCCGGGCTTCTGGGAGAGCCTGGGCTACCACAACTACGGCGACCCCTGGCGCGAGCAACGCTTCTGGGGCGACTGACGGAGGCGACGATGACCGGCTCGCACCGGTCGGCCGCACACTGCAATGGCCTGGCTGGTGTCGGACCGGCAGGACAGAATGGCCGGCATGACCGCGGAGGCGAGGCGTCGGCGGAGCTGGCTGCTGTCGGGGGACTTCGGCCGCTTCTGGCTGGGCCAGACCATCTCCAACCTCGGCAGCTCCTTCACCCTGTTCGCCCTGCCGCTGCTGGTGTTCAAGCTGACCGGCTCGCCGATCAACCTGGGCATCACCACCGCGGCCGAGTTCGTCCCTTACCTGCTGTTCGGGCTGGTCATCGGGGCCTGGGTGGACCGGGTGGACCGCAAGCGCCTGATGATCGCCACCGACCTGGCCCGAGCGGCCGTGATCGCGACGATTCCGCTGCTGGCCGCCGTCGATGCGCTGTCGGTCGGCTGGGTGTACGCGGTGGCCTTCTGCAGCGCCACCCTGACCATCGCCTTCGACGCCGCCCAGTTCGCCGCCATCCCCAGCCTGGTCCCCTCCGGCGACGACCTGGTGACGGCCAACGGCCGGGTCCATGCCAGCTACTCGGCCGCCCAGATCGCCGGGCCGCTGCTGGCCGGCCTGCTCATCACGATGGTGCCGGTCCAACAGGTGCTGTGGGTCGACGCGGCCACGTTCCTGGTCTCGGCCGGCACCCTGGCGTTGATCGCCAGGACCTTCAACGCCCCCCCGGAGCAGGGGGCGAAGCGGGCGATCCGCCACGAGGTCGTGGACGGGCTGCGCTATGTCCTCGGCCACCCGATACTGCGCAACATCTCGGCCATGATGGCGCTCATCAACCTGGTCGGGGCCACCGTGTACGCCCAGCTGGTGGTCTTCGCCAAGCGTCAGCTGGACGCCAGCGACAGCCAGGTGGCCCTGCTCTATGCGGCCGGCAGCGCCGGGGTGGTGCTGCTGTCACTGGCCGCCGGGCCGGTGCGGCGGCGGCTGTCGTTCAGCGTGGCCGCCCTCGGCGCCCTGACCCTCGACGGGCTGCTGACGGTCGTGCTGGCCGCGACCCGCTGGTACTGGGCGGCGCTGGGGTTGTGGGCGGCCATCTCGGGCCTCGCCATCTTCTTCAACATCAACACCGCCAGCCTGCGCCAGCAGATCGTCCCCAACCACCTGCTCGGCCGGGTGATCAGCATCGCCGGGGTGCTGGCCTGGTCGGCCATCCCGGTCGGCGCCCTGGCCGGCGGCTGGGCGGTCGAGCGCAGCGGCAGCGTCGCCCTGGTCTACGGGGTCATCGGGGTGCTGGTCGCCCTGCTTGCGCTGGCCTTCTCCTTCGGACCGCTCGGCCACGCCGACCGCTATCTCCCGGCCAGCCAGCCAGAACACGCCGACACGCCGTAACCGAGCGGCAAGCCGGCGAGCAGAACTAGACGAGTGGGGCCTCCTGCGTCCCCGCGAGCGCCGGAGACGACGTCCGGTAGCCCTTGACGATGAGATAGATGCCGATCCCCAGCTCCCAGATGAACTCCGGGGCCACCAGCACCTGGTGCGGGCCCTCGGCCGGAAGGACGCCCAAGATGACCAGGACGCCCACGGTGCTGACCAGCGGCCCTCCGACCAGCCCCAACAGGGCAAAGCGGGGGGGCACCAAGCCGGATCGGTACATCAGCCACCCCAGGATCAGGCCGTTCGCGATGCCGGCGAAGACGCCCGGCCCGATCAGGAACGTCCACTCATAGACCGCGAAGATGCCCTGCCCGACCGCGGCGTCGGTCCCACTCACCGCGTCCTGGCGCAGGGTCGAGAGGGCGAGGATCCCGACGATGCCGATGGCGATGAAGGTGCACTCCACCAGGCGCGCCGTCACATACGCGACGGCGCCTGCCTCATGGACGCGCTTGTGGATCGAGTACGGCACCACGGCCGTCCCGACGTTCGAGATGATCAGCGCCAGCTCCAGCACGGCCCCGATGGCGATCAGCGTCTGGGCATCGGTCCCGGCGCCGGTGACGTAGTTGCCTTCGTGGTCGAGCACCGGCGCGTAGAAGAAGAACCGCGCCGGGATCGAGGTCACGAAGGTGATGATCCACAACCACCCTGTGAAGGTCGCGATCCTCCGGTAGTTCATGCCGTCACTCCCTTCCGCTCGCACGCGAGCATGGCGTAGCCGTAGACGTCGAGCCACTCCCCCGACTGGTGCAGGGCCGCACGGACGGCGTGCAGCTCGCGCCGCATGCCGAGCCGCTCCATGAGCCGCCACTTGGCCTCGTTGTCGGAGAAGCACCTGGCCACCACGCGGCGCAGGTCGAGTTCGTCGAAGCAGAGGCGAAGCAGCTCCCGGACGGCCTCGGTTTCATAGCCATGGCCGGTGTGAGCGGGGTCGAGAACCCAGCCCAGCTCGGCCTGGACCCCTCGGGCCCGCACCGCAACCTCGGTCTGGGCCCAGGCATCCTCGATCTTGAGCATGAGGTCACCGATCACCTCACCGTCGCGTTCGACGATGAGGGTGGTGGCGAGACGGTCCGGCTCCTCGAACATGGCGCGATAGTCCTCCAGGCTGTGGGGTACAGCGGTGAGCCAGCGGCCAACGGACTCCTGACGTCGGAAGCGCCACGTCGGTTCGGCGTCGTCTTCGCGCGCCGGGCGCACGGTGAGCCGTTCGGTGCGGGCGGGCCACTCCAGACGGTGGAGCGCCGGCGGCGGTGACCGCTTGTCGGGGTCCGGCTGGTCGACCGGTCGGACCGACAGGAGGGTGGCTCCGATGTCCCGCAGGCCCGCCAGCAGGCCGTGGAGCTGCGACTGGTCGGCGACCGGTCCCGCGAGCGTCGAGGTTCCGTCGTCATGGTGGGTCAGCTCGAGGTCACCGAACCGGGAGCGCCAGTGACGGTCCAGGTGGCCGCCGACCCGCAGCGCGTAGCCGTACGGCGTCGCGGTGCTCATGGCTGCGCCCCCAGCACGAGCGCGCGGCCGGCGGCCCGGTGGCATCCGGGCCGCCGCCGTCGCGAGCTCCTGGTCGTCATGCGGTCGCTTCCCCACCCGTCGTCGTGGCGCGCCGGTCACGGACCTCGGCGGGTTGCGTCGTGACGTCCCTGCGGGCCGTGCTCCACAGCGAGTAGCCGAGGCCGATCATGGCGATGCCGTTCGGGTAGGCCAGCAGGCGGTAGAAGGCGTCCGGCATCACCGCGAGCGCGGCGCTGACGACCCCACCGACCGCGAGGAGCGCGGCCGCCCACCGGGCCAGGACGTGCGCCCGGTACAGCGCGATGCCGAAGACGAGGCCGCCGGCGAGGTAGGCGAAGCCCTGGAGCTGGTTGATGGGCCCCAACGCCCCGATGTCACCGGTCGCGGTGCCGCCGGTGAAAGCGGCGATGACGTCCTCGACGTAGGAGGGGTCGGTGTCGGCGATGGAAGGCAGGACGTAGGCGGTCACGAAGGTGGTGCTCATGATGAGGAGGTAGCCGGCGCTGAGCACCAGGTAGCCGACGAGCCCGACAACCCCGTTCCGGCGGACCTGGCTCAGGTACATGCCGGTGAAGCCAGCCAGCGCCAGCGCGGTCATCAGGATCTTGAGGGAGTTCCGGACGACGACCTCGGTCGTGGTGATGGAGGTGAGGTCCACATGCGGGTGGTTGATGTTGACGCCGATGAAGATCGCTCCCGCGAGCGCGGCGCAGACGCCTGCGGCCTGGGTGAGACGGGTCGCCGTGATGGCCATGGCGAGGTTCCTTTCTCTCTGGGCTGGTGTCCAGGAGGTTAGGAACCGACGTGGTGCCGGCACATCACCACATGATGTGACCCGAGGTGGTGATCTTCCGCGCCTCAGGAGGCCTGGAGCAGACCGAGGTCGGCAGCGCGGCTGACGGCGGCCGCCCTGGTGTTCACGTCGAGCTTGGTGAAGATGCGCTTGGTGTGGGTGCGCAGGGTGTTGATGGACACAAACAGCTGGCGTGCGATCTCGGGGCCGCTCAGGGGCGTGGCCAGCAGTCGCAGGACCTCCAGCTCCCGATCACTCAGCCGTTCCTGACCCGGTCCGTCGCTCGTGGTCAGGATCACCGTCGCGGCGCTGCCGGCAGCGCGCAACGCCCGCACGTAGTCTCTTGTCGCCGGCCGCCGCCCGACCTCACCGAGCAGGCGCTGGAGTGGCTCGCCCACCTCCAGGAACGGGCGCAACAATCCAGCCGGTACTCCCGCGCTCAGTGCTCGGGCAAGGGAGTTCAGCGCCTCGGCACGGTAGTGGAGCGACTCGAGCACGAGCGCCTGGGTGACCAGGATCTCGACCACGCTCCGCGCGCGGCCCCCGGCTTCGGCCTCCTCGAGAAGCCGAGCCAGCGTCGGCAGCATGGCTCGGACCTCGGTCGACCCGCCCTCGGACTGTGCCGTCGCGACGAGCAGCCGCGCCAGCGTGAGCAGGTTGAACTCGTTCAGGTAGGTCGGCTCCGTCGCCGCCGTCACCTGGTGCTCACTCGCCCAGTCCCAGGCCTCGTCCACGAGCCCCTGGCCGATCTGGATCGAGGCCCGCATCGCGGGGATCGGGCGCACGTCGGGGAAGAAGCCGCGCAGGTACTTCGACTCGGCCTGGTCCAGCAGCTCGACCGCGGTCTCGTGGTGCCCCTGGGCACCCCGCAGTCCGGCCATGGCGACGTACCACCGGTGGCGGTTCTCGAGGAAGGAGGCCCCCTCGCCCAGCTCCTTGCTCGTCTGGAGGTGGTGCGCCGCCGCCTGCAGGTCACGCTGTTCCAGCAGGACCTCGCTCAACCCGACGTGCAGGTCGCCGAGCGCGGTGGAAGCGGCGTCGGGATCCTGCTGCGCCGTCCGCAGGGCGCGCTCGTGGAGCCGTCGCGCCGTCCGGGGCTGGCCACGGAGCATCCACATCTGCGCGAGGACCACCGTGCTGCCGAGCTCGTCGGCGAGGTGTCCCGCGGCGTGCAGGCTCCGCACCGTCTGCGAGAACGTCTCCACGGCGGTCTCGAGGTCGCCAGCCCCCCACGTGGACAAGCCCAGGAAGCCTGCGGCGCCGGCGATGGCGAGGTGGTCCTCCGGACCGGCCAGCTCGAGTGCATGCCGGGCGTGCGCGGCCGTCCCGGTCACGTCGTCACGTGCCTGCGCGGCGGCGGCCCGGTAGATCGAGATCCAGGCCGGAAGGGTCCGGAGCTCGTCGCTCGCCATCGGAGCGTCGAGGGGCAAGGCCTTCAGGGCGCGTTCGGCCTCGTCCAGCCAAGCCTCGACGCCGTCCAGGTCTCCGGCGACCAGTCGTGTCCACGCCATGATCGAGCTCAGCAACGGCCTGGTCCGGACTTCGCCCTCGGGCAGGGCGCCGAGCCAGGAGCGAAGGACCCGGTTGCGTCGGTTTCGCCGAAGCTCGGGGAACGCCGCCTCGACGAGGTCAGCCGCCCGACCGACCTGCCGACCGGCGAGCGCGTGCTGCACGGCGTCCTCGAGCATGCCGTGGTCGGCGTACCACTGGCTGGCGGTGCCGTGCAGGGCGAGGGCGCGGCCGGGGTGCTCGCCCAAGAGTCGAGCCCGGAGCGCCTCCGCGAACAGGTGGTGGTAGCGGTACCAGGTGCGCTGATCGTCGAGCGGGACGACGAACAGGTTGCTGCGCTCGAGCTCCTCGAGCATGGCGCTGCCGTCGTCGCTTCCGGTGAGGGCGTCGCACAGTGAGCCGGTCATCTGGTCGAGCACGGCGGTCGCCATGAGGAAGTCCGCAACCTGGTCGGACTGTCGGCGGAGCACCTCCTCGACCAGGTAGTCCAAGACGAAGCGGTGGCTGCCCGCAAAGGCATCGATGAAACCCGACGGGTCATCGCGACCGCGCATCGACAGCGCTGCGAGCTGCAGCCCAGCCGGCCAGCCTTCCGTCCGCGCATCGAGGGCCAGGATGTCGTCCGGGCTGAGCTCCAGTCCCATGAGCTCGTTGAAGAAGGTCTCGGACTCGCCGGCGGTGAAGCGCAGGTCGGCCGCCCTCACCTCGACCAGGTCCGCCCTGCTGCGCAGCCGCGCCAGAGGCAGCGGTGGGTCCGCGCGAGTGGCGATGGCGAGGCCCACGTGTCGGGGCAGGTGCTCCAGAAGGAACGACGTCGCCTCGTGGACTGCCGCGTTGTCGATGACGTGGTAGTCGTCCAGCGCCACGACAGTCTCCTCCGCCATCAGGTCAACGTCGTTGACGAGGTCGGTCAGCATCGTCTCGGTCGGAAGCTCATGAGCGCTCTCGAGCCGTGCCGTCGTCTGGGCGCCAACCTCCAGCCCGCTGGTCTCCAGCGCTCCGACGAGATGGGTCAGGAGCCGACGGAGGTCGTTGTCTCCCTCGTCGAGTGAGAGCCACGCCACGCGTGGAGCCTGCCCGCCAGCTCGGGTGGGTGAGAGCCACTGGCTCAGGAATGTGGTCTTGCCGAATCCCGCCGGCGCCGAGACGAGCACCAGCCTGGGCAGCTCGGAGGCGCCCGAACGGACCAGCTCGGTCAGCCGAGGTCGAGCCACCAGTGGGCGGCGAGTCGCCGGGACGTGGAGCTTCGTGCCCAGCACAGCCACCTCAGCGCACCTGCCTGACGCGCAGGACGGCACCGGCGCTGGCCAACGCGCAGGCGCCCGCGACCGCGGACAGAAAGGCGTAGCTGCCTCCGCCGGCCGCGAGGACCATGTCGGCTCCTGCTGGCGGGTTCCGGACGACGTGATCTTGTCCGATCCCGTACCCGGGCAAACTAGGACACGGAAGCGGCCGCCGTCTGATCGTTGGCCCTCACATCACCCACATGGGTAGATCAGCCATCACGGATGTCGCGTAGTAGATGGCTATAGCAAGATCGTTCGGGCGGCTACCAGCTTGCTGTCCGAGAACCCCTCCACGCGCACCGATCCCGCGCCGGCAGCATCCTCGAGGTTGACGGTGGCGGTTGCGCCGGCGAGATCGACCGAGGCGCGAGGTCGGTCGTCGAGGTAGACGTCCGCCCGGTCGAGGTTACTCACTTCGAGCTCCACGGTCAGCTTCCCGTCTGGGCCCTTCTCGGCGCGGACCTCCAGCCCGTGAACCGGCAGGTCGGCGAGCAACGCGCCCGCCCGGTCGAGCAGGTCGACATTGCCCTCCAGGACATCCCGGCGGGTCATGCGGTGGCGCTGGTTGGGTTGGACGCCGAGGTCCTCGACAGGCGTGCCGGCAAGGCTCCCGACTCGGAGGGTGCGGCGGATGGCCACCCGCATATTCGCTCCCTTGGGGAGAGCGGCGTAGGGCGAGTCGGGGTCGGCCGGGGGGATGGCGAGCAGGTTCATGAGCAGCCCGTGGGTCCAGACATTGGCCCCGCCGGCGCCGGTGTTGTCGTCGACGCCCAGGATGGGGCCGATCTCGTGGTCTTGGAACCCGGCCGCGAAGATGTCGGTTGCCGAGTAGCAGCGGGCGTCGGTGATGAGCACGACCGGACCCTCGTACTGCTGCCCGATGTTGTTGGCGCCCTCTTGTGGGGTGATCGGGACGGCTGCTGAGAAGGTGGCTCCGGTCTCGGTGGCCTGGTCCAGTGACCCGAACCATGGGCCGAGGTCGATTTGGTCGGTCGGGTTGTCCTTGTGCTTGCGGCAGATCCGCAGGTTCAGCGGTGTGGCGATGAACTGCACCGGCTCGGGAGTGATCCGCCGTGGAGTGAGCGTCTGGAGGGTGAACTCGCTGGCGAAGATGTGCCCGCCGCCATTGCCGCGGACGTCGAGGATCAACCCCTCTGCTGGCAGCAGGCCGACCAGCCGCACGAACTCCTCCACGAACTCCACCGGGTCATTAACGTTGAAGGTGAAGATGCGGAGATGGCCGAAGATGCCCGAGGCGGTCTCGACGCTACGGGCCCGGAAGACACCCGGCATGCTGGTCGGCACGTCCTGGCCGACGGCGGCCGGGCTGCTGGTGAGCGCCGGCGACTCGCCGGCCTGCGCCTGACCGGCCACCTGCGGCGCGAACAGCAGGGTCCTGGCCCGGCTGGCCTCGTCGGCGTCCAGGTCGACGCCGAGGCAGGCGGCGGTCGTGCTGACCTGGTTCAGATCGCCCACGAACGGCGGGAGGTTCTCGGTGACCAACCACGCCTGCCGGAGCTCATGCTCGGCGCCGTCGGTCCCGACATAGCTGACCGTCACCCACTCCTCATCCGGTGGCAGGTGGATGACCAGGGGCCGCACGGTCAGCGACTGCACGCCCCGCGAGTGTCGGGCGGCGGCATTGCTTCCGGCGAAGCGGGCCGCGTTCAGATCGACGGCGCGGTCGATCGGGATCCCACCCCAGTGGGTGACCTCGGCGCCTGGGCCGAAGCCAGGTGCCGAGAAGCCCTGCACCACCCCGGCCACCACGTAATGGGACGTTCCCTCGTCGTCGACGTACTCCTCCACCCGGAACGGCAGGTAGGCGACCTTGCCGGCGAACGGGCTGGGCAGCAGATAGTTGGTGTGCAGGTCGCGCACCGAGTGGAAGATGGCCGACAGCTCGGCGTGGAACAGCCACTCCCGGTCCATCGTCGCCGACGTCTGACGCTCCAGGCGGACCCGTAGCAGGCGCAGGCGCTGCACCGGGTTGACCGCGTGCATCGCCGCCTTCAGGGGGAGGTGGACGAAGTTCTGCTCGAGCAGCACCAAGGCCTGCTCCACCAGCAGCCGCCGCTCCTGGAGGGTCAGGGTGCCCGCCGTGGGCAGGAAGTCGCGCAGTGCCACCGAGGCGGCCAGCTCATCGCGCACCGGTTCGGCGACCTCGGCCAGGAATGGGGCGGCCAGGCTGGTCGACTCCGCTGATCTGCTGGCGCGCCGGCGCCTGCCGCCGCTCCGCGCCGTCCCGGTTCTCCTGCTGGCCCTGGTCATCGCCGCCTCCCATGTCGAGTGCGTGGGGTCCGCGCTGCGAACCGCCCCGCCCGGTCTTGCATGAGATCCACTGACAGAGCTTGTGCTCCCGCGGCGCCAAAGAGAGGTGGCACCGTCACATGGGAGCGGTGATCCTCGTCACATCGTCAGGCTGGCGGGTGGGTTGTGTCGGCCGTCACTGACACGGTGCCCCCCGGGTGGTAGGGCTAGCGCCAGGCGGAAGCGCGCCCAGGGGGGTCGGCATGCGGAGGTCGCGAGGGTCCTGGCTGCTGCTGGTGGTGGTCGCCTCGGTGGTCCTGATGGGATGCAGCGGTGGCGCGGCCGGCCAGGGCGGCGCGGGCGGTCCCCTCCAGGAGCCGGGCGCCGCCCGCGAAGGCGACGCCGCGGCCCAGGGCGGGTCGTCGGGATCGCCGGGCGGCGACCAGCAGCCGTCCGGCGGGGCCGGCGGGGCCGGCGGGACGCCGGACGACCAGGGCAACCAGAGTGGCGGCGGTGGTGGTGGGGCGGTCCCGGCGCCAATCAACATCCCAGAGTTCCAGCAGATCGGCGCCGGCAACGTCGACCAGATCCGCGGGCAGATCGAGGCGGCGATCCGCGCCGACTGCCGACCCCGTGGCGAGCTGTGCATCAGCGTGAAGGTCGTGGCCCGGGGCGACTCCCACCCGACCTGCTTCGGCGGCACCAACCCCGACACAAACAAGGAGGGCGGTGTGGCTCTGGACCCGAGGAAGGTCAAGGTGTTCACCATCTACTCGGGTTCGAATCCCAGCGCCAACCCGTGCGAGCCTGACCCCGGCTCCGGTGAGTCGGGCGGGTCCGCCGAGGAGTCGAGCGGATCCACCGGGTCTACCGAATCCAGTGGGTCCACTGGGTCTACGGGATCTACGGAGTCCACCGGCTCTACGGGATCCACTGGCTCCGGCGGGTCCACCGAGTCGGGCGGGTCGGCGCCGGAGGAGGGCGCTGTCCCCCAGGAGAACCAGTCGCCGCCCACCAGCTCGTGAGGGATCGTTCCGGTGACCACGACCCAGACCCCCACCGAACCGGCGGACCCGGACCCCGGGGCGCCCGACCCGCGTCGGAAGCAGCCGCCTGACCCGCGGCGGGAGCGACTGGCCGGCGGGGCCGGCGAGCCGGACGGGGCGCCCTTCGACGGGCTGCCCCAGCTGACCCGGCTGCTCGGGACAATCGTGGCCCCGACTACCCTGCTAACCTCGCTGCTGTTCTATTTCGGCTGGTCCCATGCCTACCGGTACTACGACTATTTCGGCGTCAACGCCACCCTGCTCGGCCTGACCACCCGCGACTATGTGCAGAAGAGCCTCGACGGCCTGTTCGTGCCCATGCTGGTGGTCGCCTGCGTCGGGCTGCTCCTGCTATGGGGCCACGCCCTGCTCCAGGCTCGCCTCGGCGCGGGCACCCGCCCGGGCGTCCTCCGGGTCCTGGTCCCGGCCGTGGCAGCCACCGGTCTCGTGCTGGTCGCCGCCGCCCTGGTGAGCGTCTTCGTCGCCACGCCCCTCAGCCGGCGCCTGGTCGGCACGCCCCTGACCCTGGCTGGGGGCGTGCTCCTGCTGGTGTACGCCGTCCACCTGTGGCGCCTGACCGGCGGCGGCCCGGCCCCGCGGGCGTCGTGGATCGCAGTGGCGGAGTGGGCGGGCGTATTCGTGCTGGTCGCGCTGAGCCTGTTCTGGGCGGCGAGCGACTACTCGGCCTCGGTCGGCGTCTCCCGGGCGCGACGGACGGTGGCCCGGCTGCCGACGTACCCCAGCGTGGTCGTCTACAGTGAGCGCAGCCTGAGCATGCGCGCCCCGGGCGTCCGGGAGACCCGCTGCCGCGACCCGGAGGCGGCCTACCGCTATCGCTACGAGGGCCTGACGCTGGCCCTCCAGTCGGGCGACCAGTACCTGTTCCTGCCCCGCCGCTGGACGGCCGCCGACGGCGTGGCCCTCCTCATCCCCCGCAGCGACGCCCTGCGCCTTGAGTTCCTCCGCCCGGGCGCCCGGGCCAGCCCGACCTGCTGAGGCCCAGGCCAGCGGAGGGGAGGGGGACCAGCTCTCAGCGAGGAGGGTGGAGGTCCCGTCGGGCCGTGTCGCCGTCAGCTCGGGCGAGCCGTTGTCGACGGCGCGGCCGCGTCCGGGCTTGGGAAGCCGTTGGCCGCCAGCCAGCCGGCGAACTGCTCAGGAGTGCGGACCCCGTCATCCAGCACAGCGGTGTAGATCTCCCAGCCACTCACCTCATTGGGGTAGGTCGGGAGCCGGTGCCACACGTCCTTGATCCGCAACACCGCCAGTCGCTGCTGGTCGGTGATGGTGTCGCGCAGCCGCGTATGCCAGTCGGCGACATGACCATGCAGGTCCCGAAGCCACAGCGACAGGTCGATACACCAGCGCCCGTGTCCGATGTCCAGGTCGAAGGGCACGTGGTAGCGCTCGTCTCTGGCCTCGCCGGTCGGGCACCGCTCCCCCCGCTCGTCGCGGTAGCTGAGCCCCACGAACCCTGGCAGCTCCACCACCCGCTTCAGCAGCTCCAGGACGTCCGACGGCGAGCAGTTCACGCCGGCCAGCAGACAGACGTCCAAGTCGCGCCAGGACATCAGCCCCGACAGGTAGCTGCCGACCACCAGCACCGGGCCGACGTCGCCGAACAGCCGGTCGAGGTCGAGCTCGGCCAGGACCTGGGTGGCTTCGGCCTGCAGGGCCGCCTGCCGCGCGAGGAGCTCCTGGTCACTGTCCGGGGTCGGCATGCGCCCATTCCACCATGCCTTACCTGCCGTGACCGGGCCTGCCGACCAGAGCGGCCGGAAGCCACCCAGGTCCTGGCCGAGCTCGACGCAGCGGAGCGGGCCCTCCCAGACTCAGAAGTCGACATGGAGAGGAATTCTTCGACCGCCCTCAGTGCTGCTCCGGCCGCTTCAGTACGAGCTTCGTAACGTCCAAGACCCCGGCGAGGGCGGCGAGGCCGCGATGGCGTAGGGCCTTGACCTGGCCCACGGTCTTGCCGAGGGCGGTCGCCACTTCGGGGGCGGTGAGCCCGGCGACCATGGTGAGCAGCAGGACTTCGCGTTGATCGGGGGGGAGTTGCTGGAGGGCGGCCGCCACCTGGGCATCGTCCAGGTGGCCCATGCCCAGCGCATCGATGGCTTCAGGGTCAGTCGTCCATCGGTGGCGGAGGGCGAAGCTGGCCGCCTCGAGCGTCGTCTCAGCGCCCAGCTCTGGATCCAGGAGGCCCGGAGCGCTCGCCGCGGCGGCGGCTTCGCCCACGTCGTCCTCCAACGGCTCGACCCGCGAGCGGGTCTGCCTGCGGTGGTAGTCGTAGAGGTCGTGACGGGCGATCTGGAACAGCCAGCCGCCCAGGGCCTCCACCGGGCCGCGGAAGCGGGGCAGGCCCTCGATGGCGCTGACGAAGGCGGTGCCGGTGAGGTCCTCGGCCT
>Ga0081538_10000885_pt1 | contig 32387 bp, 42 predicted proteins | sample TabmetS5T2R1_FD_71022 | JGI IMG/M metagenome (GOLD analysis project Ga0081538, IMG submission 71022) | Tabebuia heterophylla rhizosphere microbial communities from the University of Puerto Rico - S5T2R1 | ecosystem: Host-associated > Plants > Roots > Rhizosphere ...
CCCGGCCAGGGTCCTCGCCGATCGCCTCGCTCGCTACGCGCACCTGTTCGGCCACTTTCCCAGTCCGCTCGGCGAGCGCGCCAATGTTCTTCGCCCCCTCGGCGAGGTTCTTCCTCATGGCCCGCGTACTACCGCGACCCGGCAGGGAGACGCCAAAGACCTTCTTGTTTTTGCCGCGAGCGAGGGCGATACCGGCGGGAGCCGCCGGCCACGCTACTGTTCGGTCCGAGGCGCGATCGCTCGTTTGGTGTGCGCCTCGTGAGGCGGGCGATCGGACCGTGTACCTCAAGCTCGCGGTGGAGAGCACCTCTAAGAACCAGCGGGCGTCTGCCCGACCAGACGAGCAGAGCGCCGTCGAGTCTCTGCAGCGCGTGACCTCGGCGGCGCTTGCCTATCTCGACCTGGATGATCTGCTTTCGGAGCTCCTCGACAGGACCACGGACATCCTCGAGGTCGACACGGCGGCGATCCTCCTCTTGGAGGAGGACCACGGGATGCTCGTCGCCCGCGCTGCGAAGGGGCTCGAGGAGGAGGTCGAGCGCGGCTTCAAGGTCTCGGTCGGCGCCGGGTTCGCAGGTCGCGTTGCGGCGACCCGCCAGCCGGTGGTGATCGAGGACCTCGACGACTCCCCGATCGAGGTCGTAAACCCGCTGCTGCGGGCGAAGGGCATACGTTCTCTGCTCGGCGTGCCCCTGATCGTCGAACGGCGCCTGCTCGGCGTTCTTCACATCGGGACCCTGGAACGGCGCAATTTCGACTCCGACGACATCCACCTCCTGCGCACCGTCGGGGATCGCGCCGCGCTTGCGATCGAGCACGGACGGCTGATGGACCAGCGGAGGGCCGCGCGGCATCTCCAGCGGCGGCTGCTTCCCCAAGCGCTGCCCGAGGTCCCGGGGCTCGAGCTCGCGGCCCGTTACCTCCCCGCCTCGAGCGAGGTCGGCGTTGGCGGGGACTGGTACGACGTGATTGGGCTGCCCGACGGCAGGGTGGGAGTCGCGATCGGAGACGTCGTCGGAAAGGGAGCGGAGGCCGCGGCGTACATGGGTGAGCTTCGCAGCGCGCTGCGCGCCTACGCCCTGGAAGGCCTCGAGCCGGCACCCGCGGTCGCGAAACTCGCCCGATTCGTCGAGCTGCAACGCGGTCAGATGGCGACGCTGGTATACGGGATTATCGATCCAGGTGAGCCTCGGATCCATATCGCTCGCGCCGGCCATCCTTACCCCCTGCTGGCCCACGGCGAACGAGGGGCCATATTCCTGACGAGCGCTGGTGGTCCTCCCCTCGGGGCCGGGGAGGTGAGCTTCACCGAGCAGGAGGCCGCGATCGACGCGGGTTCCACGCTGCTGCTTTACACGGACGGATTGCTCGAGCGCCGGAGCAAGCGAATCACCGACTCGGAGACGGCCCTTGCTGAGACTGCGTACGCCTCTGCCCAGCACCCCGAGACGTTATGCGACAGCGTGATCCGCCGATTCCTCCGGGAACGGCCGAGCAAGGACGACGTCGCCCTGCTCGCGGTCCTATACACGGGGCCGACGAATGACCAGTGAAAGGGCGGCTGAGAGCCGTACCGGAAGGGCGAGAGCTGGCCTCAGACGGATAGCTGCTGCGGGACGGACAGAAGGATGGATTAACACGTCCATGATCGGGTATTCGACTACCAGGCTAGGACAGTCGAGCCGGTTCCGGAGCGGCCTCTGCGAGTGGGAGAGCCGACGGGATCCGGGGCGCATTTCCTGGTGGTTGGATGAAGACCGAGTCAAGCCGCGATGTCCCCGCGCTCAACCTGACGGCGCGCAGTCATCCCGAAGACGTCGCGGAAGTTCGCAAAAGGGTGGCCGAGTATGCAGGCGCCATCGGGGCGAATCGCGATGACGTCGAGCTCGCCGTCGGGGAGGCGGTCGGCAACGCCGTCATGCATGCGTTCCGAGGGCGCGACGATGGTGCGATCCTGGTGCGAGCCAAGATCGACCGTCCCGACAGCTTGGTGGTCGAGATAGCCGACTTCGGGTCCGGGATAACGGCACACCCAAGGTCTCCCCGAACCGGCCTGGGTCTACCGATCATTGGGGCGCTGGCCGACAGCGTCGAGGTGCAGAGCGGGGAGGGGGGAACCCGGATGGTGATGCGGTTCCCCCGTGCTGCCTAGAAACGTCACCGACTGCGTCGGCGCGCCACCCGGGACACCTGAAGGTCGTTGACGTTATGGCTGAGCACTATCTCGATGCGTCCGTGCGCTCTCATGATGTGCCGCGAGCGATAGAGGTTCCGAGGGCGGCGAGTCCCACTTCAGGGTCGATGTGCGCGAGGTAGGCGTCGAGATCGCGCCGGTTGAAGGCGTCGTAGGCGCGATAGAGCCGCTCCACGTTCTCCTGCGACATCGCCTACTCCGCACGCTCCATGACGCGCTTGAGCGTCGAGAACTGATTCGCGATATCGCGGCCCACCATCCAACGCGCGATAGGACGCTGGAAGCTTGGAATCTTCCGCGCGCTGGGTCAGGCGCGTTCCTGGACCGGCGGACTGAAGCTCGTAGGTGACGTAGAAAACGGCGTCGTCATCCTCCTCGCGCAGCCGCATTCGGCGCGGTGGGTTGAACTCCTCGACGGTGACCGTCAGCTCCTTCGGCTTGTGGAGCCGAAACGGGCGGTGGAGGGCGCGATAGGTGGCATCCGGTCCTGGTCCGTCTCCGCCGAGCTGCTGGACCGAGATGACCTTCTTGCACCACTCCGGGTCGTTACGGCCGTCAACGGTGTACTCCCAGGTGTCTTCAGGGGACGGTCGATCACGATCGTCTTGCTCACGCCTTCCAGCGACATCGCCGGTCAGTATCCCGCGATCCGGGGGGACGGTCGGGAACCGTGGGCGGCGCTCTCTCCGACAACCGACGGGTTCAATGAGGCGCGCGGTCGGCCGTGTTAGCCTCGGACCCGATGCAGTCGCGCTCGTCCGTGAGATCTGGGGTCTGGGGAATACTTGCCCTGGCGGCCGTCCTCAGCCCGTTTCTGTGGCTTGCGGTGTGGCCTCACGGACATCCGGTCACGAGCTGGGTCGCCGTCTCGTTCCTGGTACTGGTGGGACTCCTCGCGATGCTTGGGGCAAGCACATCACGCGGGGCAGCGCGGTCACGTCGCCGCTGAAGCGGCACTTGTCCAAAAACGACAGCTTCTCGGGCAATGCCAACCAGGGGGAGGGGTCCGGAATCGTGGATCCTCTCCCAAGGCAACCGCCGACACCGATGCCGAGCCTCACTCCGCCTGAATCACCGACGCCGGTGGACGCTTCGCAGTGATCGGGTCGGCGTGCCTGTGTACCACCTTCCACACGCCGTCCTCACGTCGAAAGAGGGTGGTAACCCGAAGCGACACGGGAGCGAGTTCCTGCGCTCCGCCGACGCGCGCCCGGTAGCTCTCGATCTCGAGCGTGTAGGCGAGGTCCGGGGCGATGACCGTGGACACGTTCTCAAATCCGACGATCTCTCCGTCCCGGTAGTTCTGCGCGGCGCGGTCTAGCGTCGCGGAGACCTCGCTCCATCCACGGACGGGAGGACCGAATGGATTTGCGACGGTCACATCGTCTCTGTGGGAGTAGAGCTCCTTATAGACCTCCGGGTTCCCGTTCGTCACTTCACGTCCTGCTCGGTGGTATTCGTCGAGCGGGAGATCGTGTTGCTCGACGTTCTCCTGCAACATTGCCCGCTCAGTATCCCGCGATCCGGGGTCGAGGTTGGCGCGCCCGATCGTGCTCGTGTCGTGGTCGGCTCAGTAGACGAACGCCTCGGCGCGCGAGGCGAGGGCCAGGGTCAGGGCGAGCAGCGCGGCGAGCAGAAGCGCCCGTCGTCGGACGTTCGCACCGCGACGCACGACCTCGACGTTCTCCTGCGACATCGCCTACTCCGCAAGCCCTGTGGCTTCGAGGGCATCCCAAGGCTCGTAGTAGGCGCGGAAGTAGGCGATGAGTCCCTCCTTCACCTCGACCACGTAGCCCCACAGATGCTCGAATGGTGCGCCGCTGTTCGAAGCACGGCCTTGAACGCGGACGAACGGCACTTGGCGCTCTCCAGCGTCGAAGACACGCTCGACCGTGAACGTCAAGTCCTCCTCGGGGCCCAAAGCCTCCATATACGCCTGAAAGCAGCGGAGCACCGCGTCGCGACCCTTGTATCGCGAGGTACCGGGCCAGCGCGGGTCCTCCACGTACTCGACCTCCGGGTGCCAGTAGGCCTCCGCCGTCTCCTGCAGACCTCGTGCTCCGGCCCCCTCAAACGCGTTGCGGACAACTTCAACGGCCTCCTGCGACATCGATCGCCTACTCCGAAAGGCCGGCGGCTTCCAGGGCCTCGGTGCGTTCGCGGTAGCCACCCGTGAGCCGCACCACCTTTCCCTCGCGAAAGGTCCACGCGTGGAAGACCCGCATCTCGACTTCGGCCCCGCTACCGCGTCTTTGGCCCGATATCCGCACGGCGGTGACTACGTGATCGCCCCGATCGATGACTTCCTCGACCTTTGCTTCGAACCTCTCCCACTCCCTGTCCACGTTCTCGACCCAACGCCTGACGCCGTCGTGCCCGCGATAGACGTCGGGGTTGAAGGCGCTTCGCGACAGATCGATTACGACGTTCGGGTCGAGAACGTCCGTGATCGGCGAGATGTCGCGGTTTGCCCAAAAATTCGGGTCGAGAACATCGGTGATCGGCGAGACGTCGGCCCAAAACTCGGTGCAGCGCCGCGCGATCTCCACGTTCTCCTGCGACATCGCCTACTCCCGCAGCCCGGCGGCTTCGAGGGTCCGTGTGTCGGCGAACGAGTCCCTAGCCGCCCGGCTTCAGCTGGCCACGGATCGCGCCGGCTTCAAAGTCCGGCGTGTGCAGGTTCACATACCACCCGTTCGGATCGGTCTTGATCTTCTTGATCAGCTTCTTCTTCGCCTTCACGGTGCCGGATACGGGTGACTGCACCCCCGCCTCCTCCGTGAACAGCGGCACCTTGATCGGGCCGGCGACCTTCTTCGTGCCCTTGTGGATGTGGCCGGCGACCGGGTTCTGGATCCCCTCGAAGCTGATGTTGAAGGAGATCTTCTTTTTCTTCTTCTTCAGGTTCAGAACGGCCTCGCCGGAACCGTCGTCGTCCCCGGGGCCGGGCTCCTCGGCCTTGCCGCTGAGCTTGGCGCTCACGGTGCTGTTGGCGGCGAGGGCGCCACCCACGACACCGACCACGAGCGCGATCGAGATCAGACCGACGATCGCCGCTGTGAATCCCCTGCGTCTATGCATGTGTCCACCTCTCCTGCTGGCTGACCCGGTGCGTAATTCGTAGCACGTTTGCCACGGCTGGGAGTGCAAATACCCCAGACGGGAACGGCTACTGCGGTGCCGCTACTCCTCAAACCCGACGGCTTCGAGCGCGTTCGGTCGATCGAGGAATGCTCGGGTTCGAGCGATTTTGTCGCCTCGAAACCAGGCGAGGACGTAGACCACCATTGCCACGGGTACCCCGCTTTGTTCTCCCACGCCGCGCACCTCGACCTCCATGAGTACCGCGTCGCCGACCGGGGTGAACGCGTGCGGAGCCATACGAAAATCGCCAAGAACGCTTCGCACGTTGGCCGCCCAGCGCCGAATGCCGTCATGGCCGCGGTAGGGCTGAGGCACGTCCGGAAGTTCCGTGAAGTCGTACAGCTCCGCGGCCGGATGCCAGGCAGCGATCCACTCGTCGTCATCACCCCGATCAAATGCCTGGACGGCTCCCCGAAGTATCTCCACGTTCTCGCGCGACATCGCCTACTCCGACAGCCCGGCGGCTTCGAGAGCCTCGGCTCGGTCCGCGTAGAGCTTCCAGCGCACGAACACTCCGTCCCGGATCGTGAACTCGTGCGCGTCCCGCATCTCGACTGGGACCCCGCTGCCTGCCCCCGTGGCGGTGGCCCGCACGAAGACCACCACGCGCTCGTCGTCGACATCGAAGATCCGCTCGGTCTCGACCTTCAGGGACCCGCCCCACGGCAATGAGTCCACGTAGGCGAGCGACGCTTCGAGCCCCCGAATGATCGGCCCATCCGGGTACATCGCCGAGAAGTCGATCTCAACGTCGGGCGCAATCAACCCGGAGCGGGCGGCCTTCTCGGGGCCTTCGGGGGTCGAACCAAACTCGGCGAACGCCCTGCGGACGAGGTCCACGTTCTGCTGCGACATCGCCTACTCCGACAGCCCGGCGGCTTCGAAAGCTTCGTCCCGGCTTGTGAACCCTTGACCCCGAACCGTCTTGCCCTCCCGGTACGTCCAGAGGAACCAGACGCGCCAGTTTGCCTCGACACCGCTCTGCTTTCCGCGCCCTCGCATGGTTTGCGAAACGAGCACCTGATCGCCCGCCTCGATCAGCTCATGGACCTCCAGACGAAAGTCGGAGAACTCGTTCAAAAACGTCTCCAGGAATCGTCTGAATCCCTCAGGCCCTCGGTACACGCCCCCGGCGCCGGGGACCGCCCCCGAGGCGACGTATTCAAGGTCCGGCGCGGCGTCCGCAAGCGCCGCGTCGAGGTCGCCTCGGTTGATCGCCTCGATGGCAGCGCGGGCGATCTCCACGTTCTGCTGCGACACGCCTACTCCGACAGCCCGGCGGCTTCGAGGGCCCGCTCTCGCTCGGCAAAGACCTTCACGCGATACATGGTTCCGTTTCGCATCCACGCCACGTGTGCATTGCGCTCTTCGACTTCTATCCTGCTTTCACGGCCAACCCCAACGGTGCGAACGAGGGCGACGACCGCGTCCCCCGCATCAAGCAGCTCTTCGACCTCGAAGCGAAACTCAGCCCAGATGCCAAATGTCCTCTGCAAGAACGCCCGGTACGCGTCCCGACCCCGCAAGATGCCCTCGTCGAACAGACGCTCGGTGAGATCGACCTCGAGATCCGGGTGCATTCGGGCGAGCATCCCCTCGATGTCGCCTCGCTCATACAGCTTGTAGAGCCTTCCTGCGGCCTCGACGTTCTCCCGCGACATCACCAGCGGCACTTGATGCGCGCGCCCCGGGCCGAATCACCGGGGCGTTCGTTTGCCGGGGAGCGGCGCAACGGCTTACGGAGAGGCGTCGCCGCAGTGATTTCGGGGGCAGTCGCCAAACGTCTGTTTGGACCGAGCCAAGCTGGGTAACGATGGCACGAATCCGACTTCGAGAGGAGACCCATGGGCATCTTCAGCAGCATCACAGACAAGATCAGCAAGCGCACCGAGACTGGCCGGACCTTCAAGCTTGGCAATAAGCGAGTCGGCTCCTGGAAAACGCCCCCGGGCGAGGGACGGACGCTCCACATCTGGGGAAGGAAGAAATAGGCGGGCCAAGCGTCCGAATACTGCCCATGGAGCGACACAAGGGCACACAGGGACGGCTACGAGCACGCGCACTCGCACCCCGGCTTTAGCTGAGGTGATTACCGCGCGGCGGCGGGCTCGCCGACGAGCGCGTCCGTCCCTGCCCGGATCCGTTCTTGCTCTAACTGGGCAAGCTGCGATCTCGCCCGCTCAATCAACCGGTCAAGATCGATCGCGGCAAGCGGCTCGTAGCGGTCCTGGACCCCCCGCAGCGCCTGCCACATGCACTCCTTGCCGGCGACTCCCAAGGTGAGGCTCTCGAGCGCCATGAAGCGCCCGACGTCGGGCTCACCCGAGCTGAGACCGCTGAACTTCACGCGGCTCGCCTTCTCGGTCATCCAGGCACCGGCGTGCTTGACGGGGTTCTTCGTCGTGCCCATACGCTCCATCAGCTCGATGAGAGTCTCCCGATCCTCCTCGATCTCGGCCGTGATCGTCTCCATCAGCGCTCGTAGCCGGCCCTCGGAGCGGTCCCGAATCTGATTCGCAAGGTCGATTCCGAGCGTCGAACCAGCGAGGTGATCGTTGAGGTAGGTGTCCATCGGCTTGTCCGCCATCGAGACTCCCAGCTTGCGGCTACCCGGATCGGGCGGGTCCTACTCAGCCTGCGGAGGTAGGGGCCTGGCGTCCTGACTGCAACCCAAACTGCAGCCCAACGGGCGATCACGGGCCGATATCGCCCTCGATCCGGACCCAGTAGCCAGCGACGAAGCCGGGTGCCTGCTTCACGCGAGGCACGATCTCGTTGCGCAGGAACGTCGTGGCCAGCTCGGGGTCAGTGATCGTGACGCTGACGATGACTGCGTGCATCCTCGTCACTCCCTCTGATTCGATTCTGGGCGAGCCTATCGCTCCGATGTTCGCGCTGGGGTTCTAGGCCGCTCTAGCAAGCGTTCTCGGTCGGGCCGAGGGTGACAGCCGCACTACTCGACCGTCACCGTACAGCCTCCCTTGCTGTGCCCTCCCACGCCGAGGCGGCCTCGTCTACCATCGCCGAGCATGGCGAAGATCGTGGTGCTGGCCGCCGGAAGCACCGGGGACGTCGAGCCATTCGCGGCGCTCGCAGCCCGGCTCGCGGGGCGCGGCCACCGAGTCACGCTCGCGGCTGACGCCGGCTTCGAGTCCCTCGCTCCCAGTGATGGAGTCGAGTTCGCGCCGATTCGCGCCGACTTTCAGTCGCTTTTGCCGACGGCCGAGGGCAAGCGACCCTCACTTCGTGGTGACGTCTTTCCGGTGATGCGGGGAATGCTCGAGGACAGCTGGAGCGTTGCGAAAACCCGGGGGCCCGAGGCGATCGTCGCCCACCAGAAGACGCTGGCGGCTCCACACATCGCGGAGCGGCTCGGGATCCCGCACGTGCAGGCGCTCACGGTCCCCATGCTGACTCCGACCCGCGAGTTTCCGCTGCCGGCGATGGTCCGCCACGACCTCGGGGGGTTGCTCAATCGCGCGAGCTACCGCCTCGTTGGCCTGTTGACGCGTCCCTATTCGGGCTTGATTCGCACCTGGCGCGAAGACCACCTTGGCCTTGCGGCTCGCGGCGATCCGCCGGCGCCAGCCAGGACTCTCTACTGCTATAGCCCCAGTCTGGTGCCGCCGCCACGTGATTGGCCGCCGGAGGCGGTGGCAACGGGCTATTGGCTTCGCGATGGCGGCGGCGAGGAGCCGGTGGATCCCGGGCTGGTGGCCTTCGTCGCCGAGGGCGCGCCGCCGGTGTACGTCGGCTTCGGAAGCAGCGTCGGCCCCGACCCCGCCCGCCTGGGCGCGGCGGTGTCCGGGGCGTTGCGCGAGCTCGGGGGACGCGCCGTGATCGCAACGGGCTGGGGTGGACTGGCCGATGTAGACCGGGACGGCGACACCATCGTCATCGAGCGGGCGCCACATCGGTGGCTGTTCCCGCGCGTCGCCGCCGTCGTCCATCACGGCGGGGCGGGGACTACCGCCGCAGGTCTGCTCGCCGGGCGGCCCACCGTGGTCTGCCCGTTTCAGGGCGACCAGCACTTCTGGGGCGCGGCGATTCACCGCGTGGGCGCGGGCCCCGAGCCGTTGCCAGCGAAGAAGGTGACCGCCCAAGAGCTCGCCGCCGCGATTCGCGCGGCCATCCAGGACCCCGGCGTGCAACGCGGGGCGATCGACCTTTCGCAGCGGATGGGTCGCGAGGATGGAGCCGGGCGAGCCTCGGAGGAAATCGAGGCCTCCCTCCCGAAAACGGCCACCTCTCAGCACCGAAGGCCGGGTGGGCGCGAAAGTTCGCTTGGCGACGACGGTCTAGCTAGCGCGTAGCTAACGAACGGCGCCGGAGGGGCCGATACGCGACAGCATGGGGCGGACCGGAAACCGCTCTAGACAGCAGTGTCCCGTACAGGGCGATCCGGGCCGGACGCGACGCCCCCTAGATGATGTTCGAGAACGCGAAGTTTGTGCTGGGTTCTAAACGGCGTAGCCAAGCGGTTTCATCGAGCTTTGCCGCGCACGACCGCGAGTCCAGTCGTTTGCACGGCCGCGCGGCTAGGGTGAGACTGCGAGGAGATCTCGACCAACAGGAGGTGTACATGCATGCTCGCATGACGCGCTACGAGGGCGCTCCGCCCCACGCCATAGAGGAGAACCTGCAAGCCAAGAAGGGAGTCTTACCGACCGAGTTCGGTCAGACCGAGGGGATGAAGGGAGTCGTTTTCCTCGTCGACCGACAGAACGGAACGGTCGTCGTCATCTCCCTGTGGCAGGACGAGGAGGCGATGCGGGGGAGCGAGGATGAGGCGACGCGTGTCCGCGAGGAAGTCACGAGACCTGGCGAGACGGCATCGGTAGAGCGCTACGAAGTGGCACTACTTAGCGTCGAACAGGCAGGCCAGGTCAGCTGAGCCGCCGCTGGACGGCCGGCCACTGCACCGCAGCACGATCCAGACTCTCTCCCGCGACATCGCCTACTCCCCCAGCGCTGCGGCTTCTAATGGCATAACTGCACGACACAACGGCGCGATCCCGGACGATCTGCCGTCCGCGCACCTCATGGAGATCAGCGCACCACGACCTCGCCGTCGGCAGTGCCGATCCCGACGGCCGCAAGCGACGGGCGTCCGGCGGCGATCCGCAGCGGAAGGTCGCAGTCGCCGAGCCACTCGCGCAGTCGCCGCTCGTCGGCGGTTACCTCGATCCAGGCGATCCCCCGTGGCGTGCTGCGGTGCTGGGCTGCGGCCGCGCCAGGGTGAAACCCGGATGGACCATCCCACTGGACGAAGAGGGGCAACGCGCCCGCCTCCATGGCGCGCGAGAGGCCCGCCACCCGCCAGCTCAGAGTGGAGCCATCCGGCCTCCTACGGGATCCCGGCGTTACCTCGAGGTCGAGGCGCCGCGCGATTGGTTCGATGTCGTCCGTCGCCACAGCCCAGCCGACCAGCTGCTCGCGCTGCGCCACCGCCTCCAACACCGCCCGACCGAAGTCGGAGGCACCCGCTTCCGCCGAGTCCACGACGGCGACCAGCTCGAGGTAACTCGTTCCAAACGGGATGATTCGGTTCGCGGTACCCCAGCCTCGATGCCTCCCGCCCGGGACAGACGCGAGGCCGAACCGCTCGCTGAACCGCTTGTCGGCGGCGTCCAGATCCCCGACGGCGTAGATCACGTGATCTGCCCGAAGTGGCGTCACGGTGTGCAAGCGAATCGTGCCGCGATCACGTCGATGTTCTCCTGCGACATCGCCTACTCCGACAGCCCGGTGGCGTCGAGGGCCTTCGAGTGGCTCGGGTACGCGGTCCAGTGGACCATCCGCCCGTCCTTGAACGTGCCGACGTGTGCGTACTTTCCAAGTTCCACCTCGATGCCCGTGGAGCGCCCGCACATCCGTTGATCGAGGAGCACGACGACGCGGTTTCCCGCGTCCACCAACTTGTAGTCGAACTCGACTGTCTGCCACGCGGCGAGCCACTCTCGCCACCATCGGACGACCGCGTCCCTGCCCCGGTGCACCCCGCCGAGGTCAGGCATGGGGGAGCCGGAAGCATCCCACTCGATCTCGGGATCGAGGACGTCGGTCATTCTTGCGAGCCACGGCTCCCAGTCGGACCCACTCGAAGCCGTGCGGAATTCTTCGAGCACGGCCCGGTACAGCTCGACGTTCTCCCGCGACATCGCCTACTCCGCTAGCCCGGCGGCTTCGAGATCGAGCGGGTGCTTAGCCGCCCCGCATCTCCTGCATGTACTTCATCATCACCGCTTCGGTCTTCTTCAGTATCGCCTACTCCGCGAGCCGGCGGGGCTTCAGCCCGGCGACTTCGAGGGCTCCTGTTGCCGTTTCTCGGGCACGATGATGAACATCGTCCACGCCGCCTTGCCCAGGTCCCGATGTCGTGGCCGCGGAACACGGCGAGCGGCACTGTGATCGCGATCCAGATCCAGATCACCCAGGTCAGCTAGTTGGAGGGGACGGCGACCCCGCCCGTCGTCGGGATGGGACCGTTCCCGCCGGTCTCGCGGGAGACCGCCACCCCGCCCGTCCCCGCGACCTGACCGTTCCCGCCGGCTTCACCCTCAGCCTCATACTCGGGTGCCTGTTCGACAAGTTCGTTTCCAGGCACCGATGGGGGGTCGAGGGCACCGTCCCCTTCGCCGCCGCTCGACAACGCGGGCGAGGACCCGTCGCTTCCGTCCGCAATCGGGGCAGCGCTGGCTTCGGGTATTGGCGCCACGCCGGTTGAGTCGACACGGCGCTTGCGCGCTGAAACTGATCCGGCGACGTCCGCACCGGCGGAGCGCCCCACCGCCTGTTTCGGGCGGGAGACCACGCCGTCGGATCGCGGGCTGAGCCCGGCCACCCCGAATCCGAGAAGCGCGAACCACGCAGCGACGAGGACGCCGGCGCCTTGCAATAGCAATCGCCGCCGAAGCACCCTCGCCCGGACCGGAAGCGGGGGCAGGTGGCCAGAACGGCTACGCACCGCAAGCTCCATGCCCTTTGCACCGGCTAGGAGTGCTGCGAGAAGCCCGACGCTCATCCCGATCATCGCGGACGGCAGCGGCAGCGTGCCGCCTGGAGTCAGTTCGGGAAATCCGATCCCGGCGACAAGCGCGTAGACGACCCGCAGCGTGACATCGAACGCGGCGATGATCGCCACGGCGAGCGCGAACTGCCGCCCCAGGTGGTGCCAGCTGGCAACGCTGCTCTGACCCCGCGCGGCGCGCCCAAGCTCAACGACGGGCGCCACAAGCGCCGAGAGGATGCAGAAAGAGAGCGCCCAGGCCGATGACGGGAAGTCCGGGCGACACCTCAGTGTCCCTTGTCGTACTCGAGCAGCGGCCGCCGCACGATCAGCTCGCGCCAGACCGCGCGCAGCATGAAGAGCGCGTTGACGAGCCGCAACGCGAAGAAGCTCGGGAAGCTGACGAGTGCTCGTCCGGTCTCGCGGCGGCTGAACGCCTGCCACACCACGGGCACGAGCACGACGGGAGCATCGACAAGGTAGGCGAGTAGCACGAGGGGATCCACCGCAGCCGCGAGGACTGGGATCAGCATCAGGTACGCGAGTGAGGCCAATAGCGCGTCCCAGAAGACGACGGCGACGACGGAGCGCAGGTACCCCAGGTGCAGCACCGAGCGCCAGTGCAGCCGCACGTTCTGGATGAACCCGTGCGACCAGCGCCGTAGCTGCTTGCCGATCAACTCGAGGTTGTGCGGCTCGACCGGGTAGCCGACCGCCTCGGGCAAGAAGCGAACCTTGCGGTCGGCGGCATAGAGCGTCCACGTGAGGTCCGCGTCCTCGGCCAACGTGCGCCTCGACCAGCCGCCGATCGCACGCAGCTCGGCGGTCCGGTAGATCGAAAAACAGCCGGAGGAGATGAGCGGCTTGTCGTAGTACTCCTGGATCCGCTTGAAGAGGCTGCAGGCGAGCAGGTACTCGACGTAGCGGCCACGCTCCCATACCGTCGACCCGGCGCGGGAGTACCAAACAAACCACAGGCGGCCGCGACCTCCGGATCGTCGAAGGCATCGAGAAGAAGCCCGATCGCGTCCGGGGCGAGCGTGGTGTCGGCGTCGACCGCCATCACCAGGTCGGTCCGCACCCGGTCGAGCGCGAAGCTTTGCGCGCCGGCCTTCGAGCCGGTGTTCACCGGCGGGCGCAGCACGGTCACCCCGAAGGACTCTGCGATCTCGGCAGTCTCGTCGGTCGAGCAGTCGTCGACGACCACGATCTCGCTCGGCAGCAGGGTTTGTCGCACCAGCGAGCGCAGGGTGTCCGCCAGCGTCTCAGCCTCGTTGTAGGCCGGGACGATGACTGTCAGTCGATCTTTGAGCTCCCTTCCCACGCGTCTTCGACGCCGTATTCGAGCCAAGGCCCCGCGTACCTGCGCACCACGGCGCCGGCCAGGGCGAGACGCGACGCTACTGCGCGGACGGAAACCGCACTACCGCCCTTTCCCCGGACGTGCGCCCGTCGGGAGAGCTCAGGTGAGCAACTTCCTGAGGGCGAGGCTCAGGGATTGCAGCTTCTTAGAGTGTCGCTCCCGGCGCCGCCCTTGCAGCGGTCGCGGCCCTTGCCGCCGGCCAGCAGGTCGTTGCCCCGCCCGCCCTTCAGGTTGTCGGGGCCGCGGCTCCCCTTCAGTGTGTCGCCGCCGAGCTGGCCCTTGGCCGTGTCGCTTCCGCTCTGGCCCTTGACAAAGTCGTTGCCGCCTCCGGCCCGGGTCAGATCGTTGCCGTCGCCGGCGCAGATCAGGTCCTTGCCGTCACCGGCGTCGACCTGATCGTCGCCACCGCGAGCAAGGATCACGTCGTTGCCGTCGGTTCCGGTGAGGGCCTCACCGGCGTCGGTCCCCTCGATCGTGGCCGCCTTGTTCTTGCACGTCGCCGCCTCGGGCTCCGCGGTCACGGTCGTGTTCTCGGAGGCTTCGTTGTTGGCGCCCTGCGGATCCTCCACGTCGCTCTCCACCGAGGCGGTGTTGGTAATCAGCCCGGCCTTCTTCGCTCGCACCTCGATCGTCACTGTCGCGGACGCTCCGTCCTCAAGCGTGCCGAGCTCGCAGCGCACCTTCTTGCCCTGGATCTCGCAGTTGCCCACCGACGGATCCTCGGAGACGGGGTCGACCTGGCTCGGAAGGTCGTCGCTCACGACGACGTTCGTGGCGGAATCTGGCCCGGCGTTGTCGACCTCGAGCGTGTAGGTGAGGAGCGCGTTTTCGACCACAGGATCGGGGCTGTCCGACTTGGTCAGCGAGAGATCGGCCGGATCGAGTACGCTCGCGTTCGCGTTGCCCGGACCGCCGGTCGCCACCATCAAAGCGACGCCGGCACCCGCCGCCGCCAGCGCCACGGCAGCCGCCCCGAAACGCAACCGCCTTCCCTTGTCGTAGTGCTCGCCCCGGCTAGTCGCGGCTTGTCGCATAGCGCTCTTTCGGTTCATGACCCAGCAGTTTCGGTTAACGCTTCCCGCGAATTGAAACCCGCCACAGCGTCGGGAGTTGCGGTGCTCGGATGGTGGGCGCGAGGGCGACGCAGCAATCTCGCCGAGATGCGGTTGAACGACTGGCGTCGTGACGCTAGTGGTCGAATCTCTGGTCTAGGGGCATCGTCGCGCTGAGTAGCGGCGACGGCGTCTGGGGGTCGTCCTGGTCACAGACGAACAGAAGGTCGATCGTTCCGGTGTCAATCGCCGCGTCGACGCCTTCTACCTTCCAACGGGGGTCGATGGTGCGCAGGCGGCGGACGTGTCCGCCGGCATCGATCGTGCCTACGACCGAGCCGCAAATCTGCCCATCCTCGGTGGCCTCCGCAGAAGCGGTAAAGCAGATCAACTCGCCGGTCAGCATGGTCGCGTCGGAGAAGCAGACCGGTACCCCGTCGAGCTCGCCGAGCTCGTAGCCGCGCAAGGAGCGGAGCTCGCCCGGATCCACAACGAGGTCCTCGGCGAGGGTTCGTGACAGGTCAGTGAGCTCGAACTCAGCTACCGCGTTTCGCCCGCCATCCTCGTTGGCGCGATGAAACAACCACAGGCGGCTGCCGAGCACTGCCGCGCCCTCGATGTTCACCTGGCCGGCCAGCTCGCCGCGGAGCGTCTCGTAGACGGGATGCAGATCGACGGTGCGGGGGTTCCCGGCAAGCGAGCCATCCGCGGCGAAAGAACAGAAGAAGCCGCGGTCTCGACTCGGCTTCGATCCCGAACCGAGGCCGAGCAGCCCTCCGTTCGGCTCGCCCTCGACGGGAGGTAGCGCAGTCAGTGCCTCGAGGTCAGGCTTGTGCTTGCTGCGCTGCGTCGCGTCGTCCGGGAGATCGCCAGGGAACACCTGCCGCAGGACACCAGGCTCGCCGCCAGCGAGCTCGAACATGCCGATTTGAAGCAAATCATCGCCAATCGCGTACACGAAGTCGCCCCTGCGGACCACGCCCGACGCCGACGCGACGTGTCGCGGCATCCCGGTGTCGGGCGGCTCGCGCAAGTCGAGGTCCCGCAGCCGGCGTAGCTCGAGTGGCGGCAGGCTCTCGGGGGTGGCAACGCGGTCCTCGATGCTGACTTGATACCCGACGACGGGTGAAAGCAAGCCTCAGGCTGGACGCCGCCCTCGTCGAGCTTCTCACCGAGGCATCCGCGAGGCGCTCGGCCCACTCGATCCTAGAGTTGTCGTTCTCGATCCGACGCATGTCGTCGAAGAGGCTTTGCTGTGACTCGATGCCGCCGGGGTCGGCGTGCTAAGCAGCGCTCGGCGGTGGCGATCCGCCGCCCGAGTCCGGGCCGCGCCGCTCCTCGCCGAGCTCGCGCTCGAGCTCGTGGTCGAGCTGGATCGCGCGGATCGCGTGCTCGTCGGGGAGCTTCTCGAGCACCTCGTGGATGATCCGCAGTACGTCGGACTGCTCGTGCCCGAAGTCGTCGCGCAGCGAGTGCAGCGCGGTGTAGGTGAGCTTGAGCTGCGCCGGAGTCAGCTCGAGGTGGTAGTGGAACTGGGTCTGAGGACCCTGTTGGTCTTCGTCGCTCACGCGCGTGCTTTCGCGAGGGTACTTGCGCCGCTCATAGTACGGCGGAGGGCGGCTGCGACCGCGCTGTTCCGCCGGTCGTTTGCTCCGTAGGCTTGTCGGGTGCCAAGGACCAGACGCCGAGCGCGCTGGATGGCGCTTGCGGGACCGGCCGGGTTGCTCGCGGCGCTGTGCGCTGCTCCAGCGTCGAGCATCGCCGACTCGTCGCTCCCGCTCGGGCGCGAGCCCGATCGCCCCCGACCCACCGGGCGCGCGATCGTGCTCCTCGATCACCGCGGGGAGCGGATCCGGTCCATTCTGGACCGATCCGGGCTGCGTCCTGAGGTGGCGATCCCGCAGGTCGGCGTCGCCGCCGTGGAGCCGGTGGGTGACCGTGGGGTGGCTTCCGTCCGGCGCGAGCTTCGCGGGAACCCCGCCGTCGCGGGCGTCGAACCTGAGTACCGCCGCACCGCACGCCTCGTCCCCGATGACCCGGCGTACTCGACCCCGGATCCGTTCGCGCCGCACGGGGACACCTACCAGTGGCATCTGCGCCACGAGCGCTTTCCGAGGGCCTGGAATCGCTCCACCGGCGCCGGCGCGAGGCTCGCGGTGATCGACTCGGGAATCGACGGCGGCAACCCCGACCTCGGCAGCCGGATCGTCGCCGCCGTGGACCAGGACGGCCGGGTCGACAGCGGGCCGGCGACGGCCGACGAGGACGGCCACGGCACGCACGTCGCGGGGCTCGCGTGCGCGACGGGGGACAACGGCTACGGCGGAGCCTCGAGCGGGTTCGGTTGCGAGCTGATCGTCGAGAAGACGGATCTCAGCGACGCCTCGATCGTCAACTCGATCATCGACGCGGTGCGGCGAGGCGCCGACGTGATCAACATGAGCTTCGGCGGGCCGGGGGCCTCGCAGGCGATCGAGGACGCGGTCTCCTTCGCATGGAAGCACGACGTCGTGATGGTCGCGGCGGCGAGCAACGAGAGCACGACCCACCAGGGACTTCCGGCTCGCGCGCTTCAACCGATGGGGACCGGTCCCAACCTCCACCGCGGCAAGGGGCTCGTCGTGACAGCGGCCCAGTACGGCGGGTCCCGCGCCTGGTTCCGGCCTGGGAAAGGGAAGGGCATATCGCTTGCCGCCTACGGTGCGGCATCGGCGAGCCCGGCAAACCCGGGACTGTTCTCGAGCTTTCCCTCGAACGTGACGCTGCTGGACACCGGGATTCCGCCGCGGGTGCCTCCGTGCCGCTGCCGCACGAGCTTCGAGGGCGACATCCGCTTCGCCTACATTGAGGGGACGAGCATGGCCGCGCCCCAGGTGGCAGGCGCAGCCGCGCTGATCCGCGCGCGCAGGCCCGGAATCGACGCCAAGCGCGTGATCGAGATCCTCAAGCAGGAGGCCGCGGGGAAGGAGTTCCGGGCCGGCCTCGGGTGGGGGGTCCTCGACGCCGGCGCGGCTACCCGCGTTGCGCTGAAACCGGGCTAGGTTCGCCGCTCACCTTGTCGGCCTCCTGGAGAAGCTCGGCGATCGCGCTCTCGATCCCTTCGGCGATCACGCCGACGTCGTCCATCGCGTCGTAGTCGGCGAGCAGGCCGAAGTCGATCCCGCCGTTGTAGCTCATGATCGCGACCGCGAGCGCATGGTGCTCGGGAAGGAATGCGACGGGGAACACGTCCTGGAGCTCGCGTCCGAGCACGTAGAGCGGAATCTGGGGGCCCGGGACGTTAGTGACGATCAGGTTGAAGAGGCGGGTGGAGAAGTTGAGCCGGGACGCTTGAGCGAGCAGCGTCGGCGGGGCGAAGTCGTTGAACCGGGCGATCACCTCCGCGCCCAGCGCTTGCTTGCCCGACTTGATGCCATCCATCGCCTCGCGAACCGTCTCGAGGCGGCGGACGGGATCCTCGATGTAGACCGGAAGCGGCCCACGAACCGCGGCGATGCGATTGCCGAGGTGACCCTGCTCGTCCTCGGCGCGGATGCTGACTGGAACGAGCGCTCTCAGCTCCAGGCCCTGGGTTCTGACGCCGCGCGAGTGAAGCCAGCGGCGAAGCGCGCCGGCGACGACGGCGAGCACGACGTCGTTGACGGTCCCGCCGAAGACGTTCTTGACCCGCTTCAGATCGCCGAGCTCGGCGCGAGCCCAAGTGAAGCGGCGATGGGAGCCGATCTGCGTGTTCAACGGGACGTCGGGCGCCGGGTTCGCGAGCGCCCAACCCACCTCGCTCAGCGCCTCGACCGACTCGGTCACCTGCTCGATCGCGGGCCGGGGATGCTGGATCGCGTTCTCGATCCGCCTCGCCAGCTTGAGCGGCGTCGTCGCGAGCTCCCCGATGCCGCTGGCGACGAGATCGGCCTGGGAAGGCTCGGGCTGCGCGACCCACTCGTGGTCGGGCTCGGCGGGCTCGGGGACCGGCGTGACGTCGAACAGCACGGTCGCGAGGTCGACCCCCGCGACGCCGTCGACTAGGGCGTGGTGTGTCTTCGTGAGCAGTGCGAAGCGCCTTCGCTCCAGACCCTGGACGAGCCACATCTCCCAGAGCGGCTTCGAGCGGTCGAGCTGCTGCGAGAACAGGCGCCCCGTGAGGAGCTTGAGCTGGTGCTCGGAGCCGGGCTTGGGAAGCGCCGAGTGGCGGACGTGATATTCGAGGTTGAAGCTCTGATCGTCGACCCAGAGAGGCCTCCCCATCTGGATCGGCGGGAAGGCGAGCTTCTGCCGGAAGCGCGGGACGAGATGGAGACGGGAGCGAATTTGGGCGAGCAGGTTCTCGTAGCTCGGCGGCGGCCCCTCGAAGATCAGCACCGCCCCGACGTGCATGTGGCTCGCAGAGCCCTCCTGCGTGAGGAAGGACGCGTCGATGGAGCTGAGGCGATCCATGTGCCCTTGAGCCATCGATGAGACCCTACCGCGCGGACTGTCCATACGAGGGAAATCGCTGGCCGCACTCATACTCGTGCCCGTCGTGGCGCTCGCCGCGCTCGGCTGCGGCGAGAAGGAGGAGCCGCCCGCGCCGGCGGATCCGGCGGCGGCCGAGCGCGCCTCGCGCTTCGACGAGCGGAGGGCGTTCGCGGACCTCGAGGCCCAGGTCAGGATCGGCCCGCGCCCTGCGGGCTCCGCGGCGAACCGCCGGCTGACCGGAATGCTCGCGGCGCACCTGCGTGAGGCCGGCGTGAACGGCGTCCGCGTGCAGCGGCCGCACCGCAACGTCGTCGGCGTGATCCCGGGGCGAGAGCCGGGCGCGATCGTGATCGGGGCCCACCACGACACCAAGGCCGGCGTCGCTGGGTTCGTAGGGGCGAACGACGGCGCCTCGGGGGTCGCGGTCGTGCTCGAGCTTGCGCGCGCCCTGCCGCCGCGCCTCGACGGCCCCTCGATAAACATCGCGCTGTTCGATGCCGAGGAGGCGCGCGGCGACCGCCCTTTCACTGAGGACGGGACCCGGGGGAGCGGCCAGTACGCGCGTTACGCGAGCGCCGGGGGGCGGCAGGGGACACCCCGGCTCGACGACATTCGGGACATGGTGCTGTTCGATTTCGTCGGCGACTGCGATCTCGCGATCCCCCGGGAGTCGAACTCCGACGAGGCGCTCTACGAGCGCTTCCACGACGCGGCGCTCGAGCTCGACCCGGAAGGGGGAGGCGCGCCGTTCGTCGGCGAGACCGACCCGATCCTCGACGACCACATCCCGTTCGCCGAGGCCGGGGTGCCGGCGGTGGACCTGATCGACTTCACGTTCGGGCCCGGCCCGTCCCCCGGCGAGTGGTTCCACACGACCGAGGACGACCTCGACAAGGTGTGTCCCGAGAGCCTCGCCGCGGTCGGTCGGCCGGCCCTGATCGCGCTGGAGGAATTGCGCTAGAGCGAATCCTTCAGGCGCCCGATCCGAACCAGCGAGCGCTCGAGCGCGGCGCGATCCAGCTGGCCATTGCGCAGCGCCTCTCGCAGCGCTTCCGCCGCGGGGCCGGGGTCGTCGGTCCCCGCGTACAGGAGGACGTCGATTCCCGCGCCGGCCGCCGCGACCGCCGCTTCGCGCTCGGACGCCGCGGCCGTAATGGCGCCCGCGCCCAGGTCGTCACTGATCGTCACGCCATCGAAACCGAGCTCGCCCGCCAGCAACCGGCCGACGATCGTTTCCGACAGCGTTGCCGGGTTGTCGCGATCCAGCGCCGTGTATATGGCGTGCCCGACCATGACCATCGGGATCTTGCGCGCGATCGCCTCCCGGAACGGGGCGAAATCGATCGCGAGGTTGCCTCGCGGCGCGTCGATCTCGCTCGGGCCGAAGTCGGTGTCCGCGACCGCCCGGCCGAGGCCGGGGAAGTGCTTGACCGCCGGGATCACTCCCGCTCTGGAGAGGCCCTCGGCGAACGCGACTCCGTTCGCCGCCACAACCTTGGGATCGGTCCCGAACGTGCGCGCGGCGACGAACGACAACGAGGACGAGGGGACGTCGAGCACGGGGGCGAGATCGACGTTGATCCCGATCCGGGCCAGGTAGCGGCCCGTTTCGCGCCCTGCCCGCCGTGCCGCGCCCTCGTCGCCGGGTGCCGAGAGCTCCGGCGGCGAGCGGTCGGGCGGTCCGTCGGGCAGCCGCTTGACCTCGCCGCCCTCCTGGTCGATCGACACCAGCAATTCGGGCAGGCCACCGTCGCGGGCGGCCTGCTGGAGTCGCGAGATCTGAGCGCGCAGCTCGCCGGGGGGCTGGTCCGGCGGCGGGAACAGGATCACCCCTCCGATCTCACCGTCGCGCGCCGCCCGGATCAGACCGTGTGTCGCCGTTCCCTCCATGCGGACCATGAGCTTCTGGCCGATCAGCGCGCGCTCGGGCACGGCGTCGAGCGCTCGGCGCTCGAACGCGGCGGGATCCGGGCCGACCTCGCCGTCGGCGAGCGCGGCGTCCAGGCTCACACAGATCACGGCGGCGACCGCGGCCAGGATCGTGGCGGCGACCGCCCGTCGCCTCCGAAAAACCCGCTGATCGCGTCCGCTCACGGCTGCGGGCGCAGGGTACTGGCGGCTACCCTTACCGGAGATGGCAGCGGTCGCCACGCACCCGAAGCGGGTACTGCTCGCTGCGCCGCGCGGATACTGCGCCGGCGTCGATCGCGCCGTGCAGACGGTCGAGCACGCCCTCGACCTGCACGGCCCGCCCGTGTACGTGCGCAAGGAGATCGTCCACAACAAGCACGTGGTCCAGCAGCTCGAGAGCCGCGGCGCGATCTTCGTCGAGGAAGAGTCCGAGGTTCCGGAGGGGAAGCTCGTCGTGTTCTCCGCCCACGGTGTGGCGCCCCGCGTGCACGAGAACTCGGCCGCCCGCGGGCTGCGGACGATCGATGCGACCTGCCCGCTCGTCACCAAGGTGCACGTCGAGGCGCGGAAGTTTGCGGCGCAGGGCTACACAATCGTCCTCATCGGGCACGAGGGCCACGAGGAAGTCGAGGGGACCACCGGAGAAGCCCCCGACAACATCGTCCTCGTGCAGACGGCCCGCGACGTCGACGACCTCGAGCTGCCGGACCCGAACCGGGTCGCGTACATCACCCAGACCACGCTGTCGGTGGACGAGACCACGGACATCATCGAGTGCCTGAAGGAGAAGTTCCCGGCGATCGTGGGTCCGAAGACCGACGACATCTGCTACGCGACGACCAACCGCCAGTGGGCGGTGAAGGAGTTGGCGCGGCAGTGCGACCTGGTGCTCGTGATCGGCTCCACGAACTCGTCGAACTCGAATCGCCTCGTCGAGGTCGCCCGCGAGCATGGCTCGCGTTCCCATCTGATCGACAACTCGCTCCAGGTCGACGAGGAGTGGCTGGAGGGCGTCGAGACCGTGGGGATCACGTCGGGCGCGAGCGCGCCGGAGCAGCTGGTGGAGCAGCTCGTCGAGTTCTTCCGCGAGCGCGGCGCGGAGGACGTGTCCGAGGTGCGCACCGTCGACGAGGACGTCCGCTTCATGCTCCCCGGGAAGATCCGCGAGGGTCTCGCTGCGAGCGCCCAGGCCTAGGGCACGCCCGAAGCGAAGCTGATCGCCCGCACGCGGACGCCCGTCCGCGGGCAGCGGCAGAATCGCGATGTCGGGCGCCTCGGGGCGCAACGCGCGCGGATGGCAGAGGGTCGGGGTCGGTATGCTGCGCGCTCGGCGCACATTTCGACACAGACCGCGCGATCTGCTCGCAGATCGCGCGAGTGAATATGGAGGGAGCAGGCGTGAGCACCGAGATCTGGGACCGCATCGAGCACAGCCGTAGTCGCTGGAACGTCCTCGAGCATCCGTTCTACGAGCGGTGGTCGGCGGGAGAGCTCAGTCACGATGAGCTGGCGCGTTACTCGGGTCAGTATCGCCACGCCGTCGAGGCGATCGCCGCGATGAGCTCGGCGGCCGCCGGCGCGGCCCCCTACCGGAACGAGCTGCGCGACCACGCCGCCGAGGAGGCCGCCCACGTCGAGATGTGGGACGGCTTCGTCGATGCGGTCGGCGGCAGCTCCAGCGCCACGGCGACCGTCGAGACGGCGGACTGCGTGCGCGAGTGGACCGCCGCGGACGGACTTCTGCCGACCCTCGCGAGGCTGTACGCAGTCGAGAGCGGACAGCGCGAGATCTCGCGGGTGAAGCGGCACGGGCTCGTCGAGCACTACGGGGTGAAGGACGGCGATGGAACCGAGTACTTCCGAGTTCACGAGGGTCGCGACGACGGCCACGCCGCTGAGGTTCGCGAGCTGATCGAGGAGCGCCTCTCGCCCGCCGACGAGGATGAGCTCGTTGCGGCCGCCGAGTCGGCCTTCCGGGCCAACTGGCGGCTCCTCGACGGCGTCTAGCGCGCTTCCGCCGGCCTCGCCGGCCACAGGGGGTATCAGGAGGGCCCGGACGCCGTGAGCATCGAGCGGGTGATCGGGATTCTGCTCGGGATCGTGCTCGGAATCGTCGTCGTGATCATCTTCGTCTTCTACGGAAGCGAGCAGACGATCGACGCCCCGTCGATCGACGAGAACCGACCAGCGGAGCGCCAGGCCGAGCCCCCGCAGCGGCGCTAGCGCCGTAGGGCCCAGCGTCAGGCGACACGGGCTCCGCGGCTGTGTCGCGGGCGAGCAGCGCCGCGAGCGCCGTGGTCACGGGGACCGCGGCGATCAGCCCGATCGAGCCGACGAGCGTATGCGCCCCATCGGCGCCGCAGGCTAGCGGCGGGCTCGGAGGGAGTCCGCGATCAGCTCTGCGTCACGGCGCAGCATCTCCTCGTAGCTGCCGGCGCTCGAGGGGGACTCAACGAGGAGCCCGTACTCGACTTCGACGCCGGTCTCCTCGCCGACCAGACGCAGCGTCTCAGGGTCGTCACCCTCCTGGGCGAAGATCGCCGGGACCCCCGATGCCCGGACCGCGTCCTCGACCGCGTGGATCTGCTCCGCGCTGGCCTCGGCTTCGGCGCCGGTCGATGGGAACGCCGTCGCGGCAATTTCGTACCCATACCGATCAGCGAGGTAGCCGAGCGAGTCGTGGGACGTCACCAGCCCGCGATCGCTTGGAGGAACCGTGTCGAGCATTCGCGCCATCTCGCGGTCGAGGTCGCGCAGCTCCGTCGCGTACTCGCGCGCCCGTTCGCGGTACGCGTTGGAGTGGTCGGGATCGGCGTCTGCGAGGGCGTTCGCGAGGGACGGGAGAGCGTCGGCGACCCGGGTCGGGTCCATCCACACATGGGGATCGTCGCCACCTTCCTCGAACGGGGAGAGCTCCCCAGCGTGGTTGGTCAGCATCCAGCTCGGCGCGTCGACCTCGTCGAGCGGGATGCCCGCCTCCAGACCGGCGCCGTTCGCGACCACGACATCGGCCTCCTCGAGCTTCTGGCGATCGTGGGCGCTGAGCTCGTAGTCGTGCGGGCTGGCGCCGTCGGGGACGATCTGCTCGACGTCGGCGTCCGGCCCCGCGACCCGCTCGGCGAGGTCGGCGGTGATACCGGTGGTGGCGGCGATCGTCTGCCCGCCGTCGCTGCCGGAGCCGCCGCACGCGGAAATCCCGACGCCGGCGGGGAGAAGCGCCGCCGCGACGATTATTGTGCGCACGGCGGCAGTCACGAGAATGAGAATCATTATCATATTGCGCCGACGATGCGCGCGGGTGAAGCGATGAGCACCGACTGGAGGGCACGCGCCGGGCAGGCGATGGAGGACTCGGGCCACCGTCCCGGCGGGGCCCGCCACGCTGTCCTCGACCTCCTATCGCGCCAGGACTGCTGCCTGTCGGCGCAGGAGATCCGCGACGAGCTGCGCTCCGAGGGGGTCGAGGTCGGCCTCGCGAGCGTGTATCGCACGATCGAGCTTTTGCTCGGCCTCGGACTGGTGCAGCGCGTCGACGTCGGCGGGGGCGGGCAGCGCTACGAGGCCGTCGTCCCGGGGGGCGAGCATCACCATCACGCAGTGTGCGAGTCCTGTGGCCGGGTGACCGCGTTCGAGGATCTCCGACTCGAGCAGGCGATCGAGCGGGTGTCGGGCCGGCTCGGCCAATCGGTGAGCGGTCACGACGTGCTTCTGCGTGGAACCTGCGCCCGCTGCGAACGGACGCCCGTGGCTTCCGGTCGCTCCAGATCGTGAGCGACGCCCCCGCGCTCACCGCGAAGGGGCTCACCGTGAGCTTCGGTGGCGCGGTCGCCCTGTCGGATGTCAGCCTCGACGTCCCCTCAGGGGCGAGCGTCGCCATGCTGGGGCCGAACGGGGCGGGAAAGAGCACCCTGTTCGCCGCCGCGATCGGGCTCGTCACCCCGACCCGGGGCTCGATCGAGCTGCACAGCCGCCGGGTCGCGTACGTGCCACAGCACCTCGACGTCGACGAGACGTTTCCTGTCACCGTCGGCGACGTCGTGCGGATGGGCCGGTACGGCGACCTGGGGTGGTTTCGCCGGCCCGGCCAGCGCGACCGCGTGCTCGTCGCCGATGCCCTCGAGACGCTCGGGATCGAGCGTCTCGAGCGGCGACGCTTCGGCTCGCTCTCCGGCGGCGAGCGCCAGCGCGCGCTGCTGGCGCAAGCGGTGGCCCAGGACGCCGAGATCGTGCTTCTCGACGAGCCGCTGACCGGCGTCGACGCCCCCACCCAGCTCGCGATCCGTACGCTCCTGGCCCGGTGGCGCGACCCCGGCAGGACGGTGATCGTCGCGACGCACGATCTCGCGAGCGCTACCCACGACTACGACCTCGTGCTGTGCGTCAACCGCCGTGTGGTCGGGTACGGCCGTCCCGAGGTTGCGTGCACGGAGGAAGTGCTACGCGAGACCTTCGCCGGGCGAATCGTGCGTGTCGGGAGCCTCATGGTCGACGTCTCCGAGCACCACGAGGTGCACTAGGTCGATGGAGTTCCTCGTCGAGCCGTTCGAGGCCGACTTCGTTCGCACCGGCGCGATCGCGGCCGCCCTGGTCGGCGTGCTGTGCGGGGTTGTCGGCTGCTACGTGATCTTGCGCGGAATGGCGCTTATGGCGGACAGCCTCGCGCATGGGGTGCTTCCCGGGATCGCGATCGCGTTCGCGCTCACGGCGGGCACGGCTGGCGACGAGCCAGATCGGCCGGCGATCGCCGCCGGCGCCCTTGTGGCGGGCCTGCTCACGGCCGGCGCGACCAGCCTCGTGCTGCGACGAAGCCGAGTCCGCCAGGAGACAGCGGCGGCGGTCGTGTTCGTGTTCATGCTCGCGCTGGGCGTGGTGCTCATCTCGCGCGTGGACGGCTACTCGGTGGATCTCACCACCTTCCTGTTCGGCGACGTGCTCGGCGTCGGCGACGGCGAGGTCATCGCGAGCGCGATCGCCGCGGCGGCGGTACTCATCCTCGTGGCCGCGCTGTACCGGCCGTTCCTGCTCGTCTCCTTCGACCGCCAGCGCGCCGCCGCGCTCGGGCTGCCGGTCGACCGGCTCGATCTGCTGTTGCTCGTCGTCGTCACGATCGCCGTCGTGATCGGCTTTCAGATCGTCGGCGCGCTGCTCGTGCTCGGCCTGCTGATGGCCCCGCCCGCGGCCGCCGCATTGCTCACGAAGCGGCTCCCGGCGATGATGATGACGTCGGCGGCAATCGCCGCCGCTAGCGCGCCGATCGGCCTGCTCGCCTCGTGGCACCTCGACCTCGCCGCCGGGGCCTCGATCGTGCTCGTGGCCGTCAGCGTCTTCGTGGTGCTGCTCGCCGTGCGCGCGGCTCCCGCGGGTTGATCCGGGGCCCGATGCGGTTCGCAATACTCAGGGCATGGACCTCCCGCTCGCCCACCTCGGCCACTGGGCCTTCTACGTGCTGTACGCGGTCCCGGTGCTGATCGTGCTGGCGTCGATCGTCCTCACTACGCTGCGCCAACGCGGGGAAAGCGGCCGCAGCGACTAGGCGCGTGCCTCGAGCACCGCGGCGAGCCGCTCCTCGAGCGCGCTCGAAAGCCCTTCGCGGACCGGGCCCTCGGGGGTGCGCTCGACGAGCGCGTGGAGGAAACCGTCGATCACGAGCCGCTTGGCGGCCGGCTCTGGCAGCCCGTGGGCGCGCAGGTAGTGGAGCTGCTCGCGATCGATCTGGGCGACGGCGGCTGCGTGCGTGCAGCGGACGTCGTTCGCCTCGATCTCGAGCCCCGGGATGGCGTCGGCGTGCGCGCGGTGCGAGAGCAGCAAGTTGCGGCTCTCCTGAAACGCGTCGGTCTGCTGCGCGCCGGGGTCGACCCTGATCATCCCGCGCCACACAGCCGTCGCGCGATCGGCGAGCACGCCGCGGAACGCGAGGTCCGATGTCGTGTGGGGAGCGGCGTGCTCCTGGGTGGTGTCGAAGTCGAGGTGCTGCCTCCCCGCCCCGGCGTACGCGCCCGTCACCCTCGCGCTCGAGCCGCGACCGTCGAGCTTGGTCTCCATCCGCACCTTGCCGCGCGCCGAGCCGAACCCGAGCGCGACCCACTCCAGCGAGGCGTCGGCCGCGAGCTCGGCGCGCTGGGTCGCAAACACCCAGCTCTCGTCGGGCAGGTCCTGCTTGCACACGTAGCGCAGGTTGGCGCCCGCGCCGACGACGATCTCGGTGACGCCGTTGAACAGCCCCGCGCCGCCCCCGGACCCGTACTCCTCCCAAACCTCGGCCTCCGCGCCGTCCTCGAGCACGACCAGGGTGCGCCATGCCAGCCCCGTCCCCTCGGCGCCCGGCTCGACCGATATCCGGACGGGCTCCTCGACCACCTTCCCGGCGGGCACGTGGACGAGCGCGCCCTGCCGCCACTGGGCCTCGTTGCGGGCGACGAACGGGTCGCCGCTCGCCGGCACGACCGAGCCCAATCGCTTCCGGACGAGATCAGGATCGCTCGTCACGGCGTCGGCAAGCCCCACGGCGACCCCATCCCCGATCGCTGCCGACCCTGGCTCGCCCGGGTACGCGTCGAGGTCGAGTCCCGAGAGGTCGGTGAACTCCCACCCCTTTGCCTTCGGATCGGGAAGCGCCAGCTCCTGAGCGAGAGAGGCGCCCTCGCGGCGCCTCTCGACGAGCCAATCCGGCTCCGCTTGCGCCGTCGCGGAGCTAGCCAATCGATCCTTCCATCTGCAGCTCGATCAGCCTGTTCATCTCGACCGCGTACTCCATCGGGAGCTCCTTGGTGATCGGCTCGATGAACCCGTTGACGATCGTCTTCGAGGCCTCCTCCTCACTCAGGCCGTGGGCCTGGAGGTAGAAGAGCTGCTCCTCGCCGATCTTCGACACCGAGGCCTCGTGGCCCACGCTGGCGTCGTTCTCGTCGATGCGGATCGTCGGGTAGGTGTCTGAGCGCGACTCCTCGTCGAGAAGCAGCGCGTCGCACACGACCTTCGAGCGAGCCTCGGTCGCGCCCTTGGCGACCTCGAGCAGGCCGCGGTAGGTGCCGCGGCCGCCGTTCTTGGAGATCGACTTGGCGAAGATCGACGATGTCGTCTTCGGGGCCCCGTGGATGACCTTGCCGCCCGCGTCCTGGTGCTGACCGTTCCCGGCGAAGGCAATCGAGAGGATCTCGCCGTGGGCCTCGGGCCCGAGCAGGTAGATCGACGGGTACTTCATCGTCAGCTTCGAGCCCAGGTTGCAGTCGACCCATTCCATCGTCGCGCCCTCTTGGGCCATGGCGCGCTTGGTGACGAGGTTGTAGACGTTCTGGGACCAGTTCTGGATCGTCGTATAGCGGACCCGGGCACCGGGCTTGACGACGATCTCGACCACCGCCGAGTGCAGCGAGTCGGTCGAATAGACCGGCGCCGTGCAGCCCTCGATGTAGTGAACGTCCGAGCCCTCCTCGGCGATTATCAGCGTGCGCTCGAACTGGCCCATGTTCTCGGTGTTGATCCGGAAGTAGGCCTGAAGCGGCATCTCGACCTTGGCGCCCTTCGGTACGTAGACGAACGAGCCGCCGGACCACACGGCCGAGTTGAGCGCGGCGAGCTTGTTGTCGTTCGGGGGAATGACGGTTGCCCAGTGCTCGCGCACGATGTCCTCGTACTCGCGCAGGCCCGAGTCCATGTCGAGGAACACGACGCCCTGCTTCTCGAGGTCCTCGCGGATCTGGTGGTACACGACCTCGGACTCGTACTGGGCGCCGACCCCGGCCAGGAAGTCGCGCTCCGCCTCGGGAATCCCGAGGCGGTCGAAGGTCTTCTTGATGTCCTCGGGGACCTCGGCCCAGCTTCGGCTCTGCTTCTCGGACGCGCGGACGAAGTAGTGAATGTCGTTCCAGTCGATCTGGCCGAGGTTGCCGCCCCAGGTCGGAGTCGGGCGCGCCTCGAAGTGCTCCAGCGCCTTGAGTCGGAACTCGCGCATCCACTCGGGCTCGTCCTTGTAGTCGGAGATCGCCTCGACGACCTCGCGCGAGAGGCCCTTGGGCGCCTTGTAGATGTACTCGCTCTCGGGATCGTGGAAGCCGAAACGCTCCTCGTAGTCGGCGCCGATGTCCTTGAGCGCCTCCTGCTCGGCCCGCTTCGGGTCCAGCTCCTTGATCTTCGTCTCGGGTGTCGCCAACTCAGTCGACCTCCAGCTTCACGTCGCCGTTCTCGACCCTGGCCTCGAAGGTCTCCACTGGAACGTAGGCGGGGAGGGTCTTCGGCCTTCCGGTGCGCAGGTCGAACTGCGATCCGTGGCGTGGGCACTCAACTGTACACGCGCCGGGGTCGAACTCCCCCTCGGCGAGCGGGCCGTCGTCGTGCGAGCAGCGATCCTCGATCGCGTACAGCTCGCCGTCGTCGCCGTGGAACACGCCGATCTTGCGCCCGTCAGCCTCCACTAGGCGCATCTCGCCCGCAGGAAGCTCCTCGAGCCTGCATACGGTGATCGTGTCGGTCAATTCGCCGGTTGTGCCCGTTGTCACGCTATTCCTACCTCGCAAGTCGGGATTTTAGCGAGGCACCCGGCCGAAGGACCTGCCCCGACACTACGATCCGCGGGCTGTGAGCGCGACGCTCTGCAAAGGTGGGGGCGGGCAGGGAATTTGATGCTGGGCCGAGCGCGAATATGAGTGTATGAGGGACCCCGAGCTCGACGTACGCGCGGACACTCCGCTGCCCCGCAGCCTTCCCGCGGGCAGCCAGACGGCGATCTTCGTGGTCGGGTCGTGCTTTCACCGCCGGCTGGCCGTTCGAGACATCGAGTTGGTGGTCGGCGGCGCCGCGACGGAGGCGACGGCGCAGGGGATGCCTCGCCTCGACCGCTACCGGGCCCGGCCCGACGCCCACAGCTACAGAAGCGGGTTCTGGGCAATCGTTCCCGTCGAGGCTCCGCACGCGGGCGAGATCGAGGTGGCGGTCAGGGCGACGCTCGCGGACCGAACCACCGCCGAGGCGCCCGTGGGCCGGATCCGGGTGTCCGATCTGCCCTCGATCGAGCCGGAGGCGATCGCCAGAGCCGGGGGGAGCGGCGCTCGCGTCACGATCGCGATGGCCACGTTCGACCCGGACCCCGAGCTGTTCCGAAACCAGGTCGATTCGATCCGGGCTCAGACGATCGACGACTGGATCTGCGTCGTCAGCGACGACTGCACGCCGGCTCCGGCCTTCGAGCGTATGCGCGCGGTGCTCGACGGGGATCGACGTTTCGTGCTCTCGCGCTCGCGCAGGCGGCTCGGCTTCTATAAGAACTTCGAGCGGGCGCTCGCGCTCGTGCCAGCGGCGACGCCCTACGTGGCGCTCGCCGACCAGGACGACCGCTGGTACCCGGAGAAGCTTCAGACGCTTCTCGATTCGCTGGGCGATGCCCAGCTCGTCTACAGCGACCAGCGCGTCGTCGACACCGGCGGGAGGGTGGTGGCTGAGGGCTACTGGACGGACCAGCGCGGCAACAACTACACGAACCTCGCCTCGCTTTTGATCGCCAATACGGTGACCGGCGCGGCCTCGCTGTTCCGGCGCGAGCTGCTCGACGACGCGCTCCCGTTCCCCGAGCCACCGGGGGACCAGTTCCACGACCACTGGCTCGGGCTGGTCGCGCTGTCCACGGGCAGGATCGCCTACGTGGACCGTCCGCTCTACGACTACGTCCAGCACGAGCACGCGACGCTCGGCCACGTGGCCGCGAACGTCGGCGTCAGCAGGGGCGTGTTCGTGGCGCGGCTTCTTCGCGGCCAGTGGAGGGGGCTCTTTTCCGGGTGGCGGGCCGCCTACTTCCTCGCCTACTGTCGTCTGCGGCTCCTCGCGGAGGTCCTCTTGATGCGCGCCGGCGGCGCCATGGATCGTCGCTCGAGGCGTACGTTGCGCCGCTTCGCACGCAGCGAGCGCTCTCTGGTGGGGTTCACGTGGCTCGCGGTGCGCAGCGCGCGGCGCTGGTTCGGCCGAACCGAGACCCTCGGCGCCGAGCGCCTGCTCGTGCAGGGGATCCTGTGGCGCTACCTCATCAAGTCTTCGGCGGCGGGCCGCCGGCGGCCGTCGCAGAGACTTCCCGCCGACGCCAGCCTCTCCCGCGGCTGAGCGTCGTTCGCATACCTGAATCGCTCGATGTGCTGCGGGCCATGCGACCGCACGATCTGCTTGCAGATCGGGCGATTCTTTCTCCTACACTGCGCCACTCGGATGACGCCACCGCTCGAAGCCGATCCGTACGAGAACGACCCCGGTCACTGGGGCGCGTCGCTGGTCAACGCCGCCGAGATCCTGTTCCCGTGCCTGGACGCGGCCGGCGCCAACTCGGTCGCCGAGGTGGGCGCATACGCCGGCGATCTCACGGGCCAGCTGGTGAAGTGGGCGGATCGCGCGGGCGCACACGTGATCGCGATCGATCCATCGCCGGAGCCCCAGCTCGTCGAGCTGGCCGAGCAGTGCCCCGACCTGGAGCTGATCCGTAAGACCAGCCACGACGCACTCCGCGAGCTCGAGCTGCCCGATGCGGTGATCATCGACGGCGACCACAACTACTACACGGTCAGCGAGGAGCTGCGGCTGATCGGCGAGAAGGCGCCCAACGCCGAGCTGCCCCTGCTCATGTTCCACGACATCGGGTGGCCCCATGCCCGCCGCGACACCTACTTCGCGCCAGAACAGATCCCCGACGAGTACCGTCAGCCGATCGCCGAGCCCGCGGGGCTGTTCCCGGGCGAGCCCGGGGTGGTGGAGGGGGCGCTCCTGTTTCACTACGGCGCCGCGCGCGAGGGGGGTCCGCGCAATGGAGTGCTGACCGCGATCGAGGACTTCATCGAAGGTCGGGAGCGCCTGCGACTGGCGACGATCCCAGTGTTCTTCGGCTTCGGGGTCCTGTGGCACACCGACGCGCCATGGGCGAGCGCCGTGGCCGAGATCGTCGAGCCGTGGGACCGCAACCCGCTGCTGGCTCGGCTCGAGGCGAACCGTGTCTTCCACCTGGCGAGCGTGCACTGCGAGCAGGTGCGCAACGCCAGAATGGGCGAGCGCCTCGCGCGCCATGAACAGCTGCTCAACGCGCTGCTGCACTCAGGCGGACTCGCGATGGCCGACCGGCTGGCTGGCCTGCGCCATCCCGGGCGGCCCGCGTCATGGCGGGACCAGGTGAGGGACGTACTGGGCGAGAACGGCCCGGGCTGAGCCCGAGTTCCAGCGTGATGCCACCGTCAGTCCATGAGCCTGCGGATGGTTAACTGGGACACGTGACACAGGGCACGCCCGATGCCGAGG
>Ga0081538_10000886_pt1 | contig 32387 bp, 30 predicted proteins | sample TabmetS5T2R1_FD_71022 | JGI IMG/M metagenome (GOLD analysis project Ga0081538, IMG submission 71022) | Tabebuia heterophylla rhizosphere microbial communities from the University of Puerto Rico - S5T2R1 | ecosystem: Host-associated > Plants > Roots > Rhizosphere ...
TCGACTGGGTGACCCTCGAGGAAGCCTCCCCCGGCGCCGGGAAGACGATCGGTGAGCTGCAGATACGCCGCAGAACCGGAGTGACCATCGTGGCCATCGTCCGGGACAACCAGGCGATCACGGCTCCTGAGCCGTCAGAGACACTGCGTGCCGGCGACCGCCTCATCATCATCGGCCGCCACCATGACAGCGGCCCGTTCCACAAGCTGGTGGTCGACTGAGCCCTGCACGCTGCCGGGTTGCGCGGCCGGATGACGACGCCCACGGCAGTCGGGGTCGGCGCATGATTCCGTGACCTGTGGCGTTGGACCGCCGCTACCTCGGTGACGCACACACCCCTGTCGCATCCCGCCGGGCGGGTCCGACCCGCACCCTAACGAGCGTCGCCGCCCCGCGCGCTCGGAAGCGCGGCCAGATCGGCGCGATCCTTGGCCACCTCCTCGGGGCCGTCGCGAGGCCACAACTTCATGCCCCGCAACGCCGCCAACGTGATGAGGTGCGCCCGCACGCCGGCCAGCTCACGCACGTCGTCGCCGAACGACTCCCTGGCCCACGGCACCGGGCCGCCGCGAAACGGGATGAAGACCTCACCGTCGGCGTCGCGGGTGAGAAACGTCAGCTCAAGCCGGACGCCGCCGTGCTCATAGCCGGTGCCGCCGTCCTCGTCCTCGGCTGGCGCGTGCCGCCAGCCGTCGGACTCCAGCAGCTTGGCGATCCGGGGGAGGTCCTTGAGCCAGATCGCGATGTCGACGTCGTCGTGGACCCGCGTGATCGACCCGACGTAGAAGTCCACCGCCCAGCCGCCGAACAACCAATAGGCGATGCCCTCCGACTCCAGGCGGCTGGCGACCCGGCCGAGGGCGGCGAGCTGCCGAGCGCCGAGCTCCTCCACAGCCAGCAGGCCCCCTCCTTGACGGTCCGGATCGTTCGCCATCTGCCAAGCGTACCCTCGGTCGCATTTCCGCCGACGCGATGTCCGGGACCAGGAGCCTGCTTACCAGTCCCGCGTTGTCACCGGGACCAGGGTGCGGGCGTGGGTGGTACCAGAGCGGTCAGCCCAAGCGGAGATGCTGGTGTTGGGGTTCTGGGGTTGGCGCGGGGCGCTCCCGCCGGGGGGAACGCCGATGCCAGAGCTCGGCGGCCGCCAGCAGCAGGGCCAGCAGCATCAGCCCGCAGGCGCACCCCAGGGCGTCGGACACCGCCTTGGGGTAGGCATGGCCGCTGGTGGTCAGGATCCGGTAGAAGATCGAGGCCAGCAGGGCGGTGCCGATCGCGGCGCCGATCCGCTGGGCGGTCTGCAGCGCGCCACCGGCCGCGCCGGCCATCCGCACCGGTACCGACTGCAGGGTCAGGGTGACGTTGGGGGAGGTGACCAGGCCGCCGCCCAGCCCGGCCAGCAGCAGCGGCCCCACCGCCGCCCAAGCCGCCCGGTCACCGCCGACGTGCCGCAGCACCAGCGCGGTGGCGGCCAGGCCGACCACGGTGGTGGTCAGCCCGGCCACCGTCAGCCAGCGCCCCACCCGGCTCACCAGCCGGCCGGCAACCACCGCCGAGGCCGCCACCCCCAACGCGAACGGGGTCACGGCCAGGCCGGACCGCAGCGGCGAGTAGCCCAACCCATCCTGCAGGAACAGGGCCAGCACCAGCCAGATGCCGGTGAACCCGACGAAGTAGACCAGCCCGATGGCCAGGCCGGGGGCATACCCGGAGGTGCCGACCAGCTGGGGGTCCAGCAGCGGCTGGCGGCCCCGGCGCGCTGTCCTGGCCTCCCACCAGGCGAAGCCGGCCAGCAGCGCCACGGCCAGGCCGAACAGCGGCCACAGCCGGGTCAGGCCGCCGTCAGTGGCGTCCACCACCGGCAGCAGCAGGCAGAGCACCCCACCGCCGAGCAGCAGCGACCCGACCAGATCCAGGTGGAACCCGCGCCAGCCGGCCCTGGCGGTTGCCGGCAGCAGCCGGGCCGCCAGGGCCAGGGCGACCAGGCCGATGGGCAGGTTGACGTAGAAGATCCAGCGCCAGCCGTCCGGGCCGGCGAAGGCGGCCAGGAGCAGTCCCCCGAGCACCGGACCGGCCGCGGTGGCCACCCCGACCGTGGCCCCCAGGAAGCCGAACGCCCGGCCGCGCTCGGCGCCTGCGAACAGCTCCTGGCTCAGCCCCGAGCTCTGGGGGATGAGCATGCCGCCGGCGACGCCCTGCAGCAGCCGGGCGGCGATCAGCAGCCTGATCGCGGGGGCCGCGCCGCTGAGGGCGCTGGTTACCACAAAGGCGGACAGGGCGATCAGGAACATCCGCCGCCGGCCGAGGACGTCGCCCAGCCGGCCGGCCGGGACCAGGGCCAGCCCGAAGGCCAGCGCATACCCGGAGACGACCCACTGCGCGCTGGCCGCCGGCGCGCCCAGGTCGCGTTCGATCGAGGGCAGGGCGACGTTCACGATGCTTGTGTCCAGCAGCGTCATGAACGCCGCGAACAGGCTGACCCACAGCGCCCGCCACCGCCCAGGGTGCTGCGGTCGCTGGGCGGGGTAGCCGTCGACCATGGCCCGACCGGTCGCATGGCCCTGGATGTTCATTGCCGCAGTCATGGGGCAAGGCTCCCCCATCCAGCCGCGCGCGTCTGCCCAGCCAGCGGCCATCCTCACCCCCGGAGGGCTGGACTCGCACGATGACCGCTACCTGCAACACCAGGCTGGAGTGCCGGAGACACCGGCGACCACCGCGCGTCGCCCGGCCGCGCCAGCGCCACACTCCCCGTTCGGCGACAGCCATCGTGAGTCCTCGCCAGCGGGCAGCACCAGCGTCCAGAACTCGTGTCCGAAACCAAGGTCGAACAACCGAGGCGTCAGAGCGTGCTGCGAGGTTCGCGCACGGCTCACCCGCGCCCTACCGACGCCTCTCCATCGCGGACTGCAGGTCGCCGTCGGCCGGAAGGCGGCTGCCGCCCCATTGGCAATGGCGTGCTCGACCCAGGCTCGGAGGACCAGCACCCGCTTCATGCTGCTACGCCGGCCATCTTTGACTCCGCCACTTGAGGGAGCAGCCTGTAAGTGCTATCCAGTAAGTATGAGCCAGGTACAGGCCACGATCGCACAGCAACAGTTCGCCTTCGACAGGACTGAGGTCGGGCGTCGTCTTCGCGATGTCATGCCGGAGCCGCTGGGGGAGCACTACGTCGTCGTCGCCGGCAAGCGGTTCCCGCCCAAGCAGGTGATCAGCCTGATAACTGGCCTTGATCGCGCCGACTTCAACAGCCACCAGGCCCGCCGCATCCTGAGTCGGCTGGGCTTCACGGTGGGCCGCCGGAGCCGGGGTAGCCCGCTTGCGTCCCCGGCAGGGCGCGGCCCGCACCACGGTCGCGAAGCCGACCTCCTGCGGCCCTTCGCAGGTCGATGGGTTGCCCAGCGCGGACTCGAGGTGCTCGTGGCCGCGGACACGCCACAGGCCGTCCTGGAGTGGCTCGAGCGCCACAACCAGCACGCCGACGCCATGTTCCGCGTCCCCGGTGACGAGACCGAAGCGACCGGTGTAGCGCCCGCATGAGGTTCCCGTTCAAGGAGCTTCCGGGGACCTCGGGGGATTACCTTCGTCCGGCGGTGCCGGTGACGGTCGAGGGTATCGCGCGCGCACCACAGCTGTGCCTGTTGGACACCGGCGCCCTGCACAACCGGTTCGCCGCGTGGGTCGCCGACGCCGCCGGCGTCGACTTGACCGCCGCGGACGAGGAGCGCTTTGCCGTGGGGGGCTTCGTCACCGCCGCACGGCAGGCATCCGTGCAGCTGACCTTGGGCGAGGTGACCTGGGAGTCGTCGGTGTGGTTCTGTGACCCCTGGCCGCTCGCGTTCCACCTCCTTGGCCAGGAAGGGTTCTTCCGCTGGTTCGACGTTCGCGTTCGAGCGGCCATCTATGAGGTCGAGATCGAGCCCGAAGCCTCAGCCTGAATCCCGTTGATCCTGCTTCAACCGCCACGTCCGGCGGGGTCGCTCCGCAGCGGCAAGGCCCCATGAGCAGGCCGGTGCAGTATGTGGGGGCATGCCCATCGCCAAGTCGTCGAGGAGGAGGTCGGCGACGCGCTCCTCAGGAACGGCCATGCGGTGAGCGCGGAGGGGCGGTGGCGAGGTCGGGATCCCAGGGGACGTCGGTGAGTCGGCCAGGAGCGGGGCCGGTCTCTGGCCCACCGGCCCTCTGGCGGGTCCCCGGGTCTGTGCTAGGCGCTCGCGACGGACAAGCCGCCCTCGGACAGTGCCGCGCGAAGCTGCCTGAGCGCCCCTCGGCGGGACCCCAGGGCGGCCCGGTGGCTTGCTCGGTTCTAGCTGACCGCCTTCTTCACGAGCTCGGCGATCCTCGCCTCGTCGGCGGGGGTCAGCTCCGTCAGCGCGAAGGATGTCGGCCACATGGTGCCCTCGTCGAGGTTCGCCTCGGCGTTGAAGCCGAACGTCGCGTACCGCTCCTTGAACTTCGATGCAGGAGTGAAGAAGCAGAGGACCTTGCCCTCCTTGGCGTACGCGGGCATCCCGTACCAGGTCCTCGGCGAGAGGTCCGGCGCGCTGGCCTTGACGATGGCGTGGATCCGCTCGGCCATGGCGCGATCCGGTTGCGGCATCTCGGCGATCTTGGCGAGCACGTCGCGTTCGCCGTCCGCCTTCTTCGCCCGCGGGCCGCGGCGCGCGTCCGCCTTCAGCTCTTGGGCGCGCTGCTTCATCGCGGCCCGTTCCTCGTCGGTGAATCCCGGGGACGTCTTGCCGGTTGCGGTGGTGCTCTCGGCGGAGTTCTGCGTGTCCTTCATTGCAGGTTCCTCCCTGCGGTCTTGATGGGACGACCCTCATGATAGGAAGCCGCCGCGGCGACTTCTCCGAAACTGCTCGGTCCTGGTCGGTTTGACAAGTAGAAGTCTGGCTATATAGAGTTAGCGCATGGCCCGGATCCGGCGTCCGTCGGCGCCGACCACGGCGGTGGCACTGGCACTGGCGGAGAAGCCCACCGCCTGGCGGTACGGCAATGAGCTGTGCCGGCAGCTGGGCCTCAAGCCCGGCTCGATGTACCCGATCCTGATGTGGCTGGCCGACCGGGGCCTGTTGGAGACCACCTGGGAGACCGAGGTCCCGGCCGACCGGCCGCCGCGGCATCTGTACCGGCTGACCGGGTCTGGTCGGGCGCTGGCGGCCGACCTTGCCGCGGGCCCGGCGGCCGCGGCGCCGGCGCGACGGCCGCAGCTGAAGGCGGGGTGGCAGGGCGCATGAGCCGGACCCGACGCAGCGTGCAGATCGTCACGGCCGGGGCGGTGGTGGCGGCGTGGGCGGTGCTCTACGTTGTCGTCATCACCACCGCCCCGCTGTCGTATGACCCTGTGACCGAGTCGGCGGCCAAGGTCAACCGGGAGTTCGCCCTGCTCCTGGCCGTCCCCACGGCCCTCTGGGTGGCCGCGGCGCTCCTGGTGGTGAATGACTGGTGGTGGCGGACCGGCGTTCGCCTGTCCGCGATGGACCCGCCGGGGCGGTTGCTCGCGGTCGCGGTGGCGACCCTTCCCGGCCACCGGCGCGAGTGGGGGATGGCGATGAACGCCGAGCTGGCCGAGGTACGGGGGCGGTCGGCCCGGTGGCGGTTCGCGCTCAGCAGCGCCCGGGCCGCGCTGCGGCTGCCGACCCTGGGCGGCTGGCCGCTGCTCGTGCTGGTGACCGGGGTGGTGGCGGCGGCGACCGCCGCCGCCGGGCTGGCGGTCGGCGCGGCGGTGCCCGGGCTGGGTGCGTTCGCGGTGGCCTTCGTCGGGCTGGTCGGTGCCATGGTGATCCTGGCGGTCGCGCGCTCGCGCCGCGCGAGGCTGCCGGTGCCCGCGCCGACCCTCGTGGTGACCGGCGGGGTGGCCGCGGCCATCACCCTGACCGTGATCTTCCTGCTCCGGGACCCGGCCGCGGCCCGGTACCTGCCCGCGGCCAAGGCGGCGTTCCTCGCTGCCGTGCTGGCCGGCTGCCTGTGGATCGCCGTGGCGGCGCCGCGGTCGCCGGGCACCAACCGTCTGGCACCGCACCTCGGCGTCGCCGCCGCGGTCGTGTTGGTGGTCGGGCAACTGCTGCTGACCCGCGCCTCCTATGACCCGCGCATCGAGCCGGAAGGGCGACAGCTTGTGGAAGCGCTGGCGGCCTGGTGGTTCTGGCTCGGGCCGGCCGCGGTCTTCTTCGTCCCCGCGTTCGCGGCCGGGTGGGCCGGCCGGTCGTTCCGAGCCGGCCTGCAGGCCGGCATCTGGGCGGGCATCGCCAGCCTGCCGCTCACCTACGCCCTCTGGCTGCACGAGGCGCTGCGTCTGTACGCGATCAACGGCGGGCTGCTCTGGTTCGGCGACGGCGCTCCCGAGGGCGAGAACCTGGGCGCCGCCCTGTTCTGGTGTCTCATGTTCCTGCCCCTGCTCGGGCTCCCGTTCGCCGCGATCGGCGCCACCATCGGAGCACAGGCCGCCCGCCCTCCGGCCGCGCCGGCTCGGCACGCCGCCGTCACGATCAAGCGGTAACCCGCCGCGGGCCAGGCGCAACCTGGCTGCGTTGGGCTGATGCCGAGTCAAGCCCCAATTGACCACGGGCCGATCTCTGCCGGCCGCTACCTGGCAGACACGACCTCGGCGGCGGGCCGGACGGACCCGTACTGGCCGTCGAAGCCGGGATCACGCACGACCTGGCCGCGACGGACCTTGCCGATCGCCTCGGCCACCTCGGGGAAGCCGGCCCCCTCGACGGCGTCCAGCGGCAGGCGCTCAAGGATGGGCAGCTCGGGGCCGAGCACCTCGATCAAGGCGTCGACGGTCCGCCGCACGGTCTTGCTGGTCGGGCCCAACCCCGTGACCCCGGCGACCAGGTCGTCCAGGGCGAGCAGGTTGCGGCAGCCGGCCGCCCCCGCCGGACGGGCCCCCGCCGGCCGGTCCGCCAGGTCCTCCACCCGCTGGAGCACCCCCATGGTCAGCCGCTTGCCGCAGACGGGGCAGCGCTGGCGCGCCCGCCGTGCCTCGGCCGGCTCCAGGCGAACACCGCAGCGGCGGTGGCCGCTCAGGTGGTACCTGCCCGCCTCGGGAAACAGCTCGACCGTCCCCTGGAACCCCTCCCCGCTCTCCAGCGCGTGGCGGATCGCGAAGTAGTCCAGCTCGGTGGCGAGCTCGGTCGCCTCGCGGCCGAGCCGTGACGGCGCGTGCGCGTCGGAGTAGCTGACGATGCGGAAGCGGTCCAGCGCCGACACCTGCCGGCACATCGGCGGGTCCGCCGACAGCCCGGTCTCGACCGCGAAGATGTGGCGCGCCAGGTCCCCGTAGCAGTCCTCGATGGCGTCGAACCCGGTGGTGGCGCTGAGGACGCCGACCCATGGCGTCCACACGTGCGCCGGCACCAGGTAGGCGCCGTCACCGCTGTCGAGCGTGGCCTCGAGCAGGTCGCTCGCGTCCATGGCAAGGGTCGGGCGCCCGTCCTCGGTGAGGTTCCCGCTGCGGCCGAGGCGGTCGTTCAGGGTCGCCGCCGCCCGCAGCGCCGGCACGTACAGCAGGTGGTGCATGCGCCGGGCGCGCCCGTCCCGATGGAACGCCGTCGAGACCTCCACCGCCAGGAGGAACCGCAGCGGCCCGTGGCACGACCGGGGAAGTCGCTCGACCACGGCGCGGTCCAGCTCCTCCCGCAGCCGGAACAGGCCCGGCTCGGCCGGCAGCAGGCTCTCGGTCAGCTCCTCGAACCAGGCCGGGTGGGTGAAGTCCCCGGTGCCGAGGACCGTGATCCCCTTGCGCCGGGCCCACCACGCCAGCTCGACGAGGTTGGCGTTGCGACTCGTCGCCCTCGCGTACCTGGAGTGCAGATGCAGATCGGCATAGAACGACATGCGCCGAGCATTCCCCCCAAGGGGGTCACCAATCAGGCCGCGGTGGGGGCGCTGCTCAGCGCGATCACCCGGGCGGTTGCGGTGGCGGTGGCGATGACCTTGCCGCCGGCGTCGACGAGGGAGGCCTCCAGGTTCGCCAGGTCCCCGTCGCGGTGCACGATCCGGCCCCTGCCGGTGAGCCGCCCGGGCCTGACCGGCCGCAGGAAGCTCACGCTCATCTGGAGCGTCGACTGGAACTGGTCGGGCTCCAGCGTCGCCAGCAGGGCCGGCCCGACCGTGTCGTACAGCATCGCCGCCACGAACGCGCCGAGCACGTTGCCGGCCGGGTTGGTGAACGCCTCGGTGGCCGTGAAGGCCACCTTGATGGTCCCGGCCTCGATGTCGGCGTCGACGAACTCGAAGCCCAGCGTCGCCGCTGCTGGCGGGATGGGTGCCCGCCCCTCGACCCCGTCCCAGAACGGTCCTGACCGTGTCTGCATCGCTGCTCCCTTGGTTGATACGTCACGCCGACCGCCCGCCGGCGACCACGCGGCCTTGCGCGCCGGCCTCGTCACTCGGCGGTCCGGCCGGTCGCACGGTCACCACACCGCTGACCGTGACCGCGACCACGGCAGCGATCGAGAGGAAGGTGCGGATGGTGTGGAACAACTCCCAGCGGGCTCGGATCGACCGCCAGTCGGCCGGCAGGGTGGCCGCCGTCCAGGTCTCGATCTGGTTGTCGATCGGGACCTCGACCGCCAGCGTGATGACCAGCGCCGCGACCATGAGCAGGAACCCGGCCAGCAGCCACCAGAACGCTGACCCCCGCCCGGCCCGCCACAGCAGCGCCAGCGTGACCAGCGCGCTCAGCAGGGCGACCGGCAGGAGGATGGCCATCGGCACCCCCAGGTTCCGGATCATCTCGTGGCCGACGGCGAGGAAGGTCTCGGCCGACAGCCGGCTCATGGTGCGGCTCAGGGAGAACCAGGTGCCCCAGAACACCCCCATCACCAGGGCGAACAGCACGACGGTGGCGGTCTGGGCGGCGCGGGTCCCGGTCGTGATCCTCGCGGTCATCGGACCCCTCCTAGTTAGACTCACTATAAAGATAGAGCAACTCTAAGCTTTGCGCTATGCTGACCCGAGATGGAGATGGGGCTGCGCGAACGCAAGAAGGAGCAGACACGGCGACTCATCGCCGAGACCGCTTGGCGACTGTTCGCCGACCGGGGCTTCAAGCACGTGACGGTTGCCGATGTCGCCCGCGAGGCACAGGTGGCCGTGGCGACCGTGTTCAACTACTTCCCCACCAAGGAAGACCTCTTCTACTACCGGCTGGAGGCCTTCGGAGGCGAGCTGGTCGGCGCCATCGCCACCCGGCCTGCCGGCGAGCCGGTGCTGGCCGCCTTCCGGCGTCACCTGCTGGAGTCCGGTGGGCTGCTCGCCCAGGTCGAGGCCGGCGATGCCCAGGCGCTGGCGCGGCTGCGGACGATCCACCGGGTGATCGCCGCCAGCCCGGCGCTGCTGGCGCGTGAGCAGCAGGCGTTCGCCCGCATCGCCGACGCCCTGGCCGCCCTGCTCGCCGCCGAGACCGGCGCCCCGGCCAACGACCTTGGGCCCCGGGTCGCGGCCAACGCCCTCATCGGCGTCCAGCGCGCGCTGCTCGACTACACCCGCCGGCGGGTGCTGGCCGACGAGGAGCTCACCCGTCTCCACGCCGACACCCGCAGGCTCGCCCAGCGCGCCTTCGCGCTGCTGGAGCAGGGCCTCGGCGACTACGCACCGAGACCGTCACGGTGAGCCTGCGGGTGGCCGCTGGCAGGAAGGAACCGTCAATGTCCCAGGTACAGGCAGTCGCACGGCCGACCGTGCGCTGGCGGCTGGGCGTCAACACCCGCAAGGGCGTCCTGCTGGTCCACATCGCCTCCGCCGGCGCCTGGTTCGGCATCGACGTGGTGATGGCCGTGCTGGTGTTCACCGCGCTGCTCAGCGACGACGACCGCACCAAGGCCCTGTCGTTCCGGGCGCTGGAGCTGGTCGCGGTCGGGCCGCTGCTCGCCACCGGCGTGGTCTGCCTGCTCAGCGGCATCCTGCTCGGCCTGAGCAGCAGGTACGGGCTGCTGCGGTACTGGTGGGTGGCGATCAAGCTGGTCCTGAACCTGCTGCTCAGCGCGCTGGTGCTGGTCGCGCTGGCGCCGGAGATCGCCGACGCGGCCGGGCGGGCCCGCCAGTTCGACGCCGGCGTCCCGGCACCGCTGGGGATCGGCGACCTGATCTTCCCGCCGATCGTGTCCCCGACGGCGCTGCTGGTGGCGTTCGTGCTGGCCGTGTTCAAGCCGTGGGGCCTGATCCGTCGTTCCGGCCGAGCAGGAACCAGGTGACCAGCTCGCCCTTGCCCTTGACCTGGATCGGGCCCCGGCACTCGAACCGGTAGCCGTCCCGCAGCCGGCGGTAGGTCCGGTCGGTGACCTGGATGGCGCCGGGTGTCCCGGTGGCCTCCATGCGGCTGGCGGTGTTGACGGTGTCGCCCCACAGGTCGTAGCTGAACTTGGTGGTGCCGATCACGCCGGCCACCACCGGGCCGGTGTCGATGCCGATGCGGATGGCCAGCGGCTGGCCGGTCGGGTCCAGGTGCCTGCCGGCCTCCGCGCGCAGGGCCAGGGCCATCTCGGCGACCGCCTGGGCGTGGTCGGGTCGCGGGGTGGGCAGACCGCCGGCCACCATGTAGGCGTCGCCGACGGTCTTGATCTTCTCCAGCCCGTGGCGCGCGGCCAGCCGGTCGAAGGCGGTGAACAGGTCGTCGAGCACCTGCACCACCCGTTCCGGGCTGCTCCGGTCGCTGCTGCGGGTGAAGTCCACCAGGTCGGCGAACAGCACGGTGACCTCGGGGAACCGGTCGGCGATGACCTGCTCGCCCTGCTTGAGCCGGGCCGCGACCGGGGACGGCAGGACGTTGAGCAGCAGCCGCTCGGAGCGGTCCTGCTCGGCCAGGAGCAGGCGGTGCTCGTTGTCGAGGGCGCGGCGGCCGCGCACCGCCTCGCCCAGCAGCAGCACCGCGGTCAGCAGCGCCAGGTCCGAGATGGCACCGAGGAGAAGCTGGCTGGCGATATCGCCGGGGACGTCGCTCACGGCCAGCCAGATCAGCGGGGTGCCGCCGAACCAGGCGACCACCGCCAGCGCCAGGCCGCGGTGGCCCTCGGCCCAGGCGGTGGCCAGCGCGACCGACAGCGGCACCGCCGAGAACAGGCCCGGGTATTCGGGCTGGTTGTAGGCGACCAGGCACGCCGCCGAGGCCAGCAGCACGGCCCGCGGCCAGCGCCGCCGGACCAGGGCCAGGGCGCCGATGGCGGGCGCGAGCGCGTAGGCGGCCGCGTCCGGTGGCCGGCCCTGCTCTGGGGCCACGCTGATCGCCACCGCGATCGCGACCGCCAGGGCCACGGCCAGGGCGGCGTCGACCACCGGCGCGGGAACCCGCCGGAGCGTCCGCCACCAGGTCCGTGCGTCCATGTCCTGGGACCTTACGCCTGCGGCCCGGGAACCCGGCGGGGCCGGGCCGGGTAGTAGGGGCATGACCGGCGCAGCGCAACCGGACCCGCGGCCGTGGTGGCGGCCGGCGGCGCCGCGGCGGGTGGTCGCCGCCGGGGTCGGGCTGGTGCTGCTGCTGGCCGCGGCGCTGGTGGTGACGGCCCGCTGGGGGGGCCGGGACGCCGCGCCGCGGGTTGCCGCCGGCCTGCGGCTGCTGGTGGCCGGCGACCCGGCGCCGTTCGTCCTGGACGTGGACACCGGGGCCGCCCGCCCGGTCAGCGGCCTGCCCGCCGGCGGCGACCGGTCGACCCACGTGGAGTCGGTGGGCGAGCACGCGGTGGTGCTCTCCCGCAAGGGCTGCCGGGGCAGCGACTGCCACGCCAACCCGGACGTGTACCTGGTGCGGCACGGCGCCACCACGGCGACCCGGCTCGGCGCGGCGCTGGACATGGAGGCTTCCAGGGACGGCCGGGGCGTGTGGCTGCTCAGCAGGCGGGATGCGGCCGGCTGTGTCATCGGCCAGGTCGGGCTGGACGGGCGGCAACGGCGGCCGGCGCGGCCGGTGCCCTGCGAGGCGGTCCTCATCCAGGAGCTCCCCGGCGGCCTGCTCCTCTACGGCGGCGGGTCCGGCAGCGGCGGCGGCCCCTGGAGCGCGCTGCTCGGCGCCGACGGCGCCGTCCGCCGGCTTCCCGTGGTGGTGGACGGCGTGGCCGGCGGGGACCTGGTGCTGAGCACGGTCGAGCCGGGCAGGCTGGTCGCCCTGACCGACGTGGGCAGCGGCGCCAGCCACCGGCTGCCGTGGCCGAGCCGGCTTCGAGGCCACGTCATGGGCCTGGTCGGCGGCCACCCGGACGGCCGGCTCGCCCACGTGGCCTTCTACCCCGCCCGCGACGGCGCCGAGCAGACGCTGGACGTGTGGCTGCTGGACGTCGCCACCCGTGGCTGGCGGCAGCTCCCCGGCATGCCGCTGCGCCTTGCGCCCAGCAAGCCCCAGCTCCGCTGGACCGCCGACGGGCGCCTGCTGCTGCTGGCGGGGGTCGCCGGCGAGCCCGCCGCCCTGGTGGGCGTGTGGCGGCCCGGCGAGCCACAGGTCGCGGTCTGGCGCGTGCCGCTGCCAGGGGCCGAGCTTCCCCGCGGCTTCCGCTTCGTGATCTGGTGAGCCGCCTCACCCGGGGCCGGTCTGGGAGCCGGTCGCCAGCTGGTCGCGCCCGCGTGCCGTGGACGCCTGCGCCGCCGGCTCGGGCCGCACCGCGTCCTGGCCGAGGGCCTGCTCGGACGCGCCGCGGACCACGTCCGGGTCGGCCACGCGGTCCAGCGCCGCCGCCAGCGTCGCCACGTCGCGGTCGAGCAGCCGGTCGCCGGCGGCCGCCTCGGCGCGGTCGAAGTCGACCAGCCAGGCCTTGCCGTCCTCGTCCAGCATGACGCTGGCCAGCCCCAGGTCGCCGTGGGCGATGCGGGCGGCGCGGAGGCGGGCGACCTGCTGCCAGATGTCGGCGAGCTGGGCCGGGCCGGGCCGCCCGTCGCCGGTGCCGGCCAGGTCGCGGCCGTGCACCCGCCGCTGGACCAGCATGCCGGCGCGGTTGCCGAACGACCGCACCAGCAGGACCGCTGGGGTGCGGACGCCGGCCGCCGCGGCCAGCTGCGCCATCGCGGCCTCGTGCTCGACCTCGGCGACCCCGTCGCCGAACCGGGCCGTACGCGAACCGCGGTGCCGCAGCCAGACCCAGGCGCGGTACAGCAGGTCGCGGTCGCGGCGGTCCCTGGAGACGACCTTGACGAACAGGTCGGGCCGGCCATCGCCGGAGACCAGGTAGCGGGCCGAATGGCGGTCGCCGCCCGGCAGCGGCTGCAGGTCGGCGGGGTCGAACCCGGAGGCCTGGAGGGCCTTGCGCACGCGCTCCATGGACGGCTGGCCGCTGGGTGCGCCGAACGCCAGCAGCACCAGCGCGCCGGCGGCCCAGCCGAGCGCCGCGCCGCCGATCACGTCGAACGGCAGGTGCGAGCCGACGTAGATGCGGGCCACGCACACGCAGCCGGCCAGCGCCCAGGCGACCCGCCTGGCCCGCCGGCCCAGGAAGGGGCTGGCCACCGTGGCGAGCGCCACCGCCACCGCCGAGTGCCCGGACACGTAGCCGAGGCCGCGCGCCGGCTCGCCGAGGATGCTCACGTCGTCGAGCAGGGTCTGGGGGCGGCCACGCTCGACGAACGCCTTGATGACCTTGGCGACGAGGTAGATCGTCCCGCCGGCAAGGGCCGCGTACAGCGCCAGTCGCAGCCGCCGGGTCAGCAGCGCCAGCCCTGCCACCAGGGGCACGGCGCCGATCACCCCGAGCTGCATCACCAGCCAGATGCCCGGGTAGGTCCAGGCGGGCAGGGCGAGGTCGTTGATCACCCGGAACAGGTCGGTCTCGCGGACGCCGATGCGGTCCTGGTGGATGACGGGGATGGTCGCCAGCAGGATCAGCGTGCCGAGCGCCACCCGCAGGACGTCGCCCGGATGCCGGGTGTAGGTGGGGGCCTGGCGGGGACGGTCGCCCTTCTCGGCCGTGGGGGTGAGGGATTGGCGGCGCCACCAGAGGTAGCACACGAGCCCGACCAGGATCGGCAGCGCCCACGTCAGCGCCCGATACACCAGCACCGCCGCGGTCACCTGCTCCCGATCCCCACCGGCCGCCACCAACCCACCGATCAGCACCGCCTCCACCACCCCCGCACCCCCAGGCGTGAACGGCACCGCCGTCGCCAACCGCGCGAACGCGAACACCGCCAGCACCTCCGCCCAGGAGACCTCCGCGTCGCTGACCCCAACCTGGCGCAAGGTGACCAGCAGCACCAGGTACAACGACAGGTGGCTGACCAGCGTGGCGGCGGTGATCGGCCCCCAGCCGTGCTCCAGCAGGTCCAGGGTGCGGCCGCGGAACTTCACCGTCGCCAGCTCCCACCCCGCCACCGGCGGCCGGCGCAGCAGCCGCCGCAGCCGGGAGGCGACCCGGCCGGCCAGCAGCCCAAACCGGCGCGCCTGCTCCTCGCTGCGCAGCAGCAACGCAAACACCACGATGGCGGCCACCAGCCCACCGATGCCCAGCAACGCCGCCGTCAGGCGCGCCGCCGACGCGCCCCCCTGCAACGCCACCAACGCCAGCGCCAGCACCGGCAGGCCAAGCTTGGCGAAGGTGTTCCACACCCCGGAGACGAGCACGGCGACCGAGATCTTGGAGCCGGAGTAGCCCCAGCCGCCCAGCATCACATACGTCATGCCCACCCCAATCGCCGACCCACCCGGCACCGTGTTGGTGACCGCGGTGGTCGACTGGGTCAGCACCATCGCCCGCCCAAACCCAAGGCCCGGGGTGACCGCCATCCACACAAACGCGTAGGTGGCCAGGTTCCACAGGGCGATGACGGCCAGGATGAGGTCCTCGCGCCAGGTCATGGCGCGGATCTCGGCCCACACCAGGGCCAGGTCGATGCCGGTCAGCAGGTAGTAGAAGATCCCGGCGACCAGCAGCAGCGAGAACCCGACCTTGACCGCCATCCACACCGGCGACGAACGCTTTGCCTTGGGCGCGCGCTGTTGTTCGGTCATGGGATCAGCCCTCCCTGGGGGGATCGAGGTGGAGCCGCCCGCCGGAGCGCTCGTCCAGGACCTGGCGGAGCACCTCACGGGTGGTGAAGCCCAGCACCGCCGGTGCCTGGGCGGCGAACTCGCCGTTGGGGTCGGTGGTCAGCCGCAGCCGCGAGGTCACGCAGCCACCCGGGAACCGGTCAAACCAGGTGGCGCGGAACTCGCCGCCGGAGCTGGACTCGATCCGTTGGAAGTGGCGCACGCCCTCCGTCGGCGTTGGCCCCTCCACCGCGCCGGCGGGGTCGCAGGCGGCGGCCAGCCGCATCACCAGGGCGCGGTCACCGGCGCGGTCGTGGTCCAGGGTCAGCACCGAGCGGCCGTCGTTGACGGCCACGTTGGCGACCGACCAGCCGACCGGCAGGAACTCCACACAGGGCACCAGCGAGGCCGACGGCACCGACTGCGCCATCAGCCACAACGCCTCGAAGTCGGTGCAGGCCACCTCGGTGCGGTTCAGCGGCGTGTTGACCGCCACGTCGTTGTTGAGCGCCGAGGGGCCCGCGGAAACGCCGAGCACCACCACCAGCGCGACGATCAGCGCCAGCAGCCCGATGCGGCGGGTGCTCCACCGCTGGATCGACACCGGCTGCGGCGGGGTCGGCAGCAGCCGGGTGAACTCGGCATGCAGGTCCCGACTCTCGGCGCGCAGCAGGTGGCGAAGCTGCGACGGCAGCGCCAGCCCGCGGGCGGCCGCGAACCCCTCGGTGATCTCCTCCACGCTGAACTGCCGCAGCGCCCGCTGGTATACGCGCTCGGCGCTGGAGCGCAGCGCCAGGCACAGCATCATGTTGGCCAGGTCCACCGCCTGCCGCCACGGGCTGGGGCGGGCCTGGATGAACGCCACGTCGATCAGCAGCATGCGGCCGTCACGAACCAGCAGGTTGGCCGGCTTGATGTCGCGGTGGGCCAGCCCCGCGTGCCACAGCTTGCGGATGATCTCCAGGCCATCGTCGATCACCTGGTCGGTGACCTCGGCCTCGCCGAGTTCGGGGGCGCCCTCGAAGAATTCGCTGACCAGCAGGTACTCCCGCTCCGGGGTGAGCTCCACGAACCCGTACGGGGTCGGGCTCGGCAGCCCCGCGTCGCGGCACAACCGCAGCGCGTAGTCCTCCTGCTGCACCAGCCGCCGCACGGTGTTGAACGGCTTCTCGTCCTCCAGGCGGCCATACAGCAGCTCGCGGCCGAGCTTGTACCAGCGGTCGGCGCGCAGGTGGCTGCGGGCGTACAGCTTGCCGAACAACTGCCGTGGCGGGTCGCCCTTGACGGTGATGCGCAGCGGGGTGGACCCGGCGGAGCCCGACAGCCCGAACGGCTTGACCTCCTCCACGTTGAGGCCGAGCTGGTCCTCCAGGCCCCGCCGGATCGCCAGCCCACGCGCGCCACCGACGTCCAGGTGGGCGCTGCGGCCGCGCCGGTAGGCGATCGGGAAGACCTCGTTGGGGACGAACAGCCGGAACGCCAGCAGCGGCAGCGTGACCCCGAGGGCCGCTCCCACCAGCACGTCGGTGGGGGCCTCGGCACCAAGGGCGACCCGGCCCAGGGCCGCCAGCGCCACCAGCCCGGTCGCCACCCACTTGCCGGTGTTGCGCCAGCGGCCCTCGGGCACCAGCGTGTACAGGATCGTGACCAGGATGGCCGCGAACACGGCGATCTGGAGCGACGGCAGCGCCCAGCCGCCCCAACCGGCCTGGATGGCCACCCCGAACGGCCGTGGCCGTCTGGCGATCGCCGCCACCACGGCCTCGGCGACGACGACCATCACGTTGCCGACGACGAAGAAGACGATGAGCTGCCGGAACCGCCTGAGCACCAGCAGCGCCAGGATCAGGGCGGCCCCCAGCCCGTTGAGGACCCACCAGGAGCAGAGCGCCGCCAGCGCCCGCCACAGCCCCACCAGCCCCGGCGCCTCGAGCCCGTTCAGCCACCGGACCACCGCGTCGTCGGCGACCGTCACCGTCACCGCCGGACCGCGCATGCCACCGGCGAACACCACGATCGTCAGCGCGACCAGCACCACCGCGGCGATCATCCACCCGAGCCCGCTGGTCTGGAGGTGATGCGGTAGCGGCGGCGGCTCCCCGGTGGGCCGTCGGCGCCGCCGCGACCGCCCGGCGGCGGTCAGCGTCGGAGCAGGATGGTCGTTCATGGCCGCCCCCCAACCCGCAGGCCGTTGTGCCGCTCGAGACCACGTTCTCACGTCGCGGCGTCTCTGGACAGGTCTGGTCGAGCCGGCGCATTGTGGGGCCGGTCCGAGGGCCCGTACTCCCAGGCGGCGTACTCGGGACGGCGGGCCTTCATGTCCTCGAACAGCAGCACCATGCGGTCGAGGTACCAGCACTTGGCGGTCTGGCAGAGCACGGTCCCGGTCACGGCCGCGAGCAGGTCGTACCGCACCAGCCCGTAGGCCAGCACGGCCATGCCGACGACCTGGATGGCCTGGGCCACCGCCGGCACCCGTGAGGCCCGGAACTGCTCGGGCAGCTCGATGGTGTCGCGGTCGGCCCAGACCCGCTCGCCGAACACCGCCTTGGAGGTCCAGTTGCGGGTCGACCGCGGCCTGGGGAACAGCAGCGGGTTGACCATCATGAACACCAGGGACAGGACCAGCGGGACCAGCGACCACCAGCCGATCCAGTCCCGGCTCCAGATCGAGGCCGCGATCAGCGGCAGGACCGCGAAGCGGGTCCACACGCTGACCGGGTTGGCGTGGCGCATCCAGGTGTCGCCCTGGAGCCCGAACAGCTTGGCGACCCGGCGCTCCCCCGTGGAGCGGGTCGTCCCCGACGTGGCTGGCGTGCTCATCTCCCGACCTCCCCGGTGGCGGCGGTCCGTCGCTGGCGGCCAGCATCGGGGAGGCGGTTTGCCGTCCACTGGACGGTGGCTTGACGTGCCCGCCCGGCCGCTGCCAAGCGGCCGTCAAGCCCCGGCGGCCAGCATCGTCGCGACGACGCCTGCTCTGGGAGGCACGATGCGCGCAGGCCCGGCGGGCCTACCGGCCGGGATCGTGTTCCGCCGGCTCCACACCGATGCCGAGCGCGCCCTGGCGCGGTCGCTGCTGGCTGCCACCGGCCGGGCACGATCGGCCGGCGAGGAGGGCGGGCTGGCCTGGTTCGGGCTGTGGGACCTGGCCGCCGCGGAGGAGGTGGCGCTGATCGGGGCGGCCGCCACCCGCGCGGTCACGGCGGCGACGGCGGAGCTGTGCGCGCTGGCCGTCGCGGCGGAGCTCCCGTGGCAGGGACTCGGCGACCGGCTGCTGCGGGAGGTGGCGGACATCCTGCGGGCGCAGGGCGTCGAGCGGATGGTGGCCAGGGTGGAGGCCGACGACGGCCGGGGGGCGCTGCTGCGGGACGCCGGGCTGGTGCCCCTGCCGGCCCGCCGGCGTCAGGAGCTCCCCCCGGGCGCCCCCTACGGGACCGACGACGCCGGCGTCTGGCTGTCGCTGGAGCTGTGAGCCCCTGCGGCGGGGGCCAGGCGCCGCAGGTCCTCGGTCGCCCGCCGCTCCAGCAGCTCGGCGCCCTGCGCCCGGGCCACCGCGACCGCGGCGTCCAGGGCCGCGCGCGCCTCGGCGGGGCGCGCCGGCGCGCTGGCGAGCAGCGCCTGGCCCCTGAGCCGGTGGAGCTCGGCCAGGTACATGCGCTCGCCGCTGCGCTCGGCCCGTGCCAGGGCGCCGTCCAGCAGGCCGAGCGCCTCCTCGGGCCGGCCGGCCAGCACCTCGGCCTCGGCGAGCAGGCCCAGCCCCCACGGGACCAGGTGCTGCGCGCCGCGCGCCTGGATGTCGTCAAGGCTCTCGCGGAGCCGGCGCGCGCCGCCCTCGGGGTCGCCCCGCAGCGCCTGCGCCCACGACCGGACCGCGGTGGCGTAGCTCAGCCAGGCCGGGAGCTTGCCGGCCAGCGCGAACGCCCGGCCGGCAAGCTCCTGGGCCAGGGCCGGGTCGCGCCGCAGGCCGGTGACCAGGGCGGCGCTGGTCAGCACCCCGGCCCGCACCAGCGGCGACAGGTCGCGGGTCCGTTCGATGGCGGCGTCGACCAGCTCGACCGCCTGCCGCCCGAGGCCGAGCAGGTCCAGCACGGGGGCGAGCTGGAGCTGGACGGTCACCGCCACCGGGAGCGGCTCGTGCTGGGCCACGGGCGCGTCGCCGGCCAGCCGCAGGCTGTGCTCCAGGCGCTCGCGCGCCGCCGCTGGCTCGCCCTGGCACCACAGCGTCCGTCCCACCGCGAGCTGCGTCAGCGCCAGCGAGGTGGGGTCCCCGGAGCGCTCGGCGATCGCGAGCATGCGCTCGGCCAGCTCGCGCGCGGCTGCGTGCTCGGCCCGGGCCACGGCCACCTCGTACAGGTTGCGGTAGGCGGCGATGGTGACCGGGTCGTCGCCGAGCTGCTCGGCCAGGTCCACGGCGCGCGCGACCGCCTCCCGGGTCGACGGCGAGGCGATGCCGTGGAGCTGGGCGGACAGGCCCGCCAGCCGCATGTGCACGCCCAGCTCGGAGCGGCCGCGCCCGGCCGAGGGCGGCATCGACGCCAGCAGCTCCAGTGACCTATGGAGCTGCCGCTGGGCCTGCTCGTGCGCGAGCCGGCCCAGGGCCTGGTCGGCGGCGGCGAGCAGGTGCGGCAGGACCGCGCCGGCGTCCACCACCGGCGCGGCCAGCCACCAGTGGTGGGCGAGCGCCAGCGCGTTGCCGCCGTCCGCTCCCTCGCGACCCAGCAGCGCCTGGCCGATGCGGGCGTGCAGCCGCGCCCGGCGCGCCCGGCTGGCGTCGTCGTAGATGGCGTCGCGGACCAGGGCGTGGGCGAACCGGAAGCGGCCGACCCGCTCGGGGTCCTCGGCCACCAGCCCGGACAGCAGCGCCGCCTCCATCGCCTCCAGGGCGGCGGCGTCGTCCAGGCCCGTCACCGCCTGGACGGTGTCGAGGTCGAACTCCCTGCCGGCGACGGCGGCGACCAGCAGCACGGCGTTGGTCTGCTCCGGCAGCCGCGCCCGCCGCCGGCGGAGCACGTCGCGGACGCCGGCCGGCACCTCCAGCGACACCGCCGCCTCCGCCTCGGCGGGCACGCCGAGGCGCCCCTCGCTGCCGAGCAGGCGCAGCAGCTCGACGACGAAGAACGGGTTGCCGGCGGTGCGGTCGTGGACCACCAGCGCCAGCCGCTCGTCCGGCTCGGCGCCCAGCGCGGCGGTCATCATCTGCGCGACCTCGCCGGGGCTCAGGCCGCCGAGGGTCATCCGCTCCACCGGCGCCTGGCGCGCCAGCGCGGCCAGGGTGTCCGCCAGCGGGCCGCCGTCGGCGTCGACGTCGCGGTAGGTCCCGACCACCAGCAGGGGGGCGCCGCGCAGCTCGCCGGCCAGCAGCGACAGCAGCCGCAGCGAGGCCACGTCCGCCCAGTGCAGGTCGTCGACGACCAGCAGCAGCGGCCGGCCCGCGGCCAGCCGGCCCAGCACGTCGATCACCGCCTGGCAGCGCCGGAAGCGGACGGCCTCCACGTCCAGGACCGGCGCGGCCGCCGCGGGCGCCGCCACCTCGGCCAGCTCCGGCAGCAGCTCGGCCAGTTCCGGCCCGAACGAGCCCAGCGCGTCCCGCAGCTGCTCGGGCGGCCGGCCGGCGAGCAGCCCGCGCAGCACCTGCACCCACGGCCAGAACGGCGGCGCGCCCTGCTCCTCGGCGCAGCGGCCCCAGGCGACCCCGGCGCCGGCGGCGGCCGCCCGGCGCGCGACCTCCTCGGCCAGGCGCGTCTTGCCGATGCCCGGCTCCCCCGCCACCAGGACCACCCGGCCGCGCCCGGCGGCCACGCCGGCCAGCATGGCGTCGAACGCGGCGAGCTGCGCCTCCCGGCCGACCAAGGAGGCGTCGCCGTCCGGCTCCGCCGGCGCCGGCGCGGGCGCGGCCGGCGGCGGCCGGCCCACGGCGACCGGTGGCAGGTCCAGGTCCGGGGACTGGTTGAGGATGTCGGCCTCCAGCCGCCGCAGCCACGGGCCGGGGTCGATGCCGAGCTCGTCGCGGAGGGTGCGGCTCGCGGTCTGGTAGGCCTGGAGGGCCTCGGCCTGGCGGCCGGAGCGGTACAGCGCCAGCATGCGCAGGCCGTGCAGCCGCTCCCGGAAGGGGTGGGCGGCGACCAGCTGCTCCAGCTCGGCCACGACCATGCCGTGGCGGCCGAGGGCCAGCTCGGCGGTGACCCGGTCCTCCTGCACCGCCACCCGCAGCTCCTCGAGTCGCTGCCGCTCGGCCTGCGCGAACGGCGCGTCGGCGAAGTCGGCCAGGACCGGCCCGCGCCACAGCGCCAGGCTCTCGGCCAGCACCGCGGCCGCGCGCCGGTGGTCGCCGGCCTCCAGCAGCCCGTGGCCGTCCGCGGCCAGCGCCTGGAACCGCGCGGCGTCCAGGTCCTCCGGGGCGACCGCCAGCCGGTAGCCGGGCGGCTGGCTCAGCAGCACACTGGAGGTCTTGCGGGCCGAGCGGCCGGGCTCCAGCAGGCGGCGCAGGTGGGAGACGTAGGCCTGCAGGGAGCCGATCGCCTGCGGTGGCGGCTGCTCGCCCCACAGCTCCTCGACCAGCCGGTCCAGCGCCACCACCCGGTTGGCGTGCAGCAGCAGGATCGCCAGGACCGCCCGCTGCTTGGGCCGGCCGAGGGGGACCTGCCGGCCGGCGTCGACGACCTCGAGCGGTCCGAGAATCCTGAACTGCACGTCCGCCTCCCCAGGTGGCCGCCCGGCTCATGATCCCCGGGGCGGCCGACCGGCGTCCAGCCCCGGCCACCCGGGGTGGCGGACGCGCCGGCCGTCAGGCCGGCCGCTGGGCGACCTCGCGCAGCCGCCCGTCCAGGACGTAGCGCTCGCCGGCCCACAGGTGCAGGCCGAGCCCGGCGCGCATGGCGCAGCGCTTGATCGCGTCGGAGGCGGCCTGCTTGAGCCGCTGGCCGTCGTGGCGCCAGTTGTGCGGGTCCTCGACGTCGCCGGCCTCTTCCAGCCGGACCGTGCGGCCGTCGACCTTCAGCGTGAGCCGCCACACGCCGCCGACGATCACGCCGTGCAGGTCGGGGGTGCCCTCCTTGGCCCGGCGGCTGCGGCCCTTGGGGTCGGGCGGCACGCCCGGCACGTCGCCGCGGATGATCTCGACCAGCTCGAAGCTGAACGGCCCGACGATGCCGAGCAGCCACTGGGTGACGTTCTCGTGCGCAACGTAGTTGTTGCCGCCCGGGTCGCGCTGGACCAGCTCGCGCGGGAACGGGCGGGCGAGCCTGGCCAGATCGGAGGCTTCGGTCGTCATGGTGCTGCACCCTCTCTCGTGCTGCTCCGGATAGCCTTCGATCAAGCATAAGGCCAGGTAGTGACAGTGATTGACGCGCCGGCGGCGGGTGTCTCAGCCGCCGGCCAGCTCGTCGGTGGCGGCTCGTCCGGCGTCGGTGGTACGGCGCAGAAACTCGGCGAACAGCTCGAGCTCGGCGTCGGTGTACCCGGCGCAGATCTGGTCGATCGAGGAGCTCATCCCCGCGTAGAGGCGGAACAGCTCCGCGCCGCGCTCTCGCCGGGTCCGCACGACCACGGCACGGCGGTCGTCGGGGTCGCGCTCGCGGGCCACCCAGCCGCCACGTTCGAGCCGGTCGAGGATGCCGGTCATGGTGGCGGGGTGCAGCCCGGCGCGCCGCGCCAGGGCGCTGGGGCTGAGCGGGCCGTGACGGTCGAGGAGCTCGAGGCAGTCGAGGTCGACGTCCTTGAGCTCGACGCGCGCCCCCACCTGATGGTTGAGCAGAGAGAGCTGGTTGCGCAGGTCGCGCAGCGACTCCTTGATCGCCACGATCGAGCGCCGTCGGCGCCGGATCGCACCCACATCGCTTGCTGATGTCGAACTCATATAGTATGGTTTTCGTATCTTCTGTCTTCCGGAGGAGAGTGTAGCCGATGAAGCTCACCATCGTCGCGGCCACCGGTGGGATCGGCCGGCAGGCCCTGGAGCAGGCGCTCGCCGCCGGTCACGACGTCACCGCGGTGGTCCGCGACCCGAGCAGGCTGTCCAGCGCGGCCCGCACCGTCGCCGTCGACCTGGCGGACGCCGACCCATCGGCGCTGGACTCCGCGCTCGCGGGCGCCGACGCGGTGCTCTCCGCCCTCGGCCCACGGTCCAGCGCCGAGGCGGGCGTCGCCTCGCGGGGCACCCGTGCCCTCGTCGCGGCGATGCAGGCGACCGGCGTCCGGCGCATCGTGGTGGTCAGCGCCGCGCCGATCTCCACCGTGCCCTCGCCCGGCCGCCCCAGGCCGCCAAGGCACGACCCGGGCGACGGCTTCCTCATGCGCACCCTGCTCAGCCCGGTGATCAAGGCGGTGTTCCGCAAGCCCTACGCCGACCTTGCCCTGATGGAGGACATCCTCTGGGACAGCGGCCTGGACTGGACCGTGGTCCGGCCGCCACGGCTGACCGACGGGCCGCTGACCGGCACCTACCGGACGGCCTTCGGGCAGAACCTCCGCCGCGGCGTGCTCGTGTCCCGCGCCGACGTCGCCCAGCTCATGCTCCGCGTGCTCGAGCGGCCCGAGACGATCAAGCAGGCCGTCGGCATCGCCAACTAGGGGGCGGGGCCCCTGCCGGTGGCCACGCCGGTCCTGGGACCGGCCTCGTCCTGGGCGCGGTCGCGCGGCTCGACGGCGCGGCACGCCAGGGCGGCCACCAGGAGCTGGCTGGCGAGCAGCCACTGGTTCTCGAACGACTGCTTGTTGGCGAGGTCGAAGGCGGCGAACACCAGCCCGCAGCCCAGCACCAGGCCGGCGGTCGAGCGGTCCAGGAACCGGTGCGCCAGCAGCAGCGCCCCCACCGTCAGGGCGACCACCACCGGGATCTGCGCGGCCGCCGGCAGGAACCGCCACAGCGAGATGGAGTCGGGCCGCGCCGGCAGGTCGAGGAAGAACCGGACGGTGCAGCCGTAGAACCTGCCGGGGTTGGCCAGCAGCCAGGGCAGGCAGATGGCGGCGGCCAGGGTCCCGGAGGCCAGGGCGCGCCGCCAGCCGAAGCGCGGCCACAGCGCCCACAGCGGCAGCACGAGGACGACGTGCTGCTTGCTGGCCAGCGCCAGCGCCAGCGGGACCACGGCGAGCCCGGCGCGGTCCGACAGCAGCAGCGCGACGGCGGCGAACAGGCAGCCGAGCACGACGCTCTCGTTCCACGCCTGCTGGGTGATGCGCAGCACGCCCGGCAGGGAGAGCGCCAGCACCGCCAGCAGCATCCCCAGCCCCGCGTGCTCGCGCTGGTCGCGGGCGCGCCAGGCGACCCACACCAGCATGGCCGACCCGGTGAGCAGCACCAGCAGCTCGCCGTAGCGCACGTCGCCGAACGCGACCCGGCCGGGCAGGGCCGCCAGGAAGGTGAACGGCAGGTAGTTGAAGCAGTCGTCGGTCTGCCCGGCGGGGACGCCGGAGAAGGCCATCTCGTAGGGGTTGCGGCCGTCCAGCAGCCCCCGGGTCGCCTGCTGGAAGATGATCCACACGTCGATCGCCGGGCGGGCGCTTGCCTGCACGACCAGGGTCGCGGCGGCCGACATGGTCAGCCACGCGAGCGCCCCCAGCAGCCAGCGCCGGTGCGCCACCACCAGCGTGCCCACGATCAGCAGCACGCCGGCGAGCATGCCGAGGCCGGTCGCCAGCGGGAACAGCGGCCCGCGGTCGACGTTGCCGATCGGCGGCCGCCACCACTGCGGGATCAGGCCGATCAGCACCGCCACGCAGATCGCCGCCCTGGAGGGGACCTGCGGGGTGCGCCGCAGCGCCACCAGCGCGCCGAGCACGGCGCAGCCGGCGGCGACCACGGCGATGTTGAAGTCGGTGTAGATGGTGGTGTAGCTGGTGGCGGCCGCGATCGCGGCCGCCACGATGAGGGTCGCGTCTCCGCCGCGCCCGGAGGCGCGCGCGAGTGGGCTTGGCATCTCGACGCCGCATGCTAACAGCGCCGCCGCGTGACACCCTCGGGGCCGCTGTGGGAGCATGCAAGCTCGCCTTGACCAGCCAGCCACAGCTCCTGCATCCGGCCGCCCCGCAGCAACCGACGGCGACGTCCCACCCGAGCGGCCGGTGGTGGCTTGTTGCCGCGGCCGTCGCGGTGGCGGTCAGCCTCACGCTGACCTGGCCGCTGGCGCTGCACCCCGAGCAACGCTGGTCGGTCCGGCTCCCCGGGCCCGACCCGGGGCTGTTCGGCGCACCCCCTCCCGGCACCTTCGCCGGCAACGACAGCCTCCAGACGATGCACGTCAACCGGGTCGTGATCGACAACGTGCGCCGGCTCCGCGAGCCCTACCTGGACCTGGTCAGCGGCGCGGCCGGCCCCGAGCCGCTGCGCACGACCTCCCTCGACGTGCCGTGGACGCCGCTGCAGGCGTTGCTGCTGCCGGTGGCCGGGCTGGTGGCGGCGTACAACTCGACGCTGCTGCTGTCCTCGGTCCTGACCGTGCTGTGCGCCTTCGGCCTGCTGCGCCGGCACACCCGCTACCCGCTGCTGGCGCTGGCGGGGGCGCTGCTGTACGCCTTCGTGCCCGGCCGGATGTGGCAGCTCTCGCTGCACTTCAACGCGGTGATGTGGTGGGCGTTCCCGGCGGCGGCGTGGGCGCTGGAGGCGATGCTGGAGCGTCACCGGGCGGGGCGGCGCTGGCTGGCGCCGGGGCTGTGGCTGGCCGGCGTGACGCTGACGGTGGGGCTCTCCGGCGAGTACCACCACAGCCTCTACCTGAGCGGCATGCTCGCCTTCCTGGTGGTGTGGCACCTGGCGGCGGCGGCGCTGCGGCGCGCGCCGGTGCCGCTGGGACCGGCCGCGCTCGCGCTCGGCGCGGTCGCGGTCACCGACGCCTACGTGCTCGCCTCGTTCCGCTGGGTGTTCGGCGGCAGCGTCGCCGGGCAGAACGGCCGCTACGACGAGGTGCTCCGCTACGCGCCGCGCGGGCTGCTGGCCCTGGTCCACAAGAGCCTCGGCGAGCTCGGCGAGGGGCTGGTGTACGTGGGCTGGCCGCTGGCGGTGCTGGCGCTGGCCGGCGCCGCCGCCGTGCTGGTGCGCCGCCGTGGCGACCTGGCCGCCTACGCCGTGCTCACCGTCCCGGTGCTGTTCCTCACCTTCGGGCCGGCCGCCGACCGCGCGCTCCAGCGCGCCCTGGGCCGGGTCGGGCTGCCGGGCGACCCGGAGCCCTACCGGTTCCTGTTCGACGCGGTCCCGTTCCTGGGGTTCCAGCGGGTCACGGCCCGCATGCTGGTGCTGGCCGCGCTGCTGCTGGTGCTGCTGGCGGTGGTCGCGGTCGACGGCGCGGCGGGGTGGGTGGAGCGGCGCCTGCGGCCGCGGGCCGGCCCGGCGCTGCCGGCGGTCGCCGCGCTGGCGCTGGTGCTCGCCACCGGCTGGCAGGTCAACGACTACCGCATGTTCCGCGCGGTGCTGTCCCCGGCCGAGACGGGCAACCGGGTGACGGTCGCGCTGCGGGACGCCGGCGAGCGGGCCGGGCCGTTCCTCGGGCTGCCGGTGGACGGGCCGACCGTCCCCTGGAACGCGGCCTCGACCTACCTGGCCTCGCAGACCGGGCGGCGCACCCTCAACGCCTACAACCAGTCGCCGGCGCCGTGGCTGGAGGCGCGCGCATCGGTACTGGATCCGCTGAACCGTGGCCGGGTGGACGACGCCGCGCTGGCGGTGCTGCGCGCCACCGGGACCCGCCAGGTGGTGGTGATCGACGAGCCGCACATCTACTGCTGCGACGAGTGGCGCCGGGTGGTCGACGGCCTGGTCGCCTCCGGCCACTTCCGCCTGGTCGTGGACGACCCGCCCTTCGCCCTCCTGGAGCTGGTGGGCCCCGGGTGAGGCCGCCGCAGCGGCCAGGCGTGCTATTCTTTACTAATGAGCGATGAAGTAAAGCGGCGCCGGCGGCCGGGCATCACCCGCCTCAGCCGCAAGCACCAGGCCACCATCCCGGTCGCCGTCCTCGCCGAGGCCGGTATCCACGCCGGCGAGCAGCTCCGGGTCGAGGCGCTCGGGCCCGGCAGGATCATCCTCACCCGCGCCGAGGACCGGCTGGAGGACCTGATCGGCGCGCTCGGCGACGACGTCTATCCCGAGGGCTACCTCCAGGAGCTGCGGGCCGAATGGGACTAGCTCTGCTCGACACCTCGATCGTCATCGCCGTGCTCAACCGTCACGACACGCTGCACCCGGCGGCGCGCCGCTCCCTGCTCGCCGCGCGCGACCGGCACGCCCTGGCGATCTCGGCGCTCACCTATGCCGAGATCCTGGTCGGCCCCTTGCGGGCGGGGGAGGACGCGGCCGAGATCGTCGAGCGCTTCGCCGCACAGACCCACGTCCTGGACCTCTCATCGCAGATCGCGCGACTCGCCGCGGAGCTGCGGGCGCGGCGCAACATCAAGCTCCCCGACGCGGTGATCCTGGCCACCGGGTTGTGGCACAAGGCCGACGTCATCCTGACCGGCGACGCCAGGTGGAAGGGGATCGAGACCGTCCGGGTCGTCGGCGGTACCAGGCGGGGATCCTGATGGCGTGGCTGGAGGCGGCGGCGCCGATGGTGGAGGAGTTCGAGCGGCAGCGGGCGCGGCTGTTCGCGATCGCCTACCGCATGCTCGGCTCGGCCAGCGAGGCCGAGGACGTGCTGCAGGAGGCGTTCGGCTACCAGGAAGGTCGATAGCCATGCCCGCGCCCCGACTGTCCCGCACCATCCTGTGGGCCCTGTCCGCCACGCTGGCGCTGACCGGCGGCTGGGCGCTCGGCGCGCCCCGCTCGTTCTACGACCGCTTCCCCGGCGCCGGCCACGGCTGGGTGGCGCTGCTGCCGCCCTACAACGAGCACCTGGTCCGCGACGTCGGCGGCCTCTCGCTCAGCCTGGCCGTCCTGGTCGCGGCCGCCGCGCTGACGCTCCAGCGCCTGCTGGTGACGGTCGCGGCGCTGGCGACCCTGGTCTGGTCCGTCCCGCACCTGGCCTTCCACCTCGGGCACCTGGAGGGCCTCACCACCGCCGGCAGGATCGCGCAGGTGGCCGCGCTGGTCCTGGGGGTCGCGGCGCCGCTGGCGCTGCTCGGCCTGGCGGCCGCCGCGCCACGTCGCGGCGCCGGCACCGCGCGGGCGCCGTAGCCGCCGCGCGGGCGCCGTGGCGCCGTGGCGCCGTGGCCGGCGTGTTACCGTCCGCCCATGCGAACCCGGACGCGGCGGCAGGTCGACGCGGTCCTGCTGGCGATCGCCGCGCTGGTGGTGGGCGGCGCGGCGGCGGTCGGGGCGGCGCTCGGGGACGGCGAGCGGATCACCGCCATGTGGGTCGGCGCCGAGATCGACGCCGGCGGCGACGCCCGCATCGTGGAGGCGATCGACTGGGACTTCGGCCCCACGGCCCACCACGGCATCTTCCGCGACGTCCCCGGCCTGCGGCCCGACGCCCCGGTCGGCGTCTCCTCACCCACCGCCCCCGCCGACGTGGCGCTCAGCGGCTCGTCGCAGCAGACGCGCATCCGCATCGGCGACCCGGACCGCACCATCCGCGGCCGCCACCGCTACGTCATCGGCTATCCCCTCGGCGGGGTCGCCCCCGGCGGCCGGCTCGCCTGGGACGCGGTCGGCACCTCCTGGCCGGTGGGGGTCGCCGAGGTCGAGATCCACGCGGTGGCGCCGTTCCAGCTCCAGGACCTCCGCTGCGTGCAGGGCGCCCTCGGCGCCGACGCCCCCTGCGACGTCCGCCAGCCGGAGCCCGGCCACCTGGTCGCCACCGCCGACGCCCTGTCGGCGGCCGAGGGCGTCACCGTGTACGCCACCGCCGGGCGCCGGCTGGCCGCCGCGCCCGCCCTGCCGGCGCCGCCGTCCGGCGCGCCCGGCGACCCGGGCACCGGCGTGGTCCTGCCCGGGCTGCTGGCCGCCGCGGCCGCGCTGGCCGGCGCCGCGCCGGCGTCGCGGCTGGTGCGGCTCGCCGGCCGCGAGCGGGTGGTGGCCGGCGGGGCGGCCGACGCCGCCTTTGCCGGCGGCGGCGGCGAGGTCCGCGTCGACGCCGACCGGCTGGCGTCGCTGGCCACCATCGAGTTCGTGCCGCCGGCGGAGCTGACGCCGGCGCAGGGCGGCGTGGTGCTGGCCGAGGCGGTCCGCCAGGAGCACAAGGTGGCGTGGCTGATCGGCGCCGCCATCGACCGCTACGTCGAGCTGCAGGCCAACCGGTCGACCGTGACCCTGGTGCGCCTCCCCCGCCGCGACGGGTCGACCGCCTACACCCTGGACACGGCCTTCGCCGGCCGCGACCGGCTGCTGCTCGGCACCTACGACGAGCACTTCGCCAGGGCCTGGGGCGCCGTCGGCGCGGAGCTGGCGGCGTGGCAGCGGTCGAGCGGCCTGTGGGACCCCGCCGGCGAGCGGCGCCGCATCGCCGTGCGGGTGCTCGGGATCGTGGCGGCCCTGGCCGGGCTGGTGGCCGCCGGCGCGGGCGCCGCCGCCGCCAACCGCTGGGGCGCGGCCTGGCTGGCGCTGGTCGCGCTCGGGGCGCTGCTGGCCGGCGCCGGCCTGGCCGCGGCCGTGCGCGCCTGGGAGCTGCGGGTCCGCACCGCGTACGGCTCCGGGCTGTGGCTGCGGGTGGAGTCGTTCCGGCGCTTCCTGGCCGGGTCCGAGGCCCACCACACCGAGGAGGCGGCCAGGCGCGGGGTGCTGCGCGAGTACACCGCCTGGGCGGTGGCGGTCGGCGAGATCGACCGCTGGTCGCGGGTGGTGGCCGCCTCGGGCGCGGCCCGCGACCCCGAGGCGGTCCGCTACGCGGCCATGGCCCCGACGCTGCACAGCGCCGCCTCGGCGGCCAGCACCCAGCCGTCCTCCAGCAACGGCGGCGGTGGCGGCGGCGGCGGGAGCGTGGGCGGCGGCGCCGGCGGCGGCGGCGGGGGGTCCTGGTAGCAGGGCACGTCAGGGCCTATCTTGTTCGGCATGGCTGCCCGCAAGGAGGTCCTGGAGGTCGACGGCCGGGAGGTCACCGTCACCAACCCGGACAAGGTGTTCTTCCCGCGGGCCGGGCACACCAAGCTCGATCTCGTCCGCTACTACCTCGCCGTGGCCGACGGCGCGCTCCGCGGGGTGGCGGCCCGGCCGATGGCGCTGAAGCGGTTCGTGAACGGCGCCGAGGGCGAGGCCTTCTTCCAGAAGCGCGCCCCCCAGTCCAGGCCCGAGTGGGTCGAGACGGTGGAGCTGAGCTTCCCCTCGGGCCGGACCGCCCACGAGGTGGTGGTCAGCGACGCCGCCCAGCTCGCCTGGGTGGTCAACCTGGGCTGCATCGACCTCAACCCCCACCCCGTCCGCGCCGACGACCTGGACCACCCCGACGAGCTGCGGGTCGACCTCGACCCGGTGCGCGGGGTGCCGTGGTCGCAGGTCCGCGACGTCGCCCTGGTCATCAAGGAGACGCTGGAGGACTTCGGGCTGGTGGGGTGGCCGAAGACCTCCGGCTCCCGCGGGTTCCATGTCTACTGCCGGATCGAGCGGCGCTGGGGCTTCGGCGACGTCCGCCGCGCCGCGGTGGCGCTGGCCCGCGAGGTCGAGCGGCGCGCGCCCGACATCGCCACCAGCAAGTGGTGGAAGGAGGAACGCCACGGCGTGTTCCTCGACTACAACCAGAACGCCAAGGACCGGACGGTCGCCTCCGCCTACTCCGTGCGGCCCCTGCCCGACGCGCGCGTGTCCACGCCGCTGCGGTGGGAGGAGGTGCCCGACTGCGACCCGGCGGCGTTCACCATCCGGACCGTCCCGGAGCGGCTGGCGCGGCTGGGCGACCCGTCGGAGGGGATCGACCAGGCCGTCGGCTCGCTGGAGCCGCTGCTGGAGCTGGCGGCCCAGCACGAGGCCGCCGGGTTCGCGGACGCCCCCTGGCCGCCGCACTTCGAGAAGCAGACCGGCGAGCCGACCCGGGCGCGGCCCTCCATCCGCCGCGGCGAGGAGGCCGCCCGCGAGGGGATCGTCCCGCCGCCGGCGCCCGGCAAGACCAGCGGCCCGACCGGGCGGCGCCGCACCACCATGCCGCTGATCGAGGTCGCCAGGGCGGCCAGCGAGGCCGAGGCCATGGAGGGCCTGGAGCGGTGGAAGGCGCGGCACCCGGACGTGTGGCCGCTGCTGGCGCCCGCCGACGTGCTGGTGGACGGGATGCGGGGGCGCAGCAGCCTCTGGTACCGGATCCGCCTGAACCTCCGCAACGTCCCCGAGGCGCAGCGCCCGCCCCAGGAGGCGCTGGAGGTCGACTACGACCCCTGGACCTCTGCCTGAGCGGCGCGGCTACCCGGCGGCGGCCAGCGCCGCGGCCAGGACCTCCAGCCCCTCGTCGGCCTCGGCCTCGGTCAGCACCAGCGGCGGCGCGATCCGCAGCACGTTGCCGTACAGGCCGCCCTTGCCGACCAGCAGGCCGCCGCGCCTGGCCGCCTCCTGCGCCCGCGCCGCGGCGGCGGCGTCCGGCGCGCCGGTGGCGGGCTCGACCAGCTCCACGGCGAGCATCAGGCCCTTGCCGCGGACGTCGCCGATGGCCGGGTTGCCGGCGGCCAGGCGGCGCAGCCCGGCGGCGAGCCGCGCGCCGACCGTGCGGGCGTTGGCCTGGAGGTCGTGCTCCCGGAGGTAGTCGAGGACGGCGAGCGCGGCCCGGGCGGCCAGCGGGTTGCCGCCGAAGGTGGAGATCGAGTTGGCGCCGACCGCGTCCATCAGCTCGGCGCGGGCGACCACCCCGCCGATCGCCAGGCCGTTGCCGAGGCCCTTGGCGAAGGTGATCGCGTCCGGCACCAGCCCGTGCGCCTGGTAGCCCCAGAAGTGGTCGCCGGTCCGGCCCCAGCCGGTCTGCACCTCGTCGGAGACGAACAGGATGCCGTGGGTGTCCAGGACCTCCTTCATGGCGCCGAACAGGCCGTCCGGGGGCGTGGCGAAGCCGCCGACGCCCTGGATCGGCTCGGCGACCATGCACGCCACCGTGCCGGCGGTGGTGGTGTCGATCACGTCGCGCAGGTCGTCCACGCAGGCGCGGATGTAGGCGTCGTCGGGGAGGTCGCGGAAGGGGCTGCGGTAGCGGTAGCCGCCGTGGACGTAGCTGACGTTCACCGGCGTGAGGCTGGACGCCGACCAGCCGCGGTTGCCGGTGACGGCCATGGCCGCGAACGAGCGGCCGTGGTAGCTGTTGCGCAGGGCCAGCACCTGGTTGCTGCGCCGCGCCGTGGTGGCCAGCAGCAGCGCCGCCTCGTTGGCCTCGGTCCCCGAGTTGGTGAAGAACACCTTGGCGTCGGGGATGCCGGACAGCGCCGCGATCCGCTCGGCGAGCTCGACCTGCTGGCGGATCAGGTACAGCGTGGAGGTGTGGACCATCCGGCCGGCCTGGTCCCGCACCGCCTCGACGACCTCCGGCTGGTTGTAGCCGACCATGGTGACCAGGATCCCGCCGAAGAAGTCCAGGTAGCTGTTGCCCTCGCCGTCGACCACCCGGCAGCC